>Ga0256914_1002391_pt1 | contig 15750 bp, 11 predicted proteins | sample HulkmetaG_FD_191571 | JGI IMG/M metagenome (GOLD analysis project Ga0256914, IMG submission 191571) | Hydrothermal chimney microbial communities from Main Endeavour vent field at the Juan de Fuca Ridge, Pacific Ocean - Hulk | ecosystem: Environmental > Aquatic > Marine > Hydrothermal vents ... | reverse complement strand
CCTCCATTATTTTAACACCGTCGATATAGTTTCCTGATACCCCGAAAAGGCTTACGGAAAATTTTACAAAAGAGGGCATGTTTGATAAGGCAATATTGAACATTCCGTCCAGTTTTTGCATGGGTGCATAACCGGGATGTCTTTTCAACAAATCGTGTACTCCGTTGTATGAGCCGTAAGCATATCTGAGTCCGCTGAATTTTTCGCCGAATTTTATTTTCAACACTCCCCTGTACAGTTTCATTTCGTACAACGAAGCGAGGTGCAACAGTGAGGTGTCTTTATCGTTTTCCACAATGGTCATGTATTTTTCAGCCGATTTTTCAAACTCGTCGAAAGCTTTGCGTGAGGGGTTATACATGACCTTGAAAACGTCGCAATAATTTAACAAAAAGTATGTGTAATGGTTTTGGGGGTGGTTCTTCAACTCTTTGTCGAGAATTTTTTCGGCGTCGTTGACTCTCAAATCGTAAACGGCTTCAAGGGCTTTCAATCCGCCGGGTGTGATTTTGTAGCTGATTTGTGCCGTCAGTTTATTAACCGGTATTAAAAGAGAGAATAGTGCGGTTATGTATAAAAGTTTTTTGTTCATCTGTTGACAGTTGTAGATTTCCGGTTTGCCTGTGCGGAGGTTATTACCGGTTTTCTTCGATTTTTCGCAAAAAGTTTACCATTTTACGTTTTGTGGATATTACATATTCGTAGTAGTTTTCGTCGCTTTTCGGGTTTAAGATACGTTTGTCTTCGCCGATGTTTGCAACATAGTCGTTCAGGTATGTATCGGACGAAACAAACTGCATTATATTGTGGGCATAAGAGAAGAAGTACCATTTTTTATTGTTGTCTTTAATCAAGATATTTATTTCGCTGCCCGAACGACCCGGACGTATTTCTATGAAACCGTCGCACAGTTTATTCACCGTATTGTTACCGATATTTCCCACAGCTATTTTACCTTCCGACACAAAGGCTTCTAAATTTTTATTCCAAACCAGTTTTATTTCGGGGAATGTAAGGGTTGATTGCAGTTCCACGGGTGTTTTTTTCATTTTTCCGTACAGTGTCAATTCGTTTAAAGCCAGTCCGCCTTTAATTTTGCCAAGCATTTTTCTGATGGCGAGCGGATATACTCCTTTGGAAATGTCGGCAGGTTTTCCGCTGAAATGCCTGATGCTGTCGGCAATGGTTTGAAGAGCAATTTTATCGAAGGTGAAATTTAAAGCCAAATATGTATTTATAACGGTTTTATGGGGTATTATTTCGTGTTTGAATTTGCCCGCGGCAGTAACTTTTACCATTGGTGTTTTCAGGTTCATATCGAAAAAGCCGTCTCCGTACAAAATACACTTTGTGGTATTAAGAGCAACAAAGTTGTCGGTATAATCGTTTTTGTACAGGGCTTCGCTTGTTCCCACTCTGAAAGAGTTTGTTTTTTTGTTGTAGTCGAGTATTCCCGTTGCCGAGATAAAGATGTTGTCGTCGCCGGAATTGAGTTTTCCGGGGATAAGGGGGTAAAAGTCGCCTGAAAGGGGGTCGTATGCCAAGCCGAAATAGACGGGAATACTGTCGGTATCTGTCATTGTGGTGGTTATGTTAAAAATAACATTTTGCGGGTCTATTTCGCCGACATATTTCACCCAATTTGTTTCGCCGCCTGCCGTACAATCCTGATTCAGGCGGAACGCTCCGTTAAAGTTGAATAATTTCCGTCTTGACACGAAACTTATATCGCCGTAATAAAAATAGTTAGGACTTAGGAACAGCATCTCCTCTTGCGGAATGGTGCCGTAACCTGTACTTTCACCACTACTGTTTACCGATATGTTGTCAAAAAATACGGGTTGTTTGGTTCCGTTAATATCCACGTAATCCACATAACCTTTTGCCATGTATTGGTGACGCGAGAATATATCGATATCGGCATCGTAAACATGGTGGTAGAACATAACGGTATCGGTGTACAATTGTGCTTTTTCAAGGGTTTTCAGTTTTGCCCGGGGTAGAATGGTAATTCTCTTTTTGTATGGCAAAATCACGGCATCGGCAACTTTGACAAAGGGAACTCCTTCAACATCTATCGAAGCTTCTCTTATGTTATACCATGCTTTGTTGGCATAAAAACGCAGAGAATCCTGATCGGGATTTACCGAAACGAATTGGGAACCGGCACCGTTCCATTTAATAAGTTCACGCACACCGGCATTTCCGCTATAAAGGAGATTACCCGTATCGGCTTTGGAGTAGAGTTTCAAGCGGTCTTTATTCATAATCCATTCACCCTCGTCGAGCGTTGAGATATATTGGTTTGAGGGGAATTTCAGGTAGGTGTTGTCGTACAAGTGGTTAAACCAACCTTTTTGTTTGTCGAAGTCTATTGATGTATAGTAACCTTGTGCGGCGAATTCCACTTTTTTGCCCGACGAATCGACCAGGGTGAAATCGGACGAGTCGGCGGTAAGGCCGTTGTGTTTAAAATTAATATCTTTCGATTTTATGGAAGCCCTGTCGAACTTAAAAATTCCGTTACCTTTCATGTAGCCGGGATTAATATCCATTATTCCCGAGAAATTTGAACTGCTGTAAAGGATAAAGGGATGTTCGGCGGGAATGACTCTCATGTTATTGGTATCCACTTTCCAGTGAATATATACCGAGTCGGCATCGACGTATGGGAAGTCGTAGGGGTTTGTATTTTCGTCGCCCGAAAAATCCCAGGCAAAAGCATAAAGCGAGTCGGGATAGAAGACAAACTTGTCCGAGACGGTATTAATGCTTAGAAAACGGAGGTTCCCTTTACCTGTAAAGCCGTTGTTGTCGAGAGTGATTTCTTCACCGAAAATACCTTTGTCGCCGTAAATTTCATATCCTTTGTCGCCGGTTTTGTGGTAAAATCCGAGAGAAAAATCGGGCATAACTTTCAAAGGTTCTTTTATAACGGGGAAAATGCCGCCGGAGTACAGTTCGCCTTTGAACGAGAGTCCGTCGGTGCTGAATTTTAATAATGAGTCGAAAACAAAAGGTTCCACCTTGTAATAAAACCTGTCGGGTGTGAGAGTGCTGTCTTGGATGCTCTTTTTATTGTAATAGACAAACGATTCGTCGTGGCTAACCAGAATGGGGTATTGTGCAAAGCGTTTTTTCCCCGATTTATTGTCGGGTTTATCGATGTATATGGTGGCGTTTAGGTTTTGCAGTACGTTTTTTACCTTTATGTATTTACTTTTGTTCAATATGGTGTCGTTATATTTTATTTTGAAAGCCATGGAGTCCACATAATTGAGGCTTAACATAAAGCTGTCGTAAACGAAAGTGCTTTGGTGGGCATAAAAATCGAACAGTCCGGCGTGAACTTGTCCGTTAAATGAGAAGTCGCGGTTTTTCCGGACGGCAATTCGTTTGTCGTAAGGGTATATGTAAACGTTCTGCGAGTCGCTGATATAAATTTGAGATACACCGTAAATATCCAGGATGTTGGTTTTGAGGTTAAGCGATGCATTGGCGCCGTTGGTTACCGTTGAGTTGAAATGTAAAACATCGTAGTCGATACGTCCGGCTTTGGCATCGAGGAAATAGAAAAATCTCTCTTTAAGGAAAGCCTTTTTTCGTTTTGAGTCGTAAACCAAAAGCCCCTTTTTTGCCATTCTGATAAACAGCGATGTAATTTGTTCGGGAGGTTTTTTCATAAACATGGCGAAGTTATCCACCGAAACGGTACGGGTTGAGTATGTATATGAGTAGTTTGCCAGAACATAAAGCGGGTTTATGTCGTCAATGCCTTGCATACGGTAAAAGTTTTCGGGGGAGAAAAAGTTAGCCGATTTGAATTTTGCTTTGTTTACGGGGTTTACACCTCTGAGGCGTTTGAAAATTATACTGTCGGTACTCAAATTCCAATAAATGGCGGGGACATACATGTCTATTTTGTGATAACTGTCGTAAAAAGGGACAATGTCGGAGCTGTTGTCGTCGTTGTAAAATACCGCTTGGTTGTCTTTGACGGAATAACGGAACAGTAAGCCGGGGTGGAAAATGGAATCTTTTTCTATGTAAAAGGTTATTTTAGCGTTTGAGGCATTTATTTTATCTTCGGCGAGTTTAAACATATCCGAAAGTATCACAGCCACGGGTTTGTTTTTGTAATACATTTTTATTTCGGGTTTACCGTTGTTGTTTCCGTAGCCGTAAAGTTTAAGTCCTCGCAATTGATAACCTCCGGTATAGTCGATGCCGGGGTAGATATCTTTTCTTACAAAGTCGCTTCTGTAACTTTCGAAACGGGGGTACGAACTTCTTTTACCCGGGGGGCTTACCATAACCCTTTCGGTAAGTTTTCCGAGAACAGGATTGTTAAAAAAACGTTTGTAATAGAGTCTTGCCGAATCTATTTCGAATAGCGAGCCGGTAACATTCAGAGTGTAATTGTCGAATTTTGCATAAATTTTATCGCCGTATTCATCTCCGAAACGACGCCATTTTAAAATTCCCTTTTCGCCTTTCCAGATTTTACGATTGTAATCGAAAAAACCTTTTGTTTTGGGAAAAATGGCAGAATCTTTACGACTTGCTATCACCAGATTAAGGTGGTCGAAATTGAGCCGGAAAGTGGAGTCGAAACTAAATCTGAAACGTCCCTGACGGTAATACCAGACAAATGATTTTTTATCGTAAAAAGCACTCTTTTCGAAAAGTTTCCTGTTAAAATCCAAGAAGTCGTAAAAATCCTGGAGTTTCTTTTTGTCCAACAGTTTCGAGGCGAATGCATGCCAGTCGATTATGCTTCCGGGCGGCTGGTTCGATTCGGCTAATAATGTCAGGTTGTAAATGTAGTTGTAAAGGTCGGGAAATGTCCGCATTTTGCGTCGTCGCATCTTTTCCACAAGGTTTCTTATTGCCGTTTTTTCATTTTTGTTAAAACGTCCTACCGACCAGCTTTGGTAAAACCTGTCGAGCAATTTTTGCGATCGTTCTTTGTATGTTTTCGATTGGGTGTTGAGCAAAAATCCTGACAGTTGTCCGAAAAAAATCTCCGAATCGGTGGACAACGAGTCCCCGGCGGCTTGTTGGTTTTGAGCCGTAACCGCTGTGTTTGTAAGCAATGTGAATAATAAAACCGTTAACGGCAGAAGTGTTTTCCGCTTTGTTAATAATGATATCACCGAATGCAAATCCGGTAAAATCACTCTTATCTTTTTATGAAACGTGCGGCAATCCATCTGTTTTTTTCGATGTGTTTATCGTATAATAACTCAAATTGTCCGGCTTTATTTTTTATGTCGTCCAAATCGGTATTGTAAAAGCCGCTAAAAAAGATAGAGCCCCCTTTTTTCAAGCTTTTTGCATAAGCCGGGATATCGTTTAATAGAATGTTTTTGTTTATGTTGGCTAAAATTATGTGGTAATTTTCCGGTATTTTCAACAAAGAGGCGTCGCCGAGCATGGGTGTAATGTTATTTATGTTGTTAAGTTTTATGTTTTCGGCGGCGTTGTCGAATGCCCAACTGTCATTATCGACGGCATCGACATGTGCGGCGTTTTTCATTGAAGCCAAAATGGCGAGTACGGCGGTGCCGCTACCCATATCAAGAATGTTTTTGCCGGTAAAATCCTCTTCGAGCATCAGTGTCATCATCATGGCTGTTGTTTCGTGATGTGCCGTACCGAAAGACATTTTGGGCTTTATGAGTATTTGATACGGAAAACCATCCCTTTTTTTGTGAAAAGGGGCGTAAATAAATATTTTGTTTTCAATTTCTACCGGCGGATAATTGCTTTCCCAAACGGCATTCCAGTTTTGTTCGGCTATTTTCTCTTTTTTCATCGATTTCAAAAAGATGCTTCTGTTTTCGAAAGGTATTTTTTCCAACTCTTTTTCCGAAAACTTGTTTACGGGGATGTATCCCGCAATTTTGTTTTCTGTTTCTTCAAAACTTTCGAAGCCGTATTCGGCGAGAAAGGCGATAAAAATTTCATTATCCACCTCCGACTCCGATTTGTCAAAACTAATTCGGTAATAATCCATTCTTTTCGATAATTTGTTTTGAAAAAAGTACAATTATCCGTTAACAACCGGTGTTTACCGGCATAAACGGCGACGTGTTAGGGTTAAAAACTGAGAGTGATTTTTAGAAATTCATCTTTTTTAAGCGAGGCGCCGCCAATGAGTCCGCCGTCAACATCGGGGTTGGCAAAGAGCTCTTTTGCGTTGGAGGCGTTACAACTTCCCCCGTAAAGTATCGAGGTGTTTTCGGCTGTTTCGTTACCGTATTTTCCGGCTATTAAACTTCTAATGAAGGCGTGCATTTCCTGGGCTTGTTGCGGCGATGCCGTTTTTCCGGTGCCTATTGCCCAAACGGGCTCGTATGCAATAACTACATTTGAAAATTCATCTTTATTCAGGTGGAACAAACTCTCTTCGATTTGTTTTTTCACAACCTCAAATTGTTTGTTTTGTTCACGCTCTTCAAGTACTTCACCGCAGCAGAAAATAGGTTTTATGCCGTGGTCGAGAAGGCGGTCGGTTTTCAACGAAATTTGTTTGTTTGTTTCGCCGAAATATTTTCTGCGTTCGCTGTGTCCTATTATGCAGTATTCCACATCCATTGAGGCAAGCATTTCGGCTGATATTTCGCCGGTAAAAGCCCCTTTTTCGTATTGGCTTACATTTTGAGCTCCCGTTTTCAGTTTGCAAACGTCGGCATAGTCGGTTGCTATTTCCAGATATACTGCCGGTGGACAAACCACCACTTCGCATTTTACCCTGTCTTCGTCAAGGCTGTTTGCAAGGTCGTCAATAAGTTCGTCTGCTTGTTGAAATGTGAGGTTCATTTTCCAATTTCCGGCAACAATATTTTTTCGCATAATCTTATGTTTTAAAATTCAGGGTCAAAGGTAACACTTTTAGTTTTAAACGATAAAAAAAGAAAGCCTGTTGTGATAAACAAACAGGCTGACAAGGGCGGAGAGTGAGGGATTCGAACCCCCGGACCCGTGAAGGTCAACGGTTTTCAAGACCGCCGCATTCGACCACTCTGCCAACTCTCCGTAATAGGGCGGCAAAAATAATAAATATATCAAGATTCACAAATTACACGTGTGAAAAAAGTTTTTTATTGCCCGTTTTTTTAAGGTAAAAAAAATCGAAAACAGCATTTGCTTTTTTTGAAAATTTATCTATATTTGCCCGAAACTTACCCGAAAAAAAACATTATGCACAATACCAAATCATCTAAAACTCCTAAAGTACTCATTGTAGAAGACGATTTATACAGTTACCTTTTGTTGAAAAGCGCATTAAAAAGCATTGAGCCCGAAATAATATGGGCGAAAATGGGAAAAGAGGCTATAAAAACCTTTTCTGACAAAAGGGATATTGATATTGTGCTGATGGATATAGCTTTGCCCGACATTAACGGATACAAGGTTACGCAAGAGATAAAAAACATGAAGAAAAACATTCCTGTTGTTGCTGTTACTGCGTATGCCTTACCCGGCGACCGGGAGAAGTGTCTATCGGCGGGATGCGACGAATACATTCCCAAGCCTGTAAGTATATCTTATCTTTATAATGTTTTTGAAAAGTGGGGTATTTCCATACCCGAAGGCGAAGCCGTTTAATCGCCGAGTGAAATTCCGAGACCTTTTGCCGTTTTTACCAAAGTATTATCAATTGTAACGAGGTTTGGTTTTGCAATAGCCTCTTTCAGTGGCACCGAAATAAAGTCGGGATGGCGGTAGGCCACCATATTTCCCCATTCGTTGTTTAATGCCATTTCGAAGGCTTTAACGCCGAACTGTGCCGACAGCACTCTGTCGTATGCTATTGGGACACCTCCCCGTTGCAGGTGTCCCAAAACGGTTTCGCGCATGTCGTGTTCAAACCCGGCCTCTTTTAATTGTTTTATTAGATGCCGTGCAATTCCTCCGAGTTTTTTGTGTTCATAACCAATTTCGTCAACTTCGCGAGCCACTACATCGCCTCCTTTGGGGTGAGCTCCTTCGGCAACCACCACCACGGCAAAACCCCTGTCGTACCTGAAACGTTTTTCGAGAGCCTCTTTAACCTTGTTAATGTCGTAAGGAATTTCGGGTATGAGGCATACTTCGGCGCCACCCGCCACTGCCGCATTAAGAGCTATCCAGCCGGCTTCTCTTCCCATAACTTCCAGCATAAAAACCCTGTTGTGGCTTGCTGCCGTTGTAACCAGTTTATCCACGGCGTCGGTGGCAATTTGCACAGCCGTTTGGAAACCGAAAGTGGAGTCGGTTGACGACAGGTCGTTGTCAATGGTTTTGGGAACGCCTATTATGTTAAGTCCTTTTTCGTAAAGTTTTTGCGAAATGCGTTGCGAGCCGTCGCCGCCTATGTTTATCACTCCGTCGATGTGCATTATTTGCAACTTCCTTATCATCTCGTCGGAGCGGTCAACGGTAATCCATTTTCCGTTTTTGTCTTTTATTGGCCAAGCAAAGGGGCCTCCTTTGTTGGTTGTTTCTATTATTGTTCCTCCCTGAAAATGTATTCCGGCAACTTTTTTGTTGTCAAGAACAACAACTTCGGTAGGTTCCCAAAGCACTCCGTTAAAGGCTTGAATACTTCCGAGTATTTCCCAGTCTTTTTCTTGCGATGCTCTGTGAACAATCGCCCTTATTACCGCATTAAGTCCCGGGCAATCGCCACCGCCTGTTGCTATTAGTAATCTTTTCATCCGGTTAAAATTTTGTATTTACTTAATAAACAAAGATGTGCCAAACTTTTTTCTTTTGCGGCACCGCTTCTTCGTTACATGAATTATAATAATCCTCTATATTTTTCTTTCCTGTTAGCCAATGGGAAATTTATTTACCCTTAAAAGGGTGTTAAAAAAAGTTATATTATTCGTCAAGCGGCACAAATCTGTCATCGCCGGCAAATATAAAAGCTTTTTTGACGGGATCGTAATGCAGGTAACCGTTAAATTCGCCGGTGGCAGACAAATTGGCTTTTAGATATTTGTTCAACAAATAATCGTATGTATATGATGCGTATATTTTCCCCAAGTCATCGGCATAATTATAAATTTTTTCGACCGTAAGGCTGTCGAGGTGATAGAAATATTGTATTTTCAGACTAAAAGGGTTTTGTTCGAAAAAACCTTCGAAGTCGTCGGTAAGCATGGTTTCGGCAAAAAGGGTTTCAGTGGTGTCGGGGTTATCGACAAATTTCAATTCGAACCAGGAACTTACATCCAACGCATTTAGCAAATGATGGTGTGAATAAGTAATTCCGTCGAGGTTCATTTCGTCAACGTAGGGATAATATTGTTCTTCGAGTTCTATTTGTGCCACATTAACCACAAAACCTCCTGAGTCGTTTGCAAAGAAGTCGTCCATGTTTTTTTCGGTGAACGGGATTATTCCGTACTGTTTCAGAGCGGTTAAATATCCGTGTTGATAGCTGCTTATGAAAAGGGAGTCGTCGATATACTGAATAAAATCGGAATTGAACCACAAGAGGGAGTCTTTTTCGGCATCGCTAAGGCCGGTCAAATCAATACTGTCGGTTTTAAGATTGTATTTGAAAACCATTTTTGGCATAAAAACCAAAGCGGGAATTTTATTAAAAGTTTTTACATAGGTTTTGGCAAGTTTTATTTCGGGGGTGCATCCCGTAAAGAATATCAACATCAGAACGGACATCAAGAGGGTGGATTTCCGTGCCGGTAAAAATGCCGTTTTAAAAATACAATTCAATACCATATTGTTTTATGATAATGACAACAAAAGCTTTTTAAGAGGTTGCCTTGCAAAAGGAACAAAAAGCCGTTATTGTTTTTCGAGCAAAGCCTTGCCGAAAGCTTCGCCGAAAGCTTCGGCTTTTTGCATTGCCTCTTCGTCGGGGGCAAATTTAAAGAATACGCCTTCGCCGAAATATTTCAGTTTCAAGCTTCTAAGGTTTGCCTCAATCATAACTCTGTTTTCGCCGCTCCAGCCGTACGAGCCGAAAGCACCTGCCAATTTACCTTTGTCGCGATAAGGATTTATCAGCCCGAAAAGTTTGTAAACGGGCAGCAAAATGTTTTGGTTTATTACCGGACTTCCTACAATTATGGCGTTACATTGAGTAAGTTTCATGTCAATTTTACCCAAAGGTTGTTGTTCTATATCCATAATATCCACTTCGATATTGCCTGCTTTTTGAAGTCCGCGGCCGATGGCTTCGGCTATGATGCCGGTACGGTGATATGCCGAAACGTAGGGTATGAACACCTTTGTTTTTTGCGGTTGCAAGACAAATTTTTGAGACCAGAGGCGTGTCATCTCGACGTAATGTTTCCAGTTTTTCCGGAGTATGGGACCGTGACCGGTACATATTGTATCAATCTTTAATTTGTCGATTTTATCAATGGCTTTAAGCATAAATTTACTGAAAGGTTTGATAATGACATCGAAGTAATAGCGGAAAGCCACATCGAAATCGTCAACAAGGTCGTCGAACATTCTCGGGTCTGCAAAATGGCACCCGAACGAGTCGCAAGTAAAGAGTATGTTTTCTTCTTCCAGGTAGGAATAAATTGTGTCGGGCCAATGAAGGCTCGGAGCCGAAATAAAGCGAAGGGTTTTGTTCCCCAGGTCGAGTGTGTCGCCGTCTTTTACGATGATGTAATCGAAATTTTTCAGATTCATATCGTTAAGATACTTTATTGCCGCGGCGCTAGCCACTACTTTTGCTTTGGGAGCCAGTTCAAGAAGGCGTTGCAAGTTTCCCGAGTGGTCGGGTTCGGTATGGTTCATTACAATATATTCTATTTCCCGGGGATTTACTACGGCTTTTATTTTCCGCTCGTACTCTTGCCAAAAAGTCTCTTTGGCGGTGTCGATTATTGTCTTTTTTTCGGCATCGATAAAGTATGAATTGTATGTTGAGCCGTATTCGGTAGTCATTACCACGTCGAAGGTTACTATGTCGTAATCGATTACCCCTATCCATTTAACTGAAGGGGAAACCTGTAAAATATCTTGTTTTTCCATATTAATACTCATTAAATTTACGGGTGCAAAGGTAGTAAAAGCATACGAGAGAATTTGAATAAAAAAGATTAATTATTTATTGCGTGTATGATTGACATGACGAAATTATTATAATCGAACTCGCCGTGACCGTTAAGCCCCAATCTTACTATGACAATGTTTTTTGAAGGGATGATATATACCCGTTGTCCTTGGAAGCCGTCGCAATAAAAAATGTCGTCAGGGCCGTCGGGGATCTCCTTTTTTGCCTTGTTGAGCCAAAACTGAGCTCCGTATTCTCCGTTTGATTTCCGTGCGGGAGTGGTGGCATATTTAACCCACCCCGGAGGCAATATTGTATCGTTACCCCATATGCCGTTTTTGAGATAAAGCAGTCCGAAACGTGCCCAGTCGCGAGCTGTGGCAAAAGTGTAGGAGGAGCCCACAAAATTTCCGGCGGCGTCGGTTTCTATAATGGCGCTTCGCATTCCTATTTTGTTAAAGAGGGCTTTACGCGGAAAATCCCAGTATTCACGGTCGTTGCCTATAGCCCTCCTTATTATTTCCGAAATGATGTTTGAGGTTCCCGAAGAGTAATACCAAACCGAGTCGGGAGGATAGAGTGCAGGTTTGTCAATGGCGTATTTTGCCATATCTCCTTTTTGATATAGCATCACTGTGGCATCGGATATGTCGCCGTAATCTTCGACCCATTGGAGTCCGCTGCTTTGGTGCAACAAATCGTTAAGGGTGATTTTTTTTCTTTCGTCATTTTGCCACTCTTTTACGGGTGCCGGTTTATGGATGTCGAGTTTGCCCTGTTTTACCAATATTCCCACTAAAGTTCCCGTAATACTTTTTGTCATTGACCAACCGAGGACAGGTGTGTTTTTTGAGAATCCGCCGCCGTATTTTTCGCTCATAAAAAGAGTGTCGTAAGCAACTATCACCGCTCTTGTATTACCTTTATTAAACGCCGAATCGATGGCGGCATGCAACCGTTTAATGTTTATTGCCGGCGGTATTGTATCGCGCAATTTGTCGCCTGTAGGCCAATATATGTTTTCCGGATGTTCGGGCAGGGGTTTTACGTGTGTTGTCATCATTTTAATGTCTGCTTCGTTGGCGTCGGCCACAAGGGTAAAACCCAAACCTTCGTGATAAACGGCTTTTTGTGCCGCTCTTCCCAAAAAAGTGGATACAACCGATTTCTCTTTGTCGTTAACAACATTCTTGGCAAGATTTACGGGAAAGAAATCCAAATCGGTTTTTTCAATCTCTTTTTGTTCTCTTCCCGACAGGTATTTGTACGAAGCTACATATTTTGCCGAATATCCCGTGAATATTGGAGCTCTGTCGAGCAGATATTTGGCGCCGTAGATAAATGCCGCAACAAACAGAATCAAGACGATGTAAAGAATTTTTTTCATAACGGATAATTTTTAAAAGCGGTTAAAGGTACTCTGTTTTTATGAAGAAAGCAAATGCCGAAGAGGTTTTTACGGTTTGTATCCCGATTGTTCAAGGATTTTTTGTGCGTCGTGTATTCGAAAAAGTTGGCGTGGTGATATGTTTTTGTTTTTTTGCATAAAAGTACGAACAATTTGCCATCCGAACCACGTTCCTATTGCCGGTGCCGAATTGTTGCCGAAACCTTTGGTGAAAGGTCCCTCTTCGGTTAGTTCCCTTATGGCTTCAAAACGTGTTGAATAAAGTAATTTGTTTTCCAAAAGAGCAGCCCAGGCATCTCTTTTATGGTTTTTCATCCATTCGAGCTGTTTTGCGGTGTAACAAATTTTTAATGTATCGGGCAAACGGGGCATTGTCATATCGAGAAAATAGAGTTGTTTTCCGCGCTCTATCATGCGGTCGAGGACGGTACGTGTTTTGTTTCCGTTGAAAAAGTCAACCGAATATACCTCTTTCATAACGTCAACGGCAATGTTCGCTGGTGTCATACATCTTGTTTTGTAACGCGGAATATTGAAAACGGGATAAAATTCACAATCTTTGCCGAGATAATCGTCAAGGGCAATAATAAGCAGAGTATCGGCTTTTATTACGGGTTGCTCGAAACGTATGTCGGATATGTAAGAATAGACGCCGGGAATACGATAGTCGGGAAAATAGTATTTCAAATGTGCAAAAGCGTTGCTCAAATCCTTTTCCTGTTTTTTTAAACCGGGAAAAACTTCCATGGTTTTATGATACACTTTAATTATTTGGGTGTCGGTAACATAGCGGTAAAGCTTGTTGAAATTTGCAGTATCGTCCAAATCGCCGTTCAAAAAGAGAGGAAATTGTTTTTGCAGCTTTTTCAGTTCCTGTTTCAGGTTAGAAGTGTCGGCTTCAAAAAGCGCTTTTCCGTAACGTTTAATATGAATTTTTACATCGGGCAAATCCGATTCGGGAATGTCGAAACGGTTTTCGTTTTTACACGAAAACATAATTACTGTTACTGCCAACAAGAGAACGGTTTTGAAAAACTTCATTTTTACCACCATATTTATTTTTAATACATAAAAAATGCCAGCATCAAAGCTGACATTAAAGCATTAAATATTAATAACCGATAGTTAAAATATTTTCCAGCCGAGCGTAACCATAAAGACGTTCGATTTTGACGAAATGCTGTGTGTTGTGTTGTTGTAGCTGACATTGCCGTTTACCAAATCGTTAATGCCGCCGTAATAGCTGACATCAAGAGCGAACATAAGAACGTCCACGCCTGCACCTATTTGGTATTGCCATTGCAAATCGCTGATATCCTCTTCGGTGATGGGGTCCAACAAATCTTGGCCAATGGAGTTGTCGTCGTCGGTATTGTTAATGGTTTTGTCGGTAACAATACTTGCCGTAACACCTCCGTGCACCCTAATGTTTGCCACACCGATATTGATTATTCTGTATCCTGCGTTTACAGGAATTTGAATTGTGCTCAATTTGATGTTTTGTTCCACCGGGCTCAGGTTAACACCGTTAAGACTTACCGAAGGGTAACGGAAAACACTTCCCTGTGTTACCCAGTTCACTTCGGGTTGAACATAGAATTTATTACCCATACGGACAAAAACCCCGAACATGAAATTGTTTTTCAAATTATTTGTTATGGAATCGGTATTTAACGACAAGTTCGAGGATGAAAAACCAATTTGGGGTCCGAAATGCAGTTGTCCGTACATTATCCCCGAGGTAGCAAGTGCTACAAATAACATTAATAATTTTTTCATGATAATCTCTTTTTTAAATTTCAAATCAAAAGTAGGAAATATTTTAATAAAACGTAAAAAAGATGTTATTATTTAGTTGCATTCAATATTATATGTAATAAAATATCAAAACCGTTAGATTTTTTACTTTTGTCGCACTAAAAAATATGATGATGAAAACAACAGCGTTAAATGCCATGCACCGTCAAATGGGTGCCAAAATGGTTGAATTTGCAGGCTTTGATATGCCGGTTCAATTTGAAGGAATAAATATAGAGCACGAAACAGTAAGGAAAAAAGTAGGAGTTTTCGATGTTTCGCATATGGGTGAATTTTGGGTTGAAGGCGAAGGTGCTTTTGAACTGGTTCAGAAACTCACCACCAATGACGTTGCGGCACTTTATGACGGGAAAGTTCAATACAGTTGTTTTCCGAACGGAAACGGGGGAATTGTTGACGACTTGCTTGTGTACCGTTTTTCAAGAGAGAGGTATCTGCTGGTGGTAAACGCTTCGAATATAGAAAAAGATTGGGCTCACGTAAACAAATATAACGACAGGGGAGTTAAGCTTACCAATGCTTCGGACAGTTATTCGCAACTTGCCGTTCAAGGGCCGTTGGCGTTGAAAGCGATGCAGAAATTGACTTCCGAACCCGTTGAAGATATGGAATATTATACTTTTAAGGTATTGGAATTTGCAGGTGAGAAGGATATTATTTTTTCAACTACGGGATATACCGGTTCGGGAGGGTGCGAAATATATATGCCCAACGAAAAAGCCGTTAAGATTTACAAAGCCGTTTTGGAAGCAGGCAAAGAGTACGGAATAAAACCCATTGGTCTCGGTGCGCGTGATACTTTGCGCCTTGAAGCGGGATTTTGCCTTTACGGAAACGATATAGACGACACAACATCACCCATAGCGGCAGGGTTGGGTTGGATTACCAAATTTGTTGACGGCAACGACTTTATTGACAGAAAACGTTTTGAAGAACAAAAAGCCAACGGAGTGCCCCGCCGTTTGAAAGGTTTTGTGTTGGAAGAGAGGGGTGTTCCGCGTCACGGATACAATGTGACGGACGAAGAGGGAAATGTAACGGGAAAGGTTACTTCGGGCACCATGTCGCCAATGTTGCACAAAGGTATCGGAATGGCATATATAGATAAACCTTACTGGAAAGAGGGTTCTGTTATTTATATTCAAGTGCGCAATAAAACCCTGAAAGCAACGGTTACCCGTCCGCCGTTTTACAAAGGATAAAAAATAAGCTGTTTATGGAGCAAAAACCTACGATAGAGGTAGTTCTCGCCCCGGGTTTATATAAAAGTAAACTCACCAAAGAGCCCTTTAATGTTGTTATTGTTGATATTTTCAGGGCAACGACCTCTATTTGCGGTGCACTCGACTACGGAATAAAAGCCATTATTCCTGTTAAAAGGATACGCCATGCACGTTTTATGAAACGTTTGGGATACATTGTAGCCGCCGAACGTAACGGTCATAAAGTGCGCTTTGCCCATATCGGAAATTCGGCAACGGCTTTTTTCAAACCC
>Ga0256914_1002390_pt1 | contig 15750 bp, 11 predicted proteins | sample HulkmetaG_FD_191571 | JGI IMG/M metagenome (GOLD analysis project Ga0256914, IMG submission 191571) | Hydrothermal chimney microbial communities from Main Endeavour vent field at the Juan de Fuca Ridge, Pacific Ocean - Hulk | ecosystem: Environmental > Aquatic > Marine > Hydrothermal vents ... | reverse complement strand
ATAAAAAAACTGCTTAACAATTATCCTCGTTTAAATTTGATAGATATCAAAAAAAGCTCCATTTACGACAATAAAAGCATAAATGACTTAAAAGAGTTTCTTTTTCAACTGCAAACAAAAAAAAGCGATTCGGATGAAAAGTTTTTTAGATACTATATAGACAGAGTTTTTAGCATAAAAGGTTTTGGGGAGGTTGTAACAGGAACAGTATTAAACGGCAAGATAAAAACCGGTGAAAAAGTCCTGGCAAGTGAGCTCGGACAAGAAATACTCGTAAAAAATATCCAAATTCACTCTCAACAAAGCAATCTGGCAAAAAAGCATCAAAGAGTTGCACTAAATTTAAATATACCTCATGGCAAGTTAAAAAAAGGTTATCTTTTAACAACAAGGGGATATTTTAGGGGTTTTAATGCCATTGAAGCTTATATAAAAAACTCTAAAAACAAAGAAATAAAGCATAACTCAACAGTTACATTTATAAGCGGAGCAAAACAGATGTCAGCCAAAATATATCTGTATGACAATGATATAGATGGAGGGAAACTGGCTAAAATCAATTTTAAAGATAAAATGTATCTAATGCATGGCGATACCTTTGTGCTCCTTTTTAACGGTTCTCTTTTGGGCGGAGGTATTGTTTTGGATCCGTTAAACGATCCTATAAAAAAGAACAAAAAATTTCCTTTGCTTTTAGCACTTTATAAAAAAGAGTATGAAAAAGCTTTTATGCTGTTTGTGCAAAATCACAAAAAAGGTTTTGGTTTGGTTTCTTCCATTCAACGCTTTGGCAAAACACACGAAGAAGTTTTAGAAATTGCAAAAAATTTACAAAATGTTTTTATTGATGATAAAGAACTTGTCATCTATCCTTTGCAAACCAAAGAGATACTTTCTGAAAAAATAAAAAATATATATGAAAAAAATCCGTATGCCATGCTTTCTCCCTCATCACTTAGCTTAAGAATAAAATGGGCAAGCTTCTCTTTTATAAAAAATATACTTGATGATTTTGTAAAATCAGGCTATCTTCACATTTCTCAAAATATTTACAAAAGAGTTGACATAGGTAAAATTGATATACAAAAAGAGCTTGAAAAAAGAGTATATAATATACTGGAAAATGAAGGTTTTACTCCAACTGCTCCTTACAATCTTTATGACAGACTTGATATGGATAGAAAATTAGGTGACAAAATACTAAAGAAACTAACTTCAAACAAAAAAATAGTAAGAATTGCTCACAATCTTTTTATAACTTCTGCAAATTTATCAAAAATTGTTGCCATGCAAAAAGAAATTATTCATAAAGAAGGATATATCGATATTAAAAGCTTCAAAGAAAAGTTGCCTATAAGCAGAAAATATCTTATAGGATATCTTGAATATCTTGATAAATTTGATGAGATAAAAAAAGTAGAAAACAAAAGATATTTTATCGGTTAAAATATTGGAAGAGTTTTCTTCCAATATTTACCGAATATTGTTCATCTAATTAACAAGATGGAACATTACCGCTGTCACTAGCGAAGTTATACAAGAAATCATATATATCTTTCAAGTATCTTTTTTTAAGAGGCTTGGCTTTTGGACAAAATTTCTCTATCTCAGCATTTAGTTTACCTGCGTCATTTGCCGCTTTCCACTCTGCTTGAGTGTGTTTTTTAGCCAAAACACCACCGTTGTCGATTCCGCTTTTTTTACAAGCTTTTTTAAGTTTTCTAACATAAAGCTTCTGTCCTTTGGCAGAATCTGCAAATGCAGAAGTACTTACAAAAGTAAGTCCTAACATTGCGATCAATATCGCTCCTAGCAATTTCTTCATACTTTTTTCTCCTTTCATAAGATTTATCATATTATACCAAATAATCGTATAATAATTGTGAATTAATGATCTCTAACTTTAGAAACCGAAAACAGTTTGTTTAAAAGTGTATAAACAGCCAGTATAACACCAAATGAACCTATTACCACTAAAACTTCCGATCTTTCCGGCGGATAATATATAAAATTCATTACCTTTTCATACATTCCGTATTTTTCAAAACCGGTACCGAATCTATCGCTCATTGGATAAGCATTTCCGGCATATACGAAAATATATCTTCCTATATATGTTCCGACTATCATAAAAAATGAAGCTATTATAGTCAAAATATCTTTACTTTCTCTTAACATTAAAAGATAAGGAATTGTCATAGCAAGAACTATATATCCACCAAAAAATAAATACTTAAATGGTCCAAAAAGTATCAAAAATGCCCAATGTTTATCTATGGTAAGATAGGCTATCGCTTCATAAGCGGCAAGTATAGTGATACATATAAGAGCCATCTTTCTTAAAACTTCTATCAAAGAGTGATACTCTTTTCCAAGTGTTCTTCTGTATGTAAAATAGCTATATAGCCCCATAATTCCTATAGCTGCCACATAAGCGGAAACTATAAAATATATTGTTAAACTCGGATATGTATTCCATAAGTGTCTTGCCTCATTCATACTAAACAAATTGGCCTGGATATAATACTCTACTATATCTATCAATACCGATAAAAGAAGTATTACAAATGATATTCTTTTTGCCCAAGCTGTATTTTTAGTTATCAAAAGATATATTTCAAACAAAACAAATGGGATATAAACACCGTAAAGCGGAAGCATTTGCCACATTCCAGCACCAAAATTGGGGCTTGTCACCATTGAGAGCATATGCAAAGTATTTAAATCTATCATGATGGTAAAAAGACCGCCTATAACCATAGAAATACCAAAAGCCAAAAATCCGGCTGCAGTTTTCTTTACAATTTGTAGATTTAAAAGCTCATCAAGTGCTACAAGAAAAATAACACCGCTTCCGGTATATATCATATACATATAATTTACGATATAAAGTGACCAAGGAGCTTCTCTTTTGACTTCTCCGCCTTCTCCGAAAACTGCATCTTTCATAGCTACAACCATTTGATGAGATCCGGGATGCATACCGGCATCATGTGCCGTTGCACCTATAAGAAAATATCTCATTTGCATAACTTCATATATACCATAAATTCCAATAGCAAGCAAAATATAAGATAGTATCATATATTTATTGAACAAAAGTTGTCTTATGGAGACTTTATTTATCTCCACTCCCGCGATTACGATTTTTTCCATTGCTTAATCCTTTTTGCTTTTGCTTTTTCTATGATTGGTTTCATTTCATCCCAAGTATAAAGTTTAGTATCATGCCCTATGGAGTTCATTGCATAATTCATATCATGCTCCGGCAATAGATAAAATAGTTTAGGAACAGTTTTTTCTTTCTGTTTTAAGACAAAGAATTTTCTCTTTTTCAAAAGCTGTACCAATGCACCATTTTCATCATCCAAATCTCCAAAAAGTCTGACTTTTGTAGGACAAGTTGCTTGACAAGCAGTCGTAGTGTATCCTTTACTAATTCTCGTATCATAACAAAATGTACATTTATCTACCGCTACTTTCTCATCATCAACAAATCTTGCATCATAAGGACAAGCTTCCATACAACCTTTACAGAGAATACATTTACTTTGATCGACCATAACCAAACCGCCATCTACAAAATGGCTTGCATTTGTAGGACAAACTTCGACACAAGGTGCATCAAGACAGTGATTGCATTGGGAAGGATAAAAATTTACAAAAAGCTTTCCGAAAACCACTTTTTCCGTCTGACCAACCCAAATTCTTTGTTTATCGGCACCAAGCTGTACATTATTTTGTTCTTTGCAGGCAACTTCACAAGCTTTACAATTTATACAATTCTGATAATCAAATGCTATCGCATAATTCATTTCACACCTTCCTTATATCTACATTTGTTTCATTCATGACCGCTGCTCCATATATCGGCTCGATCTTATCTTCTATTATCATTGCATCGTTTGCACCGTGTCCGTATGCAAATTCCATCTCTTTACTGCTTCCTCCGAAACCATGGAGTAAAAATACTTGATTGGGAGCAATTCTCAAGGTTGGAAATGCTTTTATGCGAATTTTGCCTACACTGCTTGTTACCTCAACAATATCTGCAAATTTTATACCTTTTTGTTTAGCCACCTCACTATTTATCCAAAGATAGTTTTCTCTTATAAGATCTCTTAACATTATATTGTTTGTCGTACCGCTTTGGGTAAATTGAGCATGTCGTCCCGTAACAAGCCTGAATTTACCTTTTGGAACTTCAAAAGCATAATCCGCATGCCAAGTAGGCATAGGATCCACACCTTTTTTAGCCAAGTTTTTAAAGTTTATAACAACTTTCAACTTATCTTTTTTGGTAGTGTAAAACTTTTTATCATCAGGATAATATTCATATTCGTTATCATTTATCTTTTTATGGTATTTTTCAATATTAGGATAGTATATACCCTTCTCTTCCAATATCTTCCAAGCTTCCTCGCCAAAAGTTTTTACTATCTTTTCTTTGTTTTGTTCTTCGACGGATTTTTCCCATATATCTGCAAGATCAAAACCATTTTCTTTATAGTACTGCTCAAGTTCTTCAGGTTTCATTCCCTTTGTGTCATCTTGAACATCTTCATCATATTTTAAGGTATTTTCCCAAAGAGGTTTAGACAATTTCTCAGCAAGCTCCTTATATATAACCTCCGGAGGTTTTGTCTCATATAGAGGTTTTACCGCTGCTTTTCTAAGAGCAACAGCAGGTTCTAAAAATCCAAAACTTGTTACCGGTGATTCTCTTTCAAGATATGAAGCTTCCGGCAAAATCACATCACAAAACATTGCAGTATCACTCGGAAGAATATCTATCATAACATTCAAATCCATCTTTTTTAAAAATTCAACTGTTTTTGTAGTATTCGGCACTCCGCTTAAAGGATTATGTTTTCGCATAAACATTGCTCTTACGGGATAAGGTGTCTTGCCCTCGACAACCATATTTCTAAAAAGTATCCAAGATCCTGTTTTTCCCGTAGGAATAGCTACGGATTTTACATCAAATCTCTCTTGTACCTGAGCATACATAGGTGCATTTATATCCTCTTTTGGCAGTGCGATTTTTTGACCGAAAATTATGCCGCCTTTTTTATCAAGATTTCCGCTAAGACCTTGAAATATAGCCATAGCTCTTCTTAACTGAAAATCATTTTTTGAAAATACGCTTCTTCTTCCCTGATAATATATAGGGCTTTTTGCTGTCATAAATTCTCTTGCAGTTTTGTATATCTCTTCAGCCGGAATTCCTGTGATTTTTGATGCCCACTCAGGAGTATATCCGTTAGAAAGCACATGATTTTTATAATCCTCAAATCCTACACCATGTTTTGCGATAAAATCCTTATCATACAACTCTTCTTTAATCGCTACATAAGTCAATGCCAATACAAATGCCAAATCCGTTCCCGGATTGATAGCATACCATCTATCTGCATTTGCTACCGTATTTGTATATCTCGGATCCAAAGCTACGATCTTCAGACCTCTTCCTCTGTTTCTTTTGAACATATCCATAGTATCAGGAGTAATAATAGCTTCAGCCCTATTTGCTCCTGCTATTATGAGATAATCGGCATTATTCAAATCAGCCTCACCGTAAGCTCCTATGGTATTAAAATATCCCGCAAGAGTAGTTTCAAGACAGATACTTATCTCATCTACATAATTGGGTGTTCCTATCTTTTGACCCATCAAATCCTCAAAACCTTCCTTGGAAAGACCCTCTCCGTTGCAATAGCCGATCGTTGCACGATTGTCTTTCTCTTCATCAAGTATTTTTAAAATTCCGGGAAATTTATCGGTTCCATGAAGTATGGCATCGTATGCTTCATCCCAACTGACTCTTTTGTATTTGCCGTCTCCTCTTTCTCCGATTCTAACAAGAGGATACTTTAGTCTATCAGGATCATAAAGTGTGTGGATACCTGCATTTCCTCTCGGGCAAAGCATATTTCTACTCTTTGGAAAATAGGGATTGGGGTTGAGTTTTTTAACAATTCCGTCCTCTACATGTGCAAATCCCGCACATTTGTTTACACACATTCCGCAAAGAAAAGGCACATCTTCACTCTTTGAATTTGAAGCATTTTTCTTCTTTTCATTTGAAAAAAGGTTATCGCTTGATAACGACACTCCACCCAAAACAGTAAGGGCTACACTTCCTTGCAAAAATCTTCTTCTGGATATCTCTACATTCATACACTATCCTTGCTAATAAAATAACTGCAACAGTTTACTAAAAATTATATTAATTATTAATTAAATGTATGAATAAGTATTCATAAAAAGGGTATGAAAGAGCCGTTATTTCGGCTCTTTCATACTTAGTCCGGATCAGTTTCGAGATATAAAATCTTATCACCGATATAGTATAAAGTGATAGCTATACCTACAGCCCCAAGAGCTATAAAGATTTCAGTCATAGTAGGAGTGTACTCTATAAAAGAAGGAGGGAGCTGATACTCTCTTATTTTTAATGTCTGCATGGGGAAAAGTTGAGTATCATGCACCAAATCATATCTCATAAAAAATATACCTATCATTCCGGTAAAAGAAGCAAATACCATAGTTTTGATAGCTTTTGCATTACTTAGAAGTATTACGAAAAACGGTATCAGTATACCAAGGAGTATCTCTCCCGCCAAAAATGGTGCCGATTTAAGTATATGAAGTGCAGTCTCAGCTCTTTCGGGAACTCCGCCATATATCAATGTCAACATTCTCCAAACTTCAAAAAACAAAAGTATCGCAAGCAACAATCCAAGTATCTTAGCCGTTGCTACAAGAGTTTTTTGCATATCTTCAGGAAAATTCAATTTATATTTAAATCCATACATTAAAAATATCAAATAACACCCGGTAACCATAGCTGAAAGAATGAAATAAAGAGGATAATATATACCATTGGCTAACGGACGCCCTATCAAAAAACCAAAAACCGCTCCAAGATTTGAGTGTGCGGCAACACCCACTACAAGCCCGAATATTCCAAATCTCTTTGCCCATTTATGATCATGCCTCAATAAAAAATAAAATTCTATCACAATAAAAATAAGATAAAGCGAATACAATACTCCCATACCCCAAATAGCCGAGGTCATGCCGGGACTTATAGTATTGTATATCATCATTCTAAAAGGGTGACCTATTTCTAAAAGTATTACAACAAAACCACTCAAAAGTGTTACAAGAGCTCCATGGATTGCCCTCTTTGCAAATGGCTCAAGTACTTCTACTTCAAAAACATGACCGATTGCCGACATAATGCAAAGCCCGGTTGAGCTAACAACAAAAAATATATACATTGCTATCATAAGCCCCCATGGGTGCTCTCTTGTTACACCATAAGCATGATGTCCATGAATCATATAATTACTCACTCCAACAACAAAAAGTACCAAAAACACCAATGTTGTAAATGCAACTAATAAATTTAACGGTGTCTTTTTAAAATTCCATAATTCTCTTATATCGGTATGCCTCATAGGGATAAATTTCTCAATTTGCTTCATACCTTTTTCTGCTAATGCAAACATATCATTCTCCTTATATCAAGTAAAAAAGTTTTGGCTTTGTGCCAAGATGGGTTTTAAGAGTGAAATGTTCTCTTGTTTTGAGAAGCTGACTTATCTCACTATTTGGGTCATCCAAATCCCCAAAGGTTCTGACTTTGGTAGGACAGGTTGCTTGACAAGCAGTAGTTGTCTCTCCCCTTGCAAGCCTTGTATCACTACAAAATGTACATTTATCAACTGTCATAGTTTCATCTTTTACATATCTTGCATCATAAGGACAGGCTTCCATACAATAACTGCATAGTATACACTTGTCTGCATCTACCATAACAATACCGCCCTTGGCATAATGAGTTGCCTGAGTCGGACAAACTTCCTGACAAGGTGCATTTTCGCAGTGTTGACATTGGCTTGGTTCAAAAGTACTTGAGGCTATGCTAAGATTGGGCCACTCTCCCTCAATCTCTTTTACACCTACCCATATTCTATGTTTGTCAGCTCCGAGCTGAACTCCGTTTTCTTCTTTGCAAGCTACTTCACAAGCTTTACAATTTATACAGTTTTTATAATCAAGTGCCATTGCATATCTCATATCACACCTTCCTTATCTCTACATTAGTTGTATGCATTGCGGCTGCACCGTATACAGGCTCAATAGCATCTTCAATAATCATTGCATCATTGCCTCCGTTTGCATATGCCATTTCCATGCCTTTGCTCATACCGCCAAAACCATGAAGTAAAAAAGTTTGATTCGGTGCAATTTTTTCTGTAGGATAAGCTTTTAAGTGTATCTTTCCTACTTTTGAACTTACTTCAACCATATCTCCAAACTTTATACCTTTTTGTTTCGCTACTCTTTTATTGATCCATATATAATTTGTAGGTATCAAATCCCTTAGCATCATATTATTTGTAGTGCCGCTTTGGGTAAACTGGGCATGTCGTCCCGTAACAAGTCTGAATTTACCTTCAGGAACTTTGAAATTCCACTCATCATGCCAGGTAGGCATAGGGTCAATACCTTTTTTTGCAAGATTTTTAAAGTTTACTACAACTTTCAATTTGTCTTTTTTGGTAGTATAGTTTTTCTTGTTTTCCGGATAATATTCAAATTCGTTAGGGTTCAACTGCTTATGATACTTTTGCATATCTGGATAATAAACACCCTTCTCTTGCAATATTTTCCAAGCTTCTTCTCCAAAAGCTTCAACAACTCTCTCTTTATTTGTTTCCTCAACAGGTTTTTCCCATGCATCAGCAAGATCAAAACCGTTTTCTTTATAATATTGCTCAAGCTCTTCAGGTTTCATATCTTTTGTATCATCTTGAACATCTTCATCATATTTTTTAGTTATTTCCCATAAAGGTTTTGAAAGTTTTTCTGCAAGCTCTTTGTATATAACCTCAGGAGTTTTTGATTCGTATAGAGGCTTGATAGCTGCTCTTCTTTGAACTATCGCCGGCTCAAGTGCACCATAACTTGCTACAGGAGAAGTTCTCTCAAGATAGGAAGCTTCAGGTAAAACTACATCACAAAACATTGCAGTATCACTTGGCAAAATATCTATCATAACATTCAAATCCATCTTTTTTAGAAATTGTTCTGTTTTGGCAGTATTTGGAACACCGCTCATAGGATTATGTTTTCTCATAAACATTGCTCTAACAGGATATGGATTTTTACCTTCAAGCACCATGTTTCTAAAAAGTATCCATGAGCCGGTCTTGTCTGTTGGTATTGCTATACCTTCTTTATCAAATCTTGGTTTTACTTGAGCATACATCGGAGCATTTATCTCTTCGGCAGGCAAAGTAAGCTTTTTGCCAAAAATGATACCTCCTTTTTTATCAAGATTGCCGCTAAGAGCCTGGAAAATTGCCATGGCCCTTCTTAGTTGAAAATCATTTTTTGAAAATACACTTCTTCTTCCCTGATAATATATCGGATGCTCAGCCCCCATAAATTCTCTTGCTGTTTTATAAATTTCTTTTGCTTGTATACCTGTTATCTTTTCAGCCCATTCAGGGGTATAGCCTTTTGACAATACATGGTTTTTATAATCCATCCATCCGTCGGCATATTTATCAAGAAAAGTTTTATTGTGAAGATTTTCATTGAATACCACATAAGTCATAGCCAAAACAAAAGCCAGATCCGTTCCCGGATTGATGGCATACCATCTGTCTGCTTTTGCTGCAGTATTGGTAAATCTCGGGTCTAAAACAATAGTTTTAAGACCTCTTCCTTTACTTCTTTTAAACATATCCATAGTATCAGGAGTAATGATAGCTTCGGCCCTGTTTGCTCCTGCTATTATGAGATAATCGGCATTGTTTAAATCAGCCTCTCCATAAGCTCCTATGGTGTTGAAATATCCTCCAAGTGTAGTTTCAAGGCAAATGCTTATCTCATCTACATAATTGGGTGTTCCTATCTTTTGTCCCATTAAAACTTCAAAACCCTCTTTTGAAAGACCTTCTCCGTTACAATAACCGATCGTTGCACGATTATCTTTTTCTTCATCAAGAATTTGTAAAAGACCCTTAAATTTATCTGTTCCATGCAATATGGCCTCATAGGCTTCTTCCCAACTGACTCTTTTATATTTTCCATCTCCTCTTTCTCCTATCCTTACAAGAGGATACTTAATCCTGTCAGGATCATACAAAGTTTGAATTCCGGCATTACCTCTCGGGCAAAGCATATTTCTTGATTTTGGAAAATAAGGGTTAGGGTTTAGTTTTGTAACGACTCCTTCCTCCACTCTTGCAAAGCCCGCACATTTATTTACGCACATACCGCAGAGAAATGGAATATTATCTGCTTTTCCAAGTCCTGTTTTAGTAGTTACTTTAAACTCTTTCTTCTCTTCCTGGGCTGACAGAAGAGAAGAAGCACTAAAAGCAGTTCCACCTACAATAGTTAGTGCAACACTTCCTTGTAAAAATCTTCTTCTTGAAATTTCTACTTCCATATTACCTCCTTATATAACTTACAGATTTTATCCAAACAAAAATTTTATATTATTTATTGTTCTTGATTATTATAATAGAATTAAAAAATTTTTATAAATATATTACTAATTGTAACATAATAAAATAAATATTATATATTTGTTTTATAGAACTTTTAAATATGTAGATTTTAATATAAAATATGATATATGCTGAAGTTATATTTATTATAATTTTAAATTATCTCTTCTATAAGAAGCTGTGGTGTAACATACCCCCGATAAGAATTTTTTGATATAGTAAAAACAGTATCTATTTTTGAACCGACATTAGCTTTTTTTGAGAAATTAAAATCAATTGATTCCAATATGGTACTTTTTGATTCAAGTATCAATTTCTGATGATTTTGTTCTTTGCCTAAAAATCTTACTTTTTTAACTGTTGCATTTTTAATGATAAAATGGGGTTTGGGATTGGTTTGACCATAAGGCTCAAAGCTCTCAAGTATATCAAGAAGTTCAAAGTCAATGGATTGGGGATCTATCTCTCCAAGTATCTCTTTTTTAGGTATAAAAAGATCTTTTGATACTGTTTTAATCTTCTTTTCCAAAATATCTTTAAATTTATATAAATTTTCAGCCTTTATGCTAAGACCCGCAGCACCTTTATGCCCTCCGTATTTCAAAATAATTTCATCTGCTGCTTCTATCAAAGAGAGTATATCTATCTCAGCTATACTTCTTGCACTCCCTTTTGCTATACCATCGTTTATACTAAAAACGATAGCGGGTTTTTTATATCTTCTTGCGAGTCTGGCTGCAACTATCCCTATAACACCTTCATGCCAACCTTCTTGCCAGACTATTATAACATTGTCACTATCCTTAACCATATTGGCAGATATTTCAAAAAGCTCTCTTTCTATCTCTTTTCTTTTTTCATTTAACGATATAATTTCTGCAAGATATTTTCTTGCCTCATTTATACTTTTGCTTTTTAAAAACTTATATGCTTTTAAAGCGCTTTCAAGTCTGCCGGCACTGTTTATAAGAGGTGAAAGAAGATATGATATATCTTCGCTGACAAAATTTTCTTTTTGAAACTGTTCCTTTATCGCCTGCATTGCTGCTCTTTTAGAAAAATTTAGCTCTTTTAGTCCTCTTTTAACAAGAACTCTGTTAAATTCTCTAAGTTCCATCATATCGGCAATAATCGCAATACTAAGCAAATCAATATATTCAAGCAGATTAAATTCTATCTTCATCTCATTTTTTATAGCTGCTGCAAAATACCATGCTACCTGGGCTCCGCATATTTCTTTAAAAGGAAAATTACAATCTTTTTGTTTGGGGTCTATGATAGCAAAAGCTTCCGGAATCTTACTTGGAACACTATGATGGTCCGTAATGATAAGATCTATACCTTTTGTTTTACAAGCCTCGGCAGCTTCTATAGCTGATATGCCGTTATCTACGGTAATAACCAATTTTGAATCAATTCTGTCTATAATATCTTTGCTTACACCGTATCCGTCACTAAATCTATTTGGTATGATAACTTCCACATTTGATACGAAGCGTTCCAAAAAATCACTGATTATAAATGATGATATAACACCATCCACATCATAATCACCGACTATAGTTATTTTTTCATTTTGTTCTATTGCTTTTATAACTCTTTTGGTAGCTTTTTTTATATCTTTAAAAAGATAAGGAGAAGGCAAAGATGACAAAGTAGTATATTTATCATCTTTAAACCTATTGCTGAGTATATTTTTTATATCCTCTTTGGTTAACAAATCAGACATTTTTTAATGCTGCTTCTACAAATGCAAGTATTACTCTGTTTGGTTTTTGCAATCTTGATGTAAATTCCGGATGAAACTGTACCCCCATAAACCAAGGATGTTCTTTTAATTCTACTACCTCTATAAGACCTTTGCTCTCTCCGCTGATTATAAGCCCTTTTTTTTCATAAGCTTCTTTATAAAGAGGATTTGCCTCATATCTGTGTCTGTGTCTTTCATAAATTTTTTTCTTTCCGCCATAAGCTTTTGAAAGCAATGTTCCTTCTTTTATATCACACTCATAAGCTCCGAGTCTCATTGTTCCGCCAAGCGGGCTGGTATGGGTTCGAAGCTGTTTATTGCCGCTGCTGTCAATAAATTCATCTATGAGATAAACAATAGGATTTTTACAATTTTTATCAAATTCAACTGAATTTGCATCTTCAAGTTTTAAAACATTTCTGGCAAATTCTATAAGTGCCAGTTGCATACCAAGACAAATACCAAGATATGGTACTTTATTAACTCTTGCATACTCTATAGCCTGCATTTTTCCTATTATGCCTCTTTCTCCAAAGCCGCCTGCAACAAGTATACCGTCAGCTTCTTCTAAAAGTTCAAGGTTTTTCCCTTTCTCCAAATCTTCGCTGTCAATCCATAAAAGTTCTACTCTTGTATTTAAATTTGCTCCACAGTGTATAAATGCTTCGGTCAAAGATTTATAGGCTTCTTTTAAATTAAGATATTTGCCTACAAATGCTATCTTTGTTTTTTTAGTAGGTTCTATAACTCTTTTTACCAAAGAATCCCATTTTTTCATATCAGGCTTAAGTTTGCCAAGACCAAGCAATTCCGATATAGGCTCAAGTATCCCTTCATTTAAAAAATTTAAAGGAACTTTATATATACTTTTTGAATCTATCGCTTCTATAACGGAGTTTTTTTCAACATCACAAGCAGATGCAATTTTCTCTTTCATGGCTTTGGGTATAGTATGCTCGGTTCTGCAAACTACCACATGAGGAGTGATACCTATCCTTCTTAACTCCTGTACACTGTGCTGGGTAGGTTTTGTTTTAAGTTCACCTGCGGCTTTTAGATAAGGTACAAGTGTAAGATGTATAAAAATAGCCCTGTTTTTTCCAACATCTCTTTTTAATTCCCTTATAGCTTCCAAAAAAGGTAAGCCTTCAATATCGCCAACAGTTCCCCCTATCTCAACTATAAGAATATCCTCTTTCTCTCCCGCCTTTACAATTCTCTCTTTTATTTCATTTACTATATGAGGTATAACCTGTATGGTTTTTCCAAGATAATCACCCCTTCTTTCTCTTTCTATAACGGTAGAATAAACCTGTCCGGTCGTAAAATTATTGTATTTTGACAGATTAACATCCAAAAACCTCTCATAATGCCCAAGGTCAAGGTCTGTCTCGGCTCCATCGGCAGTTACAAAAACTTCACCGTGTTCCAATGGACTCATGGTACCCGGGTCTACATTGATATAAGGATCCATTTTTAAAATTGATACTTTATATCCTGAATGCTTTAAAAGAGTAGCTATACTTGCACTTGCTATTCCTTTTCCAAGCGAACTCAAAACCCCGCCTGTTACAAATATATATTTTGTTTGACTGTTTGACATTTTTTACCTTATTAACTATATCATCATAATTCGTAGTGAATTTTACCCGGTTTTTAAAAAAATTGGGTTAAAGAATTATAACTTAAAAAGTTTTAAGTAGCTATGAAACTATTTTTTATCTCATCTTTTATAGGAGTTGGTCTACCATTTTGCATATCTACAAAAACCCATAAAGTTTCCGCTGTTGCAAGTAACTTACCGTCGCTTTTTCTGTAAAATTCATATTTTCTTCTTGATTTTATCTTGCCTATCTCACTTATCCATGTTTTTACTGTTATTTCGTCATTTAAATATGCAGGAGCTTTATATTCAATATAATGAGATTTTGCAAACCAAGTAGCTCCAAGCTTTTCATAAGTATCCAATGTAATACCATTGGCTTTAGAATGTTCTATACCGCTTTCTTGCATCCACTTTACATAATAAAAGTTATTTAAATGATTGTTAAAATCTATCTCGTTTTCGGTTACTTTTACATTATAATAAAAAGTTTTAACTATTTTCATCTTAAAATCTCCTTTTTGCCGGAAATGAATTCCAGCAAAAATTCCTATCACTTTGGGGTCCCCACAAAATTTTAAAATTTTGTGGGGTAAAACTTATGCTACACCTGTCGGCGAGAGAAACAATCATGATTTTTATTTTTGTTTGTGTTTTTTGAAGCATGATTGTTTCATATATATTTCTTTACGATTTCAACTACGCCGCCAACTATAAATTGTATAGCAATAGCACCCGTTATAAGACCCATAAGTCTTGTAACTATTCTTTCCCCCGTAATACCCACAACTTTTTTGATATATATAGAATTTCTAAGAGTCATATAAAGAATAAAAGCATTTATCAAAAAAGCGAAAATCAAAGAAAATACATCTTGGATATTTTCTGCTTGAGATTTATAAACTATTACCGTTGCAAAAAGTCCGGGACCGAAAATAATTGGTATTCCTATGGGTATAACAGCCAGATTTTCATGCTCTTTTGCTTCATCCTCTTCTTCTTTCGAGTGATGAGACTTTTTTTTACTATGGCCATTTACCATATTTACTGCCATGAGCAAAAGTACAACTCCGCCCATTGCTTTTAGTGAATTCATATCTATACCGAAAAGTTTTAGTATAAAGTCTCCACTCAAAAGCACAATAAAAAAGGCTATAACGGCAGTTAAAGTTGCCATAAAAGCAACTTTTCTAATTTCTTGTTTTGTAATATTTTGATGCAGGAGTGATGGCAACATTGCACTCACTCCCACAGGATCAAGTATGGCAAAGACGGCTACTGCCTCAGCCAAGAATAGATTGAAAAAACTTTCCATTTATTAAAGCTCGGTTTTTAACACTGCCCCGTGAGCCGCATTTGTTACAAGAATTCTATACTGTTTAAGCCATTTGCTATCAATTTTTCTTGGTTTTGGCTTAAAAGTTTTTCTTCTTTTTTCAATTTCCTCATCACTCAATCTAACACTCAATATATGTTCATCAACATCAATATCTATAATATCACCATCTTTCAAAAGTCCTATCACTCCGCCTTCAGCGGCTTCGGGTGAAACATGACCCACACTTGCTCCGTGTGTTGCCCCGCTAAATCTTCCGTCTGTTATAAGTGCGACTTTATCTCCCAATCCCATTCCCATAATAAGTGAAGTGGGACTTAGCATTTCTTGCATACCGGGGCCTCCCTTTGGCCCTTCATACCTTATAACTACTACATCTCCGGCTTTTACTTTACCACCGGTTATACCTTTTATAGCATCATCCTGAGAATCAAAGCAAACTGCTTTACCACTATATTTTCTCATACTTGCAATTACTCCGGCAGTTTTTATAACTGCTCCTTCAAGTGCAAGATTTCCGTAAAGT
>Ga0256914_1002389_pt1 | contig 15753 bp, 25 predicted proteins | sample HulkmetaG_FD_191571 | JGI IMG/M metagenome (GOLD analysis project Ga0256914, IMG submission 191571) | Hydrothermal chimney microbial communities from Main Endeavour vent field at the Juan de Fuca Ridge, Pacific Ocean - Hulk | ecosystem: Environmental > Aquatic > Marine > Hydrothermal vents ... | reverse complement strand
CCGATTGCCATGGTTATCGCAGCATCGCCAAAATAACCATCTATCTTTGTTCCTAAATCTAAACCTAAAATATCACCCTCTTTAACTTTGGTATCACTTGGTGTTCCATGAATACATACTTGATTTAACGAAGTACATACAGAACCTGTAAAACCATAAAGCCCTTTAAATGAGGGTTCTGCTCCATGGTCACGAATAAACGCTTCACCCATGGCATCAATCTCATTTAGAGTCATTCCAACAGTAATATTTTCTTGAAGATATTGTAATGTTTTACCCACGATTGACCCAGCTAATGTTAGCTTGATCAACTCGTCAGGTTTACGAAGAGCTATCGCCATTATAGACCTACTGCTCCCAGTGTTTCATATTTGTTCATATAAATTTGAGCCTCAATTTTTCTCATGGTATCAAGTGCAACTTGAACCACAATCAAAACAGCAACCCCACCAAAGAAGAACGACGCACCCATTGTTGAAATCAACAAAAATGGAATGGTTGAGATACCTGCAAGGTAAAATGCACCTGAACCTGTTAGGTTACTGGCAATCTCATTAATCTTCTCTTTGGTATGCTCACCAGGACGAACACCTGGAATAAACCCACCTTGACGCTTTAGGTTATCTGCGATATCTTTTGCATTAAATACAATTGACGCGTAGAAAAATGCAAAGAAAACAACCAAGATAAATGTCACTACATTAAAGAGAACACCACCTGGAGCCAAAGCATCTGCAACACCTAAAGCAATCTCATTGGTACTGCTTCCCATCATGGTAAGAGGAAACATCAACACAGCACTTGCAAAAATAGGAGGAATAACACCTGCTAGGTTCACCTTAATTGGAATATAGTTCATCACTCTTTTGTCTTGATTTTGCATAATTGTTTTTCGGCTATAAGAGATAGGAACACGTCGTTCACCAAGCTCTACATAGATAATTACAAAAATAGTAACCAAGATAATTGCCAACATCGCAATGACAGCCAAGAATGAGAGTTCACCTGTGTTAATTCCCTCAACGGTATTTGAGATAGCCGCTGGAATTCCTGACACGATACCTGCAAAGATAATCAGTGAAATACCATTACCAATACCACTCTGTGTAATACGCTCACCAATCCACATCAATAACATTGTACCAACCAACATTGAAACCGTTGTAATAATTGTAAATGTAGTAGGGTCAATTAAAACAGCACCATTCATATTTAGAAGTCCCATAGAGACACCAAACGCCTGTACAATTGTGATAAAAATAGTGGCATAACGAATAATCTGCATATATTTCTGCATACCATCACGCTCTTTTTTCATCTGACCAATGGTAGGAAAAGTTGCGGCTAAAAGTTCCATGACAATGGAAGCTGTAATATAAGGCATAATACCTAAGGAGATAATAGAAAATCTTTCAATTGCACCACCAGAGAACATGTTCATCATGTTCCCCATACCTGTTTGACCATCAAAAAATGAGGCAATGACGGCTGTATCAACACCAGGTACTGGTACGTATGCTAAAACTCTATAAGCAAATAGAAATCCAAAAGTAATAAGTATCTTTTGAGTTAAAGCATTACCCATAACTAGTTACCAGTTGTAGTAATAGCTTCATCTTTGATTTTAGATGCTAAATCTTTAGCACTAGCACCAATAAGTTTTACTTTTGTTACCGATTTTTGAAGTTTATATACAGACTTAATTGTCTCCATAGTAATTTCATCAAGCTCTGCAACTGCTTTGTTTTTATCAACATTAATTGCGTGTGGTTTAATTACTCTTGAAGAGAAACCAATTTTTGGTAATCTTCTATAGAGTGGCATTTGACCACCTTCAAAACCTCTTTTAGCAGAGTAACCTGTTCTTGACTTCTGACCTTTGTTACCACGTCCTGAAGTTTTACCAGTTCCTGAACCTTGACCACGACCAACACGTTTTCTGTTACGTGTTGAACCTGGAGCAGGTTGTAAATTATGTAAACCCATATCTACTCCTTATTTCTTAACTTTTACAAGAGCATCAATTGTTGCTCTTACAAGGTTGTTAGGGTTATTAGAACCCAATGATTTAGCAATAACATCTTGAATACCTGCAAGTTCGAGTACTGGTCTCATCGCACCACCTGCGATTGTCCCTGTACCTTCTGATGCTGGTCGTAAGATAATACGACTTGCACCTGTTTTCTGTTGAACATCATGTGCAATGGTTGTACCCTTAACATTAATATGAACAAGTGATTTAAAAGCGTCATCAACTGCTTTTTTAATAGCATCTGGAACCTCTTTTGCCTTACCTGTACCATAACCAATTGTACCATTTTTGTCACCAATCACTACCAGTGCTGTAAATCTAAATCTACGACCACCTTTAACAACTTTAGTAACACGACCAATGTTTACAATTTTCTCTTCAAACTTTTCTCTGTCAATATTTTCAGTTAACATTCATCTTCTCCTTAAAACTTAATTCCAGCTTCTCTCAAAGCGTCAGCAAAAGATGCAACAACACCATGATAGAGATAACCGTTTCTATCGAAAACAATTGTTTCAATATTTTTAGCTTTAAGAGCATCAGCCATTGCAGCACCAACTTTTGAAGCATCTTCTCTGGTGGCTTTAAGACCAAGTTTTTGACCACTCACAGAGGCAAGTGTTACACCTGTAATATCATCAATAGCCTGAGCAGATACATGCTTGTTTGATTTAAAGATAGATAATCTTGGAAGCTCTACAGTTCCAGAGATTTTTCCTCTTACTCTTCGTTTACGTTGAATACGAAGTTTATTTTTTCTTCTTTGAATACTTTTTAACATCTTAAGCTCCTATTAACTTGCTGATTTTCCAGCTTTTCTGATAATAACTTCATCAGTATACTTAACACCTTTACCTTTGTAAGGCTCGGGTGGTCTAAAGCTTCTAATCTCAGCAGCAGCTTGTCCAACAACTTGTTTGTCTGAACCCTTAAGTGTAATAATATTTTTCGTAACAGTAACATCCAATCCTTCAGGAATAGCGTACTCAACTGGATGTGAGAAACCAAGTTGTAAGTTAAGAACTTTACCTTGAACAGCCGCTCTGTAACCAACACCATTAATCTCAAGACTTTTTTCAAAACCTTTATCAAGACCTTCAATAATATTTGCAAACAACGCTCTGTAAGTTCCCCAGAAAGCAGCACTCTCTTTTGACTCACCAGCTCTTGCAAATGTTACCTCAGCACCATCAATAGAGATTTCAACCCTACCATGAGTCTCAAGTCTCTTCTCGTCATTACCTTTTTTAGCAACCAGTGTTGTACCATCAAGTGATACATCAATACCGTTAACAACAGTTACAGGTTTTTTTCCTACTCTTGACATATCTACTCCTTACCAAATACTACAGATTACTTCACCACCAACAGAGAGTTTAAATGCTTCATCATTCGCAATTACACCCTTGTTAGTAGATACTACTAGTGTTCCGTAACCATTTTTAAAAGATCTTACTTCTGATGCACTTTGGTAAACACGTCTACCTGGCTTAGAAATTTTCTTAATTTCATTGATTACACTGTGACCATTGTCATCATATTTAAGTACTACTTTAATAGTCTTCTTTGGTCCATCTTCTTTTACTTTAAAACTCTCAAGGTAACCCTTGTCTACTAAAATAGAAACTGTAGCCTCAATTGTTTTTGAGTGAAGAAGGGTTGTTACGTCTAATCTTCTTTGTGCAGCATTTCTTATTCGAGTAAGAGAGTCTGCAATTATATCTGTCATCATCTTTTACTTCTCCTTACCAGCTTGATTTTTTCATACCAGGGATTAAACCCTCGTTTGCCATTTTTCTTAAACAAATTCTACAAAGACCAAAATCTCTGTATACAGAGTGAGGTCTTCCACAAATGTTACATCTTGTATATGCTTGTGAACTAAACTTAGCAGGTCTCTGCTGTTTAGCTATCATCGATTTTTTAGCCATTATTTCTTTCCTTTAGCGAAAGGCATTCCAAGTTTCTCTAAAAGAGTGAATGCTTCTTTATCGTTTTCAGTACTTGTTACAATTGTAATATTCATACCGTGAGTCTTGATAATTTTATCAAATTCAACCTCTGGAAACATCAATTGCTCTTGAAGACCGAAGTTATAGTTACCACGACCATCAAAACCTTTTCTAGGAGTTCCACGGAAATCTTTTACTCTTGGAAGTGAAATTGAAACCAATTTATCAAAGAAGTTGTACATATTAGCACCACGTAACGTTACACGGATACCTGATGGAGCGCCCTCTCTTGCTTTAAAACCAGCAACTGATTTTTTAGCATTAACCACCACTGCTTTTTGACCAGCAATTAGTGAAATGGTATCTGTCATGTTTGCGATAAGTTTGTTGTCCTTACCCTCTTCACCAGCACCAACAGAGATAACTATCTTCTCAAGCTTAGGTGTCTGCATTACATTTTTAATCCCCAACTCTTCTCTAAGAGCTGGTGTAATGTCATTGTACTTTTGCTTCATTCTACTCATGGTATTATGCCTCTACTTTTTTTACATTAGAAATATGGATTGGCATCTCTTTATTTTCGAAACCACCATCTTTATTCTCTTCTGTTGGCTTTACAGCTTTCTTTGCAAGTTTACAACCTGCAACGATTACAGCATCTTGCTTTGTAAGAACTTTAAGAACTTCAGCAGTTTTACCTTTATCGTCACCAGCGATAACCATTACTTGGTCACCTTTTTTGATTTTAAATTTTTTATTTGCCATTACCATACCTCTGGAGCAAGTGATACAATTTTCATAAATCCTGCATATCGAGCTTCTCTCGCTACAGGACCAAAAATACGTGTACCAATTGGTGCATTTTTTTCATCAATAATTACAGCAGCATTGTCGTCGAATCTGATTAGTGAACCATTTTCTCTCTGAATCTCTTTATGAGTTCTTACAACTACAGCTTTAACTACCTTACCTTTTTTAACTTTTCCTGTTGGAAGAGCTTTTTTAACAGAGGCAACGATAACGTCACCAACTGAAGCGTATCTTCTCTTAGAACCACCAAGAACTTTGATACACATAATCTCTTTAGCTCCACTGTTATCAGCAACAGTTAATCTTGTGAAACCTTGAATCATTACTCCACCTCTCCCTTTTTAACTTCTGAAAGAACTTTTAGAAGTCTAAAACTTTTTGTTTTAGAGAGTGGACGGCACTCAATAGCAGAGATAGTATCTCCAACATTTACCACACCTTGCTCATCATGAACAAGATACTTTTTAAATCTTTTTACTGTTTTGTGATATCTTGGGTGGATAACTTTTCTCTCTACAACAATAGAGATAGTTTTCTCACCTGATTTTTTAATCACGGTACCAGATATTTGTCTTTTTGGCATACTCTAACCCCTTACTTCGACGCATTAGCTGTAATAGCTGTTTGAATTCTAGCGATGTCTTTTTTCGCTACTCTTAACTCACTAGTGTTAGTAAGTTGCATTGTCTTCTGTTTTGCTTTAAGTGTAAAAAGTTCAATCTTTTTCTCTTTAAGCATCACTGTTAAATCTTCAACAGATTTATCTTGAATACTAGTATATTTCATTACTATCCTTTGCAGCGATAATTTTACATTTAAATGGAAGTTTATGCAATGCAAGTGTTAACGCTTTACGTGAAACCTCTTCAGGTACACCAGCCACTTCAAATACAATTCTTCCTGGCTTGATGTTCATTACCCACTCTTCTACTGAACCCTTACCTTTACCCATTCTTGTCTCAAGAGGCTTTTTTGTAAGAGGTTTGTCTGGAAAAACTCTAATCCAAGATTTACCCTGTCTTTTCATCTCACGTGTCATTGTAATTCTTGCAGCTTCGATTTGTCTTGAGTTAATTCTACCAGCTGAGACAGCTTTAAGTGCAAACTCACCAAACTCAATCTTGTTACCTCTAAATGACTTTCCTCTGTTACGACCCTTCATAACTTTACGAAATTTAGTTCTTTTAGGCATTAACATGACTATTCACCTCTCTTTTGATTACGTGATGGTTTACGACCACCTCTTTTTTCCTCTTTTGGCTCGGCTTGGATACCTTTGGCAAGAACTTCACCTTTGAAAATCCAAACTTTAATACCGATGATTCCATAAGTAGTTTGTGCTTCTGCAAAACCATAATCAATTTTAGCTCTAAGTGTATGAAGAGGAACACGTCCTTCTAAGTACCACTCAGTTCTCGCCATCTCAGCACCACCAAGTCTACCAGCAACAGCAACTTTAATTCCTTTTGCTCCTGATTTCAATGCACCTTGAATAACTTTTTTCATCGCACGTCTAAATGCAACACGTCTTTCAAGTTGAGTAGCTACGTTTTCAGCTGCGAGTTGAGCAGAAGCTTGAGCACGTTTTTCCTCTTTGATATTAAGAGAGATATCTTTACCAAATTTTTTAGTAAGTGTCTCTTTAAGCTTAGTAATATCAGCACCTTTTTTACCAATGATAATTCCAGGTCTTGCAGTTACAATAGTAACTCTGATTTTCTTAGCTGTTCTTTCAATAATAAGATTAGAAACACCTGCATAAAAAAGCTCTTTTTTCAAGTACTTTCGTAGTTGGTAATCCTCAGCAATAAATGCTGCTGTTCTCTCTTTTTTAGGAAACCATCTTGATTCCCAGTTTCTATTGATTCCAAGTCTAAGCCCTATAGGATTTACTTTTTGACCCATATTATGCCTCCTCTGCTTTTGCTACTGTTACCATGATGTGTGCCGTTGGCTTAAGGATTCTACTTGCTGTTCCTCTTGCTCTTGGTCTCCATCTTTTCATTACCGCTGCTTTGTCTACTCTACAAGAAGTGATTACTACTTCTTCAGGTTCAAAGTCACCATTAGCCACTGCTGATGCGATAACTTTTGAGATAATTCTTGCTGCTTTATTTGGCATAAATTCCAATGCTGCTAGGGCAAGTTCGGCATTCATGCCTTGAACTTCTCTTGCAATCATTCTTGCTTTATCAGGGGCTACACGTGTATATTTTAATAATGCTTTACTCATAATACCACCCTACCCTTTTCTCTGAACAGAACCTTTATGGCCCTTAAATGTTCTAGTAGGTGAGAATTCACCCAACTTATATCCAACGTGATTCTCTGTAATATATACAGGAATAAACTGTCTACCGTTGTGAACATTGATAGTTAAACCAATGAACTCAGGGAAGATAACTGAACGTCTTGACCAAGTTTTAATTGGTTTGTGAGAACCTTCTTCTTTAGCCTTAAGAACTTTTTTCTTTAAGTGGTCATCTATAAATGGACCTTTTTTAGTTGATCTTGCCATCTCTTACCCTTACTTCTTTCTCTTAGAGATAATTAATTTATCACTAGATTTTTTCTTACGAGTTTTGTAACCTTTAGTCGGCATACCCCAAGGACTTACTGGATGTCGTCCTGAGTTTGTCTTACCTTCACCACCACCGTGTGGGTGATCTATTGGGTTCATCGCAGACCCTCTGGTTTGTGGTCTGATACCTCTGTGTCTTTGACGACCAGCTTTACCAAGAACAACGTTTGCCCAATCTTCAGAACCAACAGTACCAATAGTTGCTAAACACTCACCAAGAACATATCTCATCTCACCAGATGGAAGTCTAAGTGAAACGTATTTACCATCTCGACCCATAATCTGTGCATAACCACCAGCTGAACGAGCGATAGTACCACCCTGACCAATATTTAGCTCAATATTATGAACCAAAGTTCCCACAGGAATAGCTTTAAGTCTCATACAGTTACCAGTTTTAATATCAAGTCCACTTTCAGCTGACATGATTTTATCACCAACACTCATACCTTTGGCTTGAAGAACATATCTTCTGTCACCATCTGTATATTTAACAAGACAGATTCTACAAGTTCTGTATGGGTCGTACTCAACAGTAGCTACTGTTCCTTCAACACCAAACTTATTTCTTTTAAAGTCAATAATTCTGTATAGTTTTTTAGCTCCACCTTGTCTGTGACGAGAGGTGATTCTACCATTGCTATTTCTACCTGCTGAACGTGGAAGTTTTTTAAGAAGACTTCTAACACTCGCTTTTGCTGTAATATCACCACTATCAAGGTTGGTAATATAACGACGACCTGCTGAGGTTGGTTTATATGATTTAATTGCCATCTTCTTCTCCCTACACTGCTAAGCTATCAATTTTTGCATCTTCAGGTAAGAACACATAAAACTTTTTCAAGTCTGGTCTTTTACCTTCGATACCTTTAAATCTTTTAACTTTACCATTAACTCTCATTGAATTTACTCTCAATGGTTTAATACCAAAATACTCTTTGAAAACTGCTTTTAGACCATTTTTGGTCATTCTTGGACTTGTCTGAACAACGATTACACCCTCTTCTTGCATAGCAAGAGTCTTCTCAGTGTACAAAATTGCTTTAATATCTGTAATATCTGCCATCTTAACTCTCTTCTATCAATTTGTCCCAAACAGCTTTTTCGATTACCACTGAGTGATAAGCAGCTGCTAGGTATGCGTTTAATTCGTTTGCTTCAATAAGGTAAGCGTTCTGAAGGTTTCTAAATGCTAAAAATGTTTTATCATCAATAAGCTCTTTAACAACCAACACATCTCTTTGTCCAAGTCCATCAACAAATGCCTGAGCATCTTTTGTTTTACCTGATTCAACTACAATGTTTTCCATAACAAAAATTTTCTCTTCAGCTGCCAACTCTGCCAATGCAAAATTAAGTGCCAATTTTTTCTGTTTTCTGTTTACTTTTTGGTTGTAGTTTCTGTTGTTTTTAGGTCCAAAAGCAACACCACCACCAACAAATATTGGAGATCTTACAGAACCTGCTCTCGCACGTCCTCCACCTTTTTGAGCCCAAGGCTTCTTACCACCACCACGAACATCTGAACGGGTTTTAGTATGTGCAGTGTTTGCTCTTAACCCTGCTGCATAAGATTTACAATACAGATAAAGGTTATGAGGGTTTACCTCTGCATATGACGTTGGAAGGTCACTTGTTTTAATTACTGTTGTACTCATTATTTAACAATCCTTACCAATCCACGAGCACCATTGTGACCAGGGATTGAACCTTTTAATACTAAAATTCCGTTTTCAGCATCAAACGAAATTACATCATTTTTAACTGTAACTTGTGTGTTACCGTACTGACCAGGCATTTTTTTACCTCTCTGTACACGTCCAGGCCACTCTGCGTTACCAATTGAACCGATTCTTCTACCAAATCTATGTCCGTGTGACGCTGGTCCACCACCAAATCCGTGACGTTTCATACCACCTGAAAAACCACGACCTTTGGTAAGTAACGAAGTTTTTACCAACTCAGCAGATGCCAATGCTTCTGGTGAATAGTCTCCAGCCTCTGTACCTTCTGCTACAGTGATTGTCATAAACTTGTTAAACTCTTTGTCGATACCGAATTTGGTCTGTTGACCTTCAATACTTTTGTTAAACTTTTTACTGCTATGGTAAGCTACCAAAGCTTTACCATCTTCACGCACTTCACATACTTTAGTTTCGATAACTTTTAAAAGTGTTACAGGAACACTTGGTACGCCAACAGTTCTGCTCATACCTACTTTTTCAATAATAAATTCCATCATCTACTCCTATTTGTCCATTGATCTGATTTCAACATCAACTTCAGGTGCTAAATCTAACTTCATTAAAGAGTCAATAGTATCTGATGTCGCTGAAACAATATCAATCATTCTTGCGTGAATTCTAATCTCAAACTGCTCACGTGAATCTTTGTTTACGTGTGGCGATCTAAGAACGGTGTACTTCTTAATCTTAGTTGGCATTGGGATAGGGCCAATAAGCTCTGCACCTGTACGTCTAACAGCTTCAACAATTGAAGCAACTGATCTATCTAAAACACGGTGATCATAAGCCTTAAGCTTAAGTCTAATTTTTTCCATTTATTTTACCTTATAAAGAACTCGTTAGGTTATTACCATTTTTTAATAAAAAGTAACTCCTAACTAAAATTTGGAGCCGTATTGTACCGAGATAAACTTTTATGGGGGATGTATTTTTTGGGTTTTTTTTAATTTTTTAATTTTATCTTTCCTTTTTTAAAGGAGAGATAAAGGATAATTTCCTTAAGAATAGGTAAAAGAATCAGACTAAAAAATAGAAGGAGTTATTTTACTCAATTTTACTATCTTAAAAATGAGGAAGAAGACGTTTTTGAAAAAAGTAACGTATCTTTGTGGCTAATGGCGAAGAGGATTGAAGCAGAAGAAATACCGTCATGGTTGCAATTGTTTTCATGGTTAAATTTCCTTGTATGTTTTTTAAAAGTATAACATAAAAGTTTTAATTTAATATTAAAAATTAATTTTAATTTAATATTAATTCCATAAAAATAACTAGAAGACTTCTTTTATAACAATAAGATAGAGACTTTAACCACTCTTTTGATATAGTTCAAAAACTTTTTAAATAACAACTTTTTAAATAAACAGGACTCTACAAAACATGAAAATCTATTACATCTACAATAAAACTGAAGAGAAATTTGTCAATCGTGTTATGAAGTATCTTATCAATCAAGAGATTTTATTTCATAAGATTGAAATTAATAATACGGAGACGATACTTATTGAAGAGAATACACACTTTTTGGTAACAGGACGGCTTTATGATATCAAGAGTGTTCTTGATATAGCCTCTGCTCATGATATTAGTGTAGGGATTATCCCCTTGCCAAAACAGAAAGAGCTTATTAATACTTTTGCACTTAATTCTAATTTTGAGAAGAGTATTGAGATAGCACTTCTCCCATCAACAGAGAAGATTGACCTACTCTATTGTGAAGAGGATATGGTGTTGCAAGAGGTGGTGATTGGGGATGTTCCTCCTTTGGATTGTTTCTCTTCATCTATGGAAGGGAGTAGTATTTGGCAACGCATTAAATCTTTTATTAGTATTATCAATAAAGTTCGATATCTCAAACACACCTCATTTAAAATCACCACCTCCAAAGAGAAAATACTCAATTTTTCAGCTATTGGTGCAGTGGGAGTAGAGTATAATAACCGAACATTTGCCTCTAAACTCATTCATAAGCACCTCAAAAGCAATGATGGACGGCTCTCCTTGGTGATTCTCTCTCCTACCTCTATTTTGCAATATATTCACTACATATTTAGTACCCATATTCTACGACAGACACCGAAAAATCTTCCCTCTTCGGTGGGATATGTTCATAGTGGTAGCCTTTTTATAGAGCCTATGCGTGAACTTCCTGTAACCATTGATAGTGACCGATGTATCAAGACACCCATTCTACTCAAAACCAAAGCCAAGGCACTCTCTTTATCAGTGGGTGAGGAATTTTGGAATGAGAGAAACCATGAGAATTTGAGTAAGGAGAATGTAAAGGTAGACCATCTTCCATCAGATAAAGAGATGTCCACCTACTTGGGAAAAAATATTCCTCTTTTTACACATGCTAGTAAGGAGCAGTTTTCTGGTCTCTTTAGCTCTTTAAGAGAGGATGCACAACTTAACTCTACCTTTATGACTTTGTTGATTTTAGCAACCATAATTGCCACCTTTGGACTCTATATCAATTCAGCGGGGGTTATTATCGGGGCAATGCTTTTAGCTCCTTTGATGCAACCCATAGTGAGTGCGAGTATGGGACTTTTACGTCAAGATAGCACTCTGCTTTTAAACAGTCTAAAGAGCATCTTTTTAGGGGTTTTAGCTGTACTGTTTAGTGCCATGATTATTGCCTTACTTCTGCCAATGGAACAACTAACCTCTGAGATGAATGGTCGTCTCTCTCCCACTATTTTAGATATGTTTGTGGCTATTATTTCAGGAGTAGTCGCGGCCTATGCTAAGAGCAATGAGAAGATTATAGGCTCCCTTGCAGGGGTCTCTATTGCTGTGGCTCTTGTACCACCTATAGCTGTATCAGGAATTGGTCTAGGTTGGGGGGATTGGTCGATGTTCTCCTCTGCTTTTTTACTTTTTATAACCAACTTAGTAGGGATTATGATGGCGACAGCATTGACCTTTATGATGTTGGGTTTTTCTCCTCTTCATATTGCAAAAAAAGGAATAACCTATGCGATTATATTGGTAACAATTGTGAGTATTCCTCTCTATATCTCTTTTGATAAGATGATAGAAAAAGTTAAAGTAGAGCAGACTTTACATCATTTTAAGTATACCATAGGAGCAAAAGAGATAAACCTTCAAAATATTACAATACAGAAACATGGTACAAAGATAGTGGTACGTTGCGAAGTGGTATCGAGTGATATTCTTAGTAAACAGGAGAAGAGTCTACTCAAAGAGAAAATATCCACCAAAATGGGAGAGGATATTGAGGTATTAGCCTCCTTCCTCTACCGTCTATAAACAATCTATTAGTCATAACCAACAACCGAACTGTAATCCTCAGGAGGATGCTCATACTTCTCTGGCTCTTCCTCTTTTACAAATGTTCTTTTTCTTGGTATCCTATTCACAGGATAGGGGGAGATGTCGATAGATTCATCCCTTCTCTCCTCTTCATATCGAGGACGCTCTTGTCTGGGTTGAGGAGTTCTAATAACAATAGGTTGCTCCTGCTTACTCTGTGCTATTTGAGCAGAAGAGTCACCACTAGGAGGTGTAAAATAGAATCTACCATTTATCGTTTGGTCATAAATGGCAGGAAACTGCTTTTGGTTTGATTGAAGATAGACATCTTTTCGTGTTTTTTGAAAAACATCTCGCAAATCAAGTGGTTGCCCCATGTACTTAATCAATGATTCAGTAAAGAGTCCATGTCCACCTGCACGACCATCACTTGCCACACTTCCTGCACCTGTAGAGTAGGAGACAAACATCCCAATAGGTTCAACTTTTGCCAATCCACCTTTACCCAAACTTCGACTAAAAGGGTCATTTCGACACGCATCCAACACTACGATATTAAGACGATTTCCTATATTTTGCATTCTTTTGGTAATTCTATTTAAAGCAATGGCTTCATATTCTGTATCACTCTTAACATCTATTTTAGCATCCACAGGAATAAGATAATTTTGTCCATCTACTTCGATTCCATGTCCTGAGAAGTAGAACATTCCTACACCACCTTGTGCAATAGAGGTGTAAAATGCATCGAGACTCTTTTTCATGCCTCTTTTGGTGCCATTTTCATTATAGATAACACGAAATCCTCGTTGTTCCAACATACCTTTAATTGACCGTGCATCATTCACGGGGTTGCTTAATTTGGATAAAACACCTTGATAGTCACTGTTTCCAATAACCAAGGCGACTCTTTGCTCTTGACTTGTATTGGTTTTTACCTTTACTGCCCTACTCTGTATAGAATTTGAGTGAAAATCACTGGCACAGGCGGTAAAGTTTAATAAAACCATAAGTAGAAAAATAAAATATCTCATTTTATAACCATTCTTTAACTATAAATTCTTTACTATAAACAGTTGGACTATTTAAAGATGCTAAGAACATTTTTGACCGTATCTGCGGCGGTATCTAAAGCACTAGAACTCTCTTCTATTGCATCAGAAGTTTGATGACGCTTCATATTTTCCAGTCGAATTTCATCTGCTGTCAAATTTTGTTGTCTTTTATATTGTCTCGCTTCAGATTTTGTAATCTGAGCACCCTCTGCTCCTCTATTATTATTTAAATAAGCCGAGTCCAATCCTGCTGTTTTTGGGGTACACGCTTGAATTACGAATAAAACTGAAATCAAACCTATAGTTGTTAGTGATTTGCTTATTACTTTCATTTTAGATGTCCTTTTGTATTTATATGTTACATATATTAACACATTTTTTATTAAAAAATTATTTAATTTAAATTAAATATAGAAATTAAATATTTTCTAATTAAAGAGAGGCTATCCCTTTTATAAAACTCTCCTCCAAAAATATCCCCAAAGAGTTCTCTAAATCTTTGGCGGCTAGAGTTCCCTCTAGTTGCATTAGAACTCTATTTTGTTTAGGCTCAATCAAAAAAACCGTAGGTGTTCCCATATAAGTAAGTCCCATAGGAATAGTATCATGGTCAGCATCTATCTCAACTGCTTTTATATGTTTACGAACCATCTCTTTAATATGACTATTATTTGCCAATTCATAATTTAATGCGACACACGGTTCACAATCACTTGCCTCTACCTTTACCATAATATACTTATTTTCACTCATTGCCTCTCTTTTGGCTCGGTCAAAACTGGTATAGTTTATGCTTGTGACTTCACTGTTAAATAATAGCTTATCTTTAATTGCTGTTTTTTGAGTTGCCAACATCTCAATATTTAAAAATTTTTTCTGTTTTTCAAGCTTTTTCTTAAGACTCTTCTCCTCTTTTTCAACCAAAAAATTTAAGTACTTTTTGGTGTTAACCAACGCAGTTCGGTCTCTCTTTGTACCGTGTGAGGAGATAAGGTAGTTCCATGAGAGATTCTCTATCTCGCTTAATGTCTCTCTCCAGCCTTTTAAAGGGTACTGTTTATCCATATGTGGTGTCTGTCCATTGGAGACATAGTTTCCTACAAAAACTATCTGTTTTTTAGGAAAGTATGCAACAAGATGTCGTCCATTCTCTTTATTAAACTGCTTAATCTCTATCGTGATATCTCCCAGAGTAATCTTTTTATCTTTTTTGATATAGCTATCAAGAGGGACAAGTCGTGTATTAGAAAAAGCATCTTTTGAAATTTTGTGAGAAATAGAAGAGGTGATATTTTGATTAAAAAGTTTATAATAGGATTCAGGACCAATAAGCTTTGCCCCTCTCTCTTGATAAAACTCATTACCCAAAACATGAGTATCTTGCACGGTTGTATTAATAACATACTTTACAGGAAGAGGGTTTGCCTCTTGCATCACATTGTAAGCCTGTTGAGCATACTGATAGGTAGGACCACTGTCTATTACTATATACCCTTCACTGCTCTCTACATAACAAGTATTGACTACTCTACCACCATTGTCCTCTTTTGCATCCCCATACAGACCAAAGAAACATGACACACCCTCTGTTACCGTATAAGGCTTAAGATGATACTCAAAACTCACACCATAAACTGTCAACAAAAACAGCATTCCCAAAAACTTCATTACTATTCCTTCTTTTTTAAAGCTAAAATCCAAAAACATATCTGGATATTTTCCCTATTTTTTCAAAATAATAGCGTAAAAGTTAGTTTAAAAAATGAAATGTTACTAGATTATTAACCTAATGTAGTACCAATTCTAGAAAAGTTTCTGTTTTAAGGGAGGCACCACCTACCAGAACACCATCCACGTTCTCTATCTCGGAGATATCAGCAATATTTGCTCCCTTTACGCTTCCACCATAAAGTAGTGGTTTATCTACTATTTTTTTAAGAGCATTATGTGTCTCTGTAATCTCCTTTACAGAAGCGGTACGTCCTGTTCCTATCGCCCAAATAGGCTCATAGGCTACCATAAAATTATCATAAGTTGTATCAATCCCCTCAAACTGAGAGACAAGATGCTCCATCACTGCTTCAATCCCCTGCTCTCTTACCTCAAGTGATTCACCAATACAGTAAATAATTTCAAATCCCTGCTCTTTGAAAAAAGCAAACTTCTTGGCAATCTCATCTTGGGATTCACCAATAATATCACGTCGTTCACTATGACCGATAAGAATAGTTGAGATGTTAAACTCTGCAAGTTGTTCAAGACCAACTTCACCTGTATAGGCTCCTCCCTCTACAGGATAAGC
>Ga0256914_1002388_pt1 | contig 15754 bp, 13 predicted proteins | sample HulkmetaG_FD_191571 | JGI IMG/M metagenome (GOLD analysis project Ga0256914, IMG submission 191571) | Hydrothermal chimney microbial communities from Main Endeavour vent field at the Juan de Fuca Ridge, Pacific Ocean - Hulk | ecosystem: Environmental > Aquatic > Marine > Hydrothermal vents ... | reverse complement strand
ATGCACTCCTTTTTAAAGAAGAGATTTGATGAAGATAGTATAGAGAAATTTCTAAAGGGTAGTATTTGGAAAAATTTCCTAGTAAAATATTATGAAGCAAATAAAATTCATAAAAGAGTGCAAGAACTTTCAAATAATCAAATAGACAATGAAAACTACCTAGATTCACTATATAAAGCTCAAACCAATGATGTTCTTTGGCATGGTGTTTTTGGAGGCACTTATCTTCCTAGTCTACGAGATAATGCTTATCGTTTTATTATTGATTGTGAAAATATCAAACATTCTGAGCAAGAAAAAACAGAGATAATAGATATAAATTGTGATGGTTTTGATGAAGTAAAGATCATGAGCAAAAATTTAATTGCTATTTTTGATACAAAAGTAGGAGCCCAACTTATAGAGTTTGATATAAGAGATAGAAGCTTTAATCTTCAAAATACATTAACTAGATATCAAGAGAGCTATCATCAAAAAATACTTAATCCTCCAAAAAAAGAGAAAAAGAGCGATGACGAAGGTATCTCTACAATACATGATAGTACAATTATAAATAGTAAATTATATAAAAAATATTTAAGTTATGATAAATATTTTAAAAATAGTTTCATAGATCATGTAGTGGACAGAGAGTTCAATCTTAAAAGTTTTAAAAAATCCAAATTTAAAACTTATGGAGATAATCTTTATAGTCCATTTGAGGTTGAAGAGTGTAAGAATCAAAAAGTAACTTTCAAAAGAGGAGAGTTTAAAAAGTCATTCTCTTTAGAGACAAATTGTATAAATTTTAAAATTTCAGTACCAAAAGTAGGTAAAGATAGACAATATCTATTGGAACATAATTTACACTTTGCAAATTTGAAAGATATCAAAATAGATTCTAAAACTTTTGAAAAAGATAGAGAGATCAAAAAAGTGAAAAGTTTTATAATAGAGGATGCCTACACACAAAAAACTATTGAATTTAATTTTAATAGAAGTGTAGATATCTATCTAGCTTCACTAGATACCCTCTCTCAAAGTGAATCTGGATTTGATCTGATGAACCAAGGTTTGAGCATAGCTATTATATGCCCATTAAAGTCTGAATTAGAGCTAAGTGGTTCTATTGCAGTTAGAGATTAAAAGAGGAAAAAAATGAAAGTACTATTTGTTTCGAGTGAGATATTTCCATTCGCAAAGAGTGGAGGATTGGCAGATGTTGCTTCAAGTCTACCAAAGGCTCTATTGTGTAAACATAGTGATGTAACTTCAATTATGCCACTATATTCAACAATTAACCAAGAAAAACATGAGATTGTCTCTACTGGTTTTAAATATAGTTTTTGGGTAGGTCATACAGAGTATCATTTTGAGGTTTATCAAAATGATGAGATACTATTTTTGAAAGATAGTAATCATCTATTTGATCGTGATGTTATGTATGGTGATTATGAAGATAATGATATTAGATTTGGTGTATTCTCTTATGCTGTTTTAGAGTATATAAAAGCAAAAGATGAACATTTTGATATTTTACATCTAAATGATTGGCAAACGGCACTTATTGCAATATTGAGTAAAGAGTACTATAAATTAGATAGTAAAATTGTATTTACAATTCATAATCTAGCTTATCAAGGAGTATTCCCAAGTGATACAATTAACAGATTAGGACTTGATTGGAAACACTTTACTTATGATAAATTAGAGTTTCATGACCATGTAAACTTTATGAAGTCTGCTATTGTTTATAGTGATATGGTTACTACTGTTAGCCCAACTTATGCAAAAGAGATACAGACAAAAGAGTTTGGTTCTAATTTAGAACACCTTATACAAGATCATGAGTATAAACTCAAAGGTATCTTAAATGGTATAGATTATGATGAGTTTGGTCCTGAGATTGATGAGTATATACCTCTTAATTATAGTAGCAGTATGCTAGATATAAAAAAGGAGAATAAGAGACTACTTTTGGAAGAGTTAAATCTTTCAGGTAGTGATAAACCTCTATTTATCTTTATTGGTCGTTTTACATATCAAAAGGGAATAGAACAACTAATTATGGCAATAGATCATCTAAAAGGAAGAGATGATGTTAATCTTGCTATTTTAGGTTCTGGTGATGATATCTACAATGCTAAACTTCAAAATATTATTGGAGCATACCCAAATATATCTATCACATTAGGATACAATGAACAACTAGCAAGAAAACTATATAGTGCATCAGACTTTCTAATTATGCCTTCTATCTATGAACCATGTGGGCTCAATCAGATGATTGCTATGTCTTATGGAAGTATTCCAATTGTAAAAGATGTTGGTGGACTAAAAGATAGTGTTGTACATTTTGATGGATTATCAGAACTACCAAATAATGGTGTAGGTATTAAATTTGAGGGTAATAATAGAGAAGCAATAACATACTCTATAGACAATGCTCTATCACTATATCACAATAAAGATCACTATAAACATGTAATAACTCACAATATGGAACTAGATTTTTCATGGGGTGTTAGGGCTGGAGAGTATATAGATCTTTACAAGATGCTAAAAAGTGGTAATGCTCCTAAAAAACCTCATACACAATATGAGATACCTCACTTTTATGATATAAATACACTAAAAATTATAGCTATTAATCCTTCTAAACTATATAGCTATTGGGAACTTACAGATGATCTATTATCACAACATCAAATATCAGCAGATCAACTAAAATTGAGAATTGCATTTATTGAAGATATTAATGAAAATATAGTAGAAGAGGTCTCTATCAATAGTAGATTAGGAAACTACTATTTTGAAATGGAGATGGATTTCAAAAAAGTTCTCGCAAAAATGGGATTTTATAATAGAGACGGCAATTTTATCACTCTTCTTAATTCAAATATATTTGTTGCACCAAACTCTAAAGTGATCACTGATGGTGAAATTATTTGGAGAAATTTAAATACAAAAGATACTCAAGAGAGAAAATTTATACTTCTTGATTCATCATTTTATACAGTTACAGAACAGTTTTCATCAAGAGAAGTATTAAGAAAGAAAGAGCTTATGAAAACTATCTCTGCCATAGAATCAAACTACAATTCAGCTTCGCTGATCCAAGAAGGAGTAAAAAGTGAGTAAAGGTTATTGGGTTCCCGTACTACATTCACATCTGCCATTTGTGAAACATCCAGAGTATGAATATTTTTTGGAGGAGCATTGGCTTTTTGAAGCTATAAATGAGTGCTACATTCCACTATTAACAAACATGAAAAAATTAGTTGATGAAGGTGTTGATTTCCGCTTAACAACTTCAATCACGCCACCTCTTGCAGAGATGCTAAAAGATACCTTGCTTATGCAAAAGTATGAGAGACATCTTGATAAGATGATTGCACTTGGAGATAAAGAGATAGAGAGAACTACTCATACTTCCCAAGAGGAGCATGAGCTTGCACACTTCTATAAAGATAGGTTTGTACATACCAAAGAGTTTTTCAAAGGTTTTTTGGGTGGAAATATTCTTAATGGATATAAATATTTTGCAGAACTTGGCAAATTAGAGATTATCACATGTGGAGCAACACATGGCTATCTTCCAATTATGTCTGTCAATGAAAAAGCTGTTGAAGTTCAAATCAAAGTAGCAGTAGACTCTCATTTAGAAAACTTTGGTGTATACCCTAGAGGTATTTGGTTGCCTGAGTGTGCATATTATGATGGACTAGACAAAATTTTGAGCAAATATAATATACAATTTTGTTTTATGGATTCTCACTCACTAATATGTGCAAATCCAACAGCTCAAGATGGCGTGTTCGCACCTATCTATACACCCGAAAATCTAGCAGTATTTTCAAGAGATCCTGAGAGTAGTAAAAAGGTATGGAGTTCAAAAGAGGGATATCCAGGAGATTTTAACTATCGTGATTTTTATCGAGACGCTGGATATGATCTAGATTTTGACTATATCAAAGATTTTATTGACCCTGATGGAACAAGAGTATTTACAGGATATAAATATCGTAAAGTAACAGGTAAAACAGATAATAAAGAGTTTTATAAACCTCGTATTGCATTTAACAAAACAAAAAAACATGCACAAAATTTTCACCATGATAGAGTAAAACAGTTTGAACACATCTCTCAACATTTGGATAGAACACCTATGGCAGTTTCACCTTATGATGCAGAGCTTTTCGGACATTGGTGGTTTGAAGGTCCTGATTTTCTATATCATCTATTCAAAGAGATAGATAAACATCAAGAGTTCAAAACTATTACACCGCTAGAGTACCTTAAAGAGCAACCAACAAATCAAGTAACTATCCCAACTCCTTCATCTTGGGGAGATAAAGGATATTATGATGTTTGGCTTAATACTGGTAATGATTGGATATATAGACACCTTCATGTAATGGCTGATAAAATGAAAGAGATTGCTTTGCAATATAAAGATGAACAAGACCCATTAAAAGTAAGAGTTCTAAATCAGATGTTAAGAGAGTTACTATTAGCTCAAAGTAGTGATTGGGCATTTTTAATTACAACAAAAACAGCAGTAGAGTATAGTGAGCAAAGAACAAAAGAACATATATCAAATTTCCTAAAGTTAATTGTCATGATGGACGATATAGATACAGACTTTTTAAAGTTGATCGAACATAAAAATTCTATCTTCCAAAACATTAATTTTAGGGTTTTTCTATAAAAAATTAAATACTTTTAACTTAATAAAAATTTTAATTTTTTTTTAAGAAATAACATGTAAGATCAGTTTTATAGAAAAAAAAACAAGGAACTATAATGATCAAAAAAAGCTTATGTCTTACATTACCACTTACACTTAGTATTCTACTAAGTGGCTGTGGAAGTAGTGGCGGAGGATCTTCTGAAAGTGGTGAAACAACTTCTACTACACCAAAAATTTATAATGCGACTTTTAATGCAAAATCTTCTGGAGTTACATATGAGTGTGGTTCACAAAAAGGTTCACTTTTAGATGATGGAACATTTAAATTTGAAGAGGGAAAAGAGTGTACATTTTATGATGGAGCCAATGTAATACAAAAAGTAATTCCATCTAATCTAAAACAGGGAGTAGCAATAGATGAAACTGAGGGCAATGCTGAAGTAGCACTAGAGACAACTGCTACATCTGAATTGGCAAAACTTCTAATAGGAAAAACTTATTATTCTGTTCAGCCCAAAGATTCAAGAGTTATTGTTCTAGAATTTGAGGATAATCTACGAGACGGTAAATTTTATGTATGGGCTGCACTTGATGGTGCTTCATTAAATACATCATACAAAATAGTCGATAAAACTCTCACTATTCCTTCTAGAAATTTAACTTTTCAGTTTATAGAAGAGAAGGCAGATTACCTACTATTTGATGGTGAAAGACGAATGTACAAAGATAAAACAAAAGCGGAAGCTTTTGCAACAGCAAACAAATAGAAAAAAATATTTAAGAAGTACAAAAAACTTTTGTACTTCTAAGTATATTAAAAATTTTTTGCATTCCTAAACTCAGAAATTTCAGTCTCTACCATATCATGAATCATTCTAGAGAATAGTTCAATCACTAGATTAGGAGATAATCCCAAACTCAAAGCTTTGTGCCTTACATGATTCAAAACATCTTCAATACGATCATCAGCTTTAATCTCTGCCACAGAGTGTTTAAATCTGGCCGCTTGGGCTACATAATTTTTTCTATGTGCAATTAGATCAATAATCTGTTCATCAACCTTATCAATTTCGTCTCTTATCTCTTGTAATGACTCACACTGTTTAACTTTCATCAATATCTCCTTTATAAGATTTACACTATTTTACCACAAAAAGGAGACAATTTTATACTCCTTTTTGGGAATTGGTATTAGAACTACTTGAATGCTTTTTCACACTCTTTTATAATTGCTCCTGGAGCAGTAGCTATATCTGAAAACTTAATAAGAGTTAACATAGGATAATATAGTGCAATATTATATTTAGGAGATAATATTTTAGCTTTGCCATCTTCTATGAGAGCCAAATAAGGAAGGATACTAGCATTACTAAAACCTGTTTTTTTGATAAATTTAGATGTTCTTTTACCCAATTTAATGCCTACTAAAGTAGCACCATTTGAGAGCTTCAGTTCAAAAACAAAATTTGATCTCTTTTTAAGTTTTGCTAAAAGATCACTATTATTACCTTTTGCAACAATATCCATATCTTGATAGTGAGGCATGTCTTTCATAAAATTATAATCTGATAACTTATCAAACTTCATCTTATCTTCTGAATTTTTTAGTCCTTCAAAAGAGTTATTAATCTGCTGAAGTGCCTCTTTGGCTTTGGCTTCATCAAAATCATTTTGCAGATAGGCTTTTGCAAAATATAGTGGATTGGTAATAGTTATTTGGTCATTAATAGTATCAACCAATATTTTAATAACACCCATAAATCCTCTATTTTTTTTACTCCCCATCTCTCTAAGAGTTTTACTTGTTGCAATAATTGTAATTAATTTCTTTTTCTTATCTACTCCACTTGTAGCCAATACTTCAAATCCACCACTTTTAAGAGCAGAGACAATATCTGATACAGGGGCATATTTACCTACTAAAAATGCAGATATTTCACCATTACTAACGCCACCAACATTTGAAGGGTTTGCCACTTTTTTTGCAACTATAACCTCTTGTTTTTTGATTGGTGTTGCTACTTGTTGTATCGCTTCTTGTTTTGAAGAAGGAGCTAATGAAACTGTAGATACTACTTTTTCTAATTTAGAGACTATAGACTCTAATCTTTTGATAGATGCTTCTAATTTAGAAATTGAAGCTGATTGAGAAGATGGCTCTTTAGAGGTTACTACTTCATCAGCCAATGGATTACCATTACCAACCTCTTTAGCACCCAAACTAACCATTATTTCTGGAATCTCTTTATCTAGTTTATCTATAATCTTTTGTTTAGTTTCATCTTTAACACCAAGTAATTTTCCCCAAGTATCAAGAGTTGGCATTCCTATAACCATCTTGTTTGTGCCATTTCTTATATACATGTACATAGAACATGGAGCAAATATCCCAGCCAAAGGAATACCTTTTTCATTATCAAACATTTTATATGAAAATTCTAAGTGACAAAGAGCATAAGCCCAAAATGATGTATAATCGGGCATTACATCTTCCTCACTATTAAAACTCTCTTTAAAGTTATAAAATCCAGCAATAATATAATCTTTTTTACGAAAAGCTGACTCAAACTTCTCTTGAAACTCTTCAAGAAAATCATCAATATCTTCAGGCTCATCAAACTCATACTCAAAATTCATCATGCTATCTTTTGGAAAATCGGCTATCTCTACAAAAGTTTTCTTTCCACCAAGCTTCTTTGCTATCATAGCATCAAGAGGTTCAAATGATTTAATATATTCAGATCTTATCTTTTTATCTGTAATTTCCAAGATATCAAGAATAGCCTCAGGCATTAAGTGTGCAATATGCGTTTGAGTCTCATTTTTACTTCTATAAATAAGGAGATTAAAAGGGCTAAAACCAGCAAGTCTAGGATCAATATTGAACATTGGTCTTACTGTCGCCTCATGAACAATAGATGAAAAAGCTAAATTAGAAAGAACTGTGCTACCAAATCTCTCTTCATAAACTTTATTGACCTTCTCATGAGGGTCATTTAAAAAATAGCCTATAGTTTTTAGATCATCTTTTACAAATTTATTAAATCTATCATCAATATTTTTATCAAAAGTATAGACCACAGCAAGATTTTTATTTGCCGAGCCATAAACACTCACACTTAAAAGTGTGAGTATTAAAGCTTTAAATATAAATTTCATGACCTATTATTCCAATGTCTCGTTTACTGTATCGATCATTAAATCTTCCGCATCTTGTAAGATTTTTTGTGACTCTTTACTCTCCATTGCCATAGCACCAAACCAGTTATTTACTGAAGGGTATGCCATATGAACTTTTGTATCACCTTTTTTCTTATACATATAGAATGTACATGGAGCATAAGCACCAGCTTCAGGATATTTTTTTGAGACCTCAAAAATTACAGGAAGTTTACATAAAGAGTAAGCATCAAAGAAATCATACTCATCATAACCAGCTTCAGCAAAATCTTCACCTAACTTATTAAATCCAGCAATAACAAAACCAACAGTCTCTAATTCACCTTCAATATATGTTTGATAATCTTCAAGAGCATCTTCAACTTCAGCACCTTGTTCACTCATCTCTAACTCAAAGGTTTGAACAAGTTTACCAACTGGTTTTGCACTTGCTTTATAAGGAAGTTTTTTAAACTCTCCACCAGGCATAGCTTTTTTGAATACATCTTCAATTAGAGAGCTTAATTTAACTAAATCTTTATTATTAGCAGGTATTCCTGTAAGTCTAGCCATTCCATCTAAAGAGAGAGAAGAGATAGATAATTTTTTAGAACCAGTAGCAGTATATATAGACATACTAAGAGGAGAAATTAATCCAACTTGAGGATAATCTTTTACTAGAGATAAAACAATATCTTTTTTATAAAGTGTAAATAGATTATATGCTGTATGGTTTGTCTTTTGAAATTTAGATTTAAACGCTATATTCATATCATTATTTCCAGAGATATAAAAACCAGCATCAACAAATGCTTTTTCTATAATATCTGCTGAAAACTTACCATCAGAATTATCTATTTCATATACTCTAATATCTTGAGCATCCTCTTTTCTTGTCGCTGGTTTAGCTGCTACAACGACAGGGGCTATTGTTGGTGTTGCTTCTTCATCAGAATCTTCCTCATCTACATCTAGTTCTTCCCACTCACTATAAGCTTTCATGAGGTGTTTACCCATTTGACTATCAAAAGCATCCCATTTTACATAATCAGCAAGTCTTGCAACTACTCTATCTTTAATCTCATAAGTCTCTACATCTTCTTCATAAGCTTTACCACCCTCTTCTACAACTATTTTTACATAATTTAAAAATGGGTCTATAGTCTCATCTCTCTTGCCTGAAGGTCCATGTCCAGGAACATAAAGTCTAAGTTCTGGCTCAGCTTTTATCTCTTCAAGAAGTTTAATATTTCCCATCATATTTGAAGAGCTATCAAATCCACCTAATCTATTTTTCATAAGATTATCACCCAAAAACATTATTTGAGAATTTAAGTGGGTAATTATAAGATCTGTGTCAGTATGACCATCATGGTAATATCTAATAAAAAATTTATCACCATCAATATCCAAAATAGTATTTCCCTCTAAAGTAGTATTTGGATATGGAAACTCTTTATCTGTACCCTTAAGATTTTTAGATAGTCTCTCTAAAATGTCATACCAATTTTGAGCTTCACCCTCTTTTACTGACTTAATCATATTTGGATGAGCATACATTGTTAAATTTGGATATTTCTCTAAAAGTGCTTTATTGGCAAACCAATGATCTCCATGTTTATGAGTATTGATAGTTGCAACAATAGGTTTATCGCTAATCTTCTCTATCTCTGCTAATATCTTTTTACCAACATTATAGTTTCCACCAGGATCAATTACAATCAAACCAACTTTTCCAACAATAAGAGCTGGATTATTCATAAAACCTTCATTTTCAACACTTGGATTCATAACTGGTCCATGCATAATATATACATTGTCATAAACCTTTTTAAACTCAAAATTACCAAGTTTACCAAGTGTAAATGCTTGTGCCGACACTGCTAACAGAAATAACAAACCTAACATTAAAAGATTTTTTCTCATATCTACCCCTTTATATTTTGCATAAAATTATGCTATTTTCCTCTCTTTTTGTAGAAGATAAATATTATCACCTTTTTTGATAACTCCACCAATAACTACTTTGGCAAAAACTCCTCTATCATCTTTAAGTAACATAGGAAGTTTTTTATCTACTTTTGCAAGACTTTTACAAAGAGTACAATTTTGGCTTATCTCCAATACAAAATCACCTATTTTTAATTTATCACCTGCTCTTAAATGGTATGGATTATAATCTATAAGTAAATTTTCACCTAGTGAACCATATGGAACACTTACACCACTTTGCTTGGCTAAATTATAACTATCTATTGAAGTTATTAACACTGATCTTTGTATATTTTTATTATAATATTTATCTTCTACAACGCCTTTGTTATCAAGTGATAACTCTGTTGTATTAACTCTACCATTAGTTGTAGAGTAAAATAGTTCTAAAACTTTTCCAACTTGAGTTGTTGACATATTAACCCTATTTTTTTTGTTTAAATTCTTCTATACCCATATCTTCATAAGATCGACTATCTATATATCTCAAAATATTAAAAAAAGTCTTCTCATCTTGATAAGCTGGTTGCGTATAGACTATCTCCTTATTTCCATCAATAAAGATTACATTTGGATAAAAATCATTTCCAACAAATTTTGCAAACTCTTTTATAGTTCCTCTAGATCCATCAAAGCTGACATTTCCTTCATCTGCAATATTCATATCAATAAAAATAAAATTTTCACCAATTTCACTCTCTACTTTTTCATCTTCAATAGTAAAATCAATCATTCTTTCACAATAGCCACAATTGGGCTTATGCAAAAAAATCAGAACATGTTTGCCTGATTTTTTTGCATCTTTGACAAAGTTATCTACATTGACATTTTGAGCAATGCTAATACCCAAAATAGTAATCAGTAAAATAAAAACTTTAATCATAACCACCTAAAGCCTATTCCTCTTCTTCATCTTCATCATACATCTCTAGTTCACCATAAGATCTAAAGACATTTCCAGAGTTAAGAATATCATACATAGCTTTCTCTTTAAACTCAGGCAGAGTAACAACACTTGTAATATCAGCGGCATCTACACCATCATCAATTGCCTTAAGTATTCTCTCTTTTAAAAGTTTAAAATATAATATTGATTCATCAGCCGCACTCTTATCAGTAATATATCCATGTCCAGGAACTAAAACATCCCATTTTAATGATTTCACTTTATCAAGTGCTTTGATTTGACCAATAACTAGACCATTTCTATTTGAAGTAATTCTTCCATTCATAACAACATCAGCTGCTAAAAGAAGTTTCTTCTCAGGAAGATACAACATATAATCATCTTCAGAGTGAGCTTGCCCTAGAGGAATATACTCCATAGCTACACCACCAAAATTAAATTTGGCACCCTTTTTATTATGAGGCTCATCAATTCTAATAATTTTTGTACCATCAACATCTTGAGGCTTAAGAATTTTAAACATTCTTGTCTCAGCTTCACGACCTGGCTTATATCTCTCATTGATTAAGTGACTACCTATAAATTTAGAGTTAAATCTCTCTTTATAGTAATTTGCACCAAGCCAATGATCATCATGCTCATGACTAAAGATAATAGTTTTTACAGGAAGATCAGGAACAATTTTGTTCATAGCTTCATAAGCTTGTTTAGCAAACTTAAATGTAGCTCCTGTATCCCATAAAACCCAACCATCTTTTGTCTGGATATAACAACTATTTGACATGAATCCGCCATTCTCTTTAGTTGGCATCTCCAATGCACCAAACATACACCAAACACCATCAGAAACTTTTTTAGGAGTTACTTTATAGTCATGCTCTCCACTTTTAACAGCAGAAGTGTCTGTTGATTTACTAGCAACAGTAGCAGCAATTTTTTTTGCTTCATCTTTTGTTGCTGGAGTAACTTTCTGTACACTTACAGCAGGAGCTGCTTTTGTTGTTGAAGGTGTTGAAACATCTGTAATAACAAGACCAGGAGGATGTTCATGATCATGATTATCATATACATGAGTATGAACATGAGAGTGCGTTATAGTATGCATTGCTTTTAACTCTTCTGCTGTAGGAGCATCAGCTGCCCCTACACCAAATGAAAGTATTGATAAAACAAATAGTGAAGAAATTATCTCTTTTTTCATTAATATTCCTATTTAATTTTTACTTTTTTAGTCTCTGTTTTCCCATTATTATCTGTTGATGTAAGCTCTAATTCATCACCTTTTGCTCCACCTTTAAACTCAAATTTAAAAAGTGGGTTTTTAGAAATAAATGCTCCAGTTGAAACTTCATATACTATATTCCCTTTATGTTTTGCAACAATATGAGTAATAAACTCAGGGTCTACTTTTTTCTTTTCAGCCTCTTCCTTACCAACCATTGGGTTTTTGAACATTGCTTTTACTTTAACTACATCTTTTTTTAATTTAGCTTTTACTTTCATAAATATTACCTTTGTTATTTTTATTTTATTTTATTATTACTGTTGGGTGGGGAGGTAAATCAACCTCCACAACCACCAATAGAAACTTCTACATTTTTAGAAACTGTATATAATGTTCCATCTGTTGCTTTAGCAACTACTGTAACTTTAGAAGTTTTTCTCATTTTCATTCTTAAATCATAGTTAACAATTCCACCTTTAGGCACACTAAACACAGCAACAGCACTTCTTGGATTTGCATCTTGAAACAAGGCAACAGACTCAAGGTCTAATTTACTTTTGATTGTAATTGGAATAGATCCACCATTTTCAGCAAGTTTTGGAGCTTTTAAAGATATATCTTTAGTCTCTTTTAATGCACCATCACCATACAACTCTTTAATTGCAGTTGCAGAATCAGCAGCTTCCCATGCTTTTGGCTTATCTTTTCTAAAATCCATTGCTCTTAACTGTGATGTTGGGATAATAATTGCAGCTACTGCAGCAACACCCATTCCTAAAAATTTTCTTCTATTCATTTTTTTTCCTTTTTAATTTGGTTTATCTATTTTTTTTGACTTGAATTTACCATAAATTCAACTATTTCTTTAACTTCAGAGTTTGTTAAATCGGCATTACCACCTTTAGCAGGCATTCCACCTGTACCTTCGATAGCATTGATAATAACTTTCTCCATGCCTTTTTCCAATACTGATTCCCAAGCCTCTACATTTCCTACTGCTGGTGCTCCCATTTTATCCGTAGCATGACAAAGAGCACAGTTTGCATCATATAGTTTTTCATATTTTGACTTAGCTCCATCTTCCTCTTCAGGTGGAAGATCTCTAACTGTAGAGTATGGAGGTACAACATCTGTAATCTCATTTCCAATTGACATAACTTGAGCTGGTTTACCATCTTCATTTGGATCTTTACAATCTTTCATACATCTTGTACCAGCACCAATATTTTTGGCACGATTAGAGAAAAATTTTCTCATATTTTCAACACCATCAGGACCATCTATATTAGGATAGAAACCACCCTCATTAGGCATTTTAATTTTTAAGAATTTTTCTCTATTTAATACATAATCATCATCTAGCTCTTCGCCATCAATTGTAATCTCATTTACAGATAAAAGATACGCAGTAATTGCATAAATTTCATTGTCAGTTAAACTTTTTGGATGTGCATAAGGCATTGCATCTCTAATATACCAGATAAGAGTACTAGCTTTTGGCCAATATGTACCAATTGTTCTTTTTGGTGCATCCATACCAGGAGCAGTTCTTTGGTTCGTTAATGATGATATATCTCCACCAGAAAGAGTAGGATAACCAACTCCACCAGCTCCAAACTCACCATGACATGAAGCACATTGTGCCTCATAAAGTTCATCACCCTCTTCAACAGAACCTTCACCTTCAGGAAGACCCGTACCATCTGGCATAATATCTACATCCCAAGCTTTGATCTCATTTTCTGTAGGAACTCTACCGTGATTAACACCTTTAGTACTCTGTTCATTAATACGGTATGCTGTATATGCTCCATCTTTTCTAGGATATATTACACCACCATCTACAGCACCCTTTTTTGAAGCATATGTACCTGTACTACAATTTACACTATCTTCAGCATTAGCAAAAGAGAAACTCAATGCTAATATAGCACTGATAGTTATTAATTTATGATCTAATTTGAACATTATTTACCTCCCCATTTGCTTTAACTTCCCAAGTACAAATTGAGTTTCTATGATAAACACCCTCAACACCAATTACAGCTTTCTCTTGATTGACTGTTGGTTGAACATTATCACTATCATCAACTGAACGACTTGCAAGTAATAACTCTTTACCTTCATATTTATACATGTATGAGAATCTAGTCCAAGATTTTGGAAGAACAAGACCTTTAAGGCTCGCTTCAACCCAATTTTTTCCACCATCAAATGTAATATCTACATTTGTGATCGTACCATGACCACTCCAAGCTAGACCTTCAATTTCAACAAGATCTCCTTTCTTGAGATCAGTCCAAGGTTTTTCAGGACAAGGAGAAGTAATAATTGAGTTAACTTCTAGTGGATAGAAATGTTGGATTGCTTTTCCAGTTTTTGTTAATACTGTATATTTAGAAGTCTCCTCTTTTGCATACCATGGTTTATCACTAAATTCCAATCTTTTTAGCCATTTTACACAAAGATTTGCTTCCCAACCAGGTAAAAGTAAACGAACAGGATAACCTTGTTCAGGACGAAGTGCTTCACCATTTTGTCCCCAAACAACCATTGCGTCATCTAAAACTTTTTCAACAGGAACAGATCTTCCCATTTCAGAACCATCACTACCTTCAGCCAACATCCATTTAGCTTCTGGTTTGAGACCTAACTCATCAAGTATAGTTTTCAAACGAACACCAGTCCACTCTGAATTACTCATCATACCCTTAACAAATTGTAAAGAGTTAAATTGAGGTCCTTTCCACTCAGCAGCACCATTTGCAGGACACTCCAAAAAGTGAATTCTACTCTCACTAGGATATTTTTTTAATTGTTCCAAAGTAAGAACAATTGGTTTCTCAACTAAGCCATGAATCATAAGTCTATACTTATTTGGATCAACATGAGCTACACCATTATGTGTACGAGTAAAGTGAAGACCATTTGGAGTAATAATACCCTCTAGTTCATGTAGTGGTGACATTGATACAGCCGCATGCATATCACCAGCAGAAGACATAAGACTAGATGTTCTCCTTACTATATTGTGTTCATATTTTGATGGGATACCATAAGGATATTTATTTAACTCGTCACCTAATGTTGTTCCCCATTTTGGATGATGCATAATATTTTCATCATCCGCCAATATCGTACTTGGTACCAAAACAGCTGCAGCCGCAATAGTACTAACAGATGCTGTTTTTCTGAAAAAATCTCTTCTACTAACAGAAGATAATTCTTCAGTATCAAGCGTTTTATTCATCTATTCTCCTCGCATAATAATTTTCTAAGAGTAAATAAAACTCTACTAAAAGTAAAGATATTAACACTCTATAAGCCTTGAAGTAGCCACTTCAAATCTTGTAGCAATATATCAAGTTTTACCAATATTTGGTAAAATTTAAATATTTTAGACTTCTTTTGAAACCAACTCCACCTTCATATTGAAAGCCTCCGTATATTTTATATAAGCTATAATTACCGACAAACAAAAACCTTCTTAAATCATTATACTAATTCATTAATCAAGTTTTAGTTCTCAATATTATACCAGCAATTATACAATATTTAATAACAAATTACTAAGTAGTGCTTATACTTGTACTTAAAAGTGATATGTAAATCAACAAAAAATCACCCTTGAATACAATAATAAGTTCTAACTTACCTATTTTATAATATAACTATATGATATATTATTTATAAGTATTATTATAATACAAACTTATATAAAATCACGCACTCGTATTTTAGCATTTTTAGTTTGATATTTGTTGATTTTAGAGTTTATTTATATATTTTTATTAAAAAA
>Ga0256914_1002387_pt1 | contig 15759 bp, 14 predicted proteins | sample HulkmetaG_FD_191571 | JGI IMG/M metagenome (GOLD analysis project Ga0256914, IMG submission 191571) | Hydrothermal chimney microbial communities from Main Endeavour vent field at the Juan de Fuca Ridge, Pacific Ocean - Hulk | ecosystem: Environmental > Aquatic > Marine > Hydrothermal vents ... | reverse complement strand
GTTCCTTAAGCTTTTTCCTCCAAAGCCTGTCGAGCTCTATCGCTTTTTCGACGATCTCCAAGCTCTCGCCCCTCTTCCTCTGAGACTCGATGAGTATCTGGGGATTCTCCCTGAGAGCCTTGAGTATACTCCACATCGGCTTAGGTTGTTCGGATCTGTTTAAAACGTTTGATAGCAAAACGAAACTTTAATTCGCAAATCATTATCATAACAATATTTTAAATTTTAACGGAGAAAGAGTAAATTTTCGAAAAATTTATATCGTTCATTTTCCCCAAAATCCTATGGTTTCGAAACGGGTTTTCGTGGGGTTTCTGTTGCTCGCCCTCTTGGGCTTGGGTGTGACCGCGTATTTGGCGAAGACGAATGGGCACGCTACGGTTTTTGCCGAGGAGGTGGAGATTTCTCCCTCCACCTACACCATAAAGATGAACGCGAGTTCGATATATACGAGGAACGTCACGGTCAGCACGAACGACGGCAACGAGATTACCGTTACGTTGAGGGTTCTCCCCGGAAACTACGCCACAGCCAAGGCGTGGGGGGAGGATTTCTACGCCTTCGCAAGCCCTTCGGAGGTCAAGATAAGCAAGGGACATCCGGCGAAGATTACGATAGTTCACTACGCGGGGAGCGTTGGAGATTACGAGGTGAAGATCGTTGCGGTTAGATAAAACGCTTTGGGCTTTGGCCTTAGCGTTTTACGGTGTAGGTGATACCGTAACCACCGTCCTAAATCTCGAGGCGGGGTTGAGGGAATTAAATCCTTTCATAAATATTTATTCTATTTTATTTTTAAAAATCTTAGTTATAGCGATTTTCGTATTCTCTTACAGGCAGTTTAGGTCTCGGTTTCTTCCTCTAATCTTGATTATCGTTGGTTTAGTGGGTATGGTAAATAATTTAGTCGTTTGAGGTATCGTATTACGTTGAACATAGAAATTATTTGGCAAAAAGCTTAAATACGCAATGATATTTTTATACTGTTGGTGACGGCGGGAAAAGGTTAGTTGGCCTTATATACCCGCCGTCACAAAAAGTAGAGTTTATATAGGGGGGTGTGAGGAGAATAGAATGGTTTTGAATCGGGAGGTAGATAGAGTATGAAAGGTTTGGGGGTTAAGATCGGATTGGCAGTACTAGCGACACTATTGATCGCTATAGCTACAGCGAGCGCAGCGAGTGTTACCGCTACAGTAAACACATCGGCTAGCAAAATATCGACAAGCTATATTGTCAGTGGTCTAAACTACACTGCGTTGGACGTTAACGTTACAGGACTTGCTACCAACTGGACTAAGCTGTACATTAATGTAAGTGGTTGCGATGCACAGATCGTGGGGGCGACATTGCTCGGTAATGGATCTACGGTAAATTACACCGTTAATAACAACTTGGTTGTCACAAACACTTACGTTTTAGTAACAGGTTCTGCAGTCAGCGGTGCTACTAAGTGGTCTGCTCCGACATGGGTTAAGGTGCAGCTTAAGGTCTTCCCGAAGCTTACGGGAACGTTAAAGGTTGAAGCAAAGGCTCTCAATGGTAGCAAAGTCGTTAATGAGACTTATACAAATAAGAATGTCGTTGCATCGGATACCGGTTCTCCTCTGCCCATCGACAACATCCAGCTGAAGTACTACGTTGGATCCAAGGTACAGTACATGATCAAGTTCTCGCCAGCGAGCGACTACAAGTATAACGAGTATCCCAAGGTTATTCAGTACGATTACGGTAACAAGATAACGATCGATGTTTACAACAACTACCCAGATTCCGACAATTGCACGATCGTAGTCGTAAAGAACCTTGACAACGGGCTTCTTGCTCAGTCCTTCACCATGGATAAGGGTGTGACGTACGCGAGCTTTACGATCGATACGACTAAGCTCGGTCCGGGCAACTACACGATAATAATCAGAAATGGAGTTAACCCAACATGGAACATAACTGATCCTAATGCTCCGACGAACGCTGGTGCCCATAAGATATACGTGAAGTCTGTGTCTCCGATAGTGACAATAACGCTGATGAATCCGAGAACGCCCATCGCCATGGGTGACATTGCGAAGTTCAAGATAAAGGTACAGGGTTACACGGGTAGCGTAACCGTTAAGGTGGAGGGTCCATTCGACAACTCGCCAGTTGTCAAGACCTTGCAGTTTGGTGGTACTTATGGTACTGAGCAGATATTCCCCGTTAACACATCCAACACTACTGAGTATAAGAATGCTGTCGCCGGTCCTTGGAGCATTAAGGTAATCGCGGGCACCACGGTTGCCACTTACAAGTTCGAGGTGGCGGACGTTACGGTAAGTGCGACCATACCGTCCACAGCCTATCTGTCTCAGGAGGTTAAACTCAGTGGTACTACGAACATAGCGGAGACCGGTTCGTCCTATGATGCCGGTAACGACAACTACGTGTATGTGTACATATTCAACGACAGCGGGTATCTAATACAGTGGAATAGTACCACTGACACATGGAAGGTTACTAACCTCAGAAACGTTAATCCAGAGACCGACTTGAAGAACTATTCGTGCAAGGTTACGGTCAAGTCCGATGGTACTTGGGAGTTCCCGCACAATCTCAAGCTTGATCTCTCATGGTCAACTGGAGCATACAGGATAGATGTCGTAGCAAGAACTGTATCTAAGGCTAACGCTGCAAGTAAGTTCTACGACCATGAGACGTATTACCTAAACGTCAAGAAGCCTAAGATCGAGTGGAGAATGAGCAAGCTTACCTTCACGAACGGTGAGAGTATAAAGTTCAAGGGTGTTGCTACCGTTAGCTCTGGAACTACCGTGTACATAACGTGCACGAACGCTCAGATGAAGGACTTGCTCAGAGAATGCAACGGTAACTATATCGCCGTGCCTGTTAGTCCGGACGGTAGCTGGGTGTCCGATGAGTATCACATAAGTCCTACTGCTGCCAGAACTTCGTACACGCTAGTGGCCTATATAACCAAGGACAACAACTATCATGAGTACACGTCGAGCGAAGTTCTCTGCTCTGCCTACGTGACTATAACGGTCGCCAAGGCTACCATCAATGCGACTCTGTCGAGGCAGGTGCTTGTCAGAGGGGCCGATGTGGTGTTATCCGGTCACAGCCCCATTGACACGTTGTATCTCTACACGGATAAGAATGGTGTCTTTGACAATGTCGCCAAGATACCGTCTGTGTCTATATGGTTAACGAAGGATCATCCCACGATGACTGTTAAGACTGACGCCAACGGTAACTTCAAGATAACACTTACCGTTAGCAAGACCGTTGATTCTGGGACGTACACACTATACGTAATAGCACCAGCAAATAAGAGTGAGATAAACCTCGGAACCGACGCTTACGTGCAAATACCAGTGATCATTCAGAGTGTTGGATTCGTCCATGTACCCGACAAGATCGTAATGACGAGGGGTGGGCAGAAGGATGTATACATAGCTGTAAACGCCGAGCCGGATACGGTGCTTGTTGCAGCTTACAAGCTCAAGGGACACGGTGTCGATATCGATGCTGGTTCGCCACAGCAAGGATTCCACGGATTCAACAAGTTCAACAAGTGGAATGAAACGGCAAACGGTACGTATTGGATGTTCGTAACGCTGTATCCATACTACAACGATTCTGTACCGTCGCTGAACGCTACATGGACGCCAGGTTGCAAGGTGCTTCCTGCGGGACAGTATGAGTTTACAATAAAGCTATACAAGAGGAGCCAGTCGGGAACTACTACCTACTGGGAGGAAGCTGATAGCGTAACAATACCACTCATAATACAGCCGGTTAAGATGACCGTTGAGTGTCCGAGTGTTGTCAAGAAGGGGGACGACATAGTGGTTACTATAAAGGAGAACAGAGTTGGCGAAAAGACCTACGATCACATCTATGTGGTCCTTGACCTCGGTACTAAGCTCAGAAAGTACGAATCGGTGTCTCTCAACTCGAGCGGTGTCGCCGTAGTGAAAATACCCACTGCCGACATCGATCCAGGTACGTACAAGCTCTACGTTAGGGATACGCTCGGTGATGACGGTCCTAATGACCAGTGGTTCACTGCTAACATAAACAACTATTACAATGTACCGCCAACCGATGCCTACTCCAAGCAGTTCAACGGTGACAACGACATACTCGTGGTCAAGACCGTAACGATCTCCACGAACGTCACGCCCACCCCGACGCCCACACCCACCCCGACCCCGACGCCCACACCAACGCCTACGCCTACTCCTACGCCCACTCCAACGCCCACGCCTAAGCCAACACCGACCGCCACACCAACGCCCGTGAAGACGCCTACGCCGGCTAAGCCAACGCCCACGCCAACGAAGAAGACGCCCGGCTTCGAGGCCATCTTCGCCATCGCCGGACTGCTGGCGGTCGCCTACCTGCTGAGGAGGAGGCAGTGACCTCCTCAATTTTTCCCCTTTCTTTTTATTATGAACCTGATTTCCAAGCTCAGGAATTTGGGCTATTCTGAGAACGACGTTAAAAGGAATTACGTTGTGAAGCACCCCCTTCTTAAGGAACCTATAAGCGTCGATTTTGCGATCCTCGAGTACGGTGAAGGTAGATACGGGATGATCGTGAAGGTTTGTCGGATAGATGAAAGTGCGAAGGCAGAACTCTGCGGTCTATGCGAACTGCTGGGCGCTAAATACGGCGTACTGACGGATGGTAGGGAAGAGGTCGTGATAAGACCTAAGAACGCTTACGAATGGAGCGAGGTGGACAGGATCCCGGCGAAGATCGAACTCGAAGAGGAGCTCGGTATGGGTAGGAAGACGATCATAGCCATATCTTACGAGGAGTACGAGGCCAAAGTCGACGATATCGAGTTCGTCGTGGACAACAGCGAATACGTTTATTCTGACATGGAGAAGGACGAGGTGGTTATCGTCCATCCCAACGCCAAGCTTTTGAGATGGTTGATGGAGAGGGGGGTTGAGTACAGGGAGTTCGAGGACGAGGACTACCTCAGGTTGCTCGACTTGGATTAGGCAAACCTTTTTTACATCCCCTGAGATCGTAGAAACATGCTTCCGATGAACATCAAGCAAATGAAGAAGATGATGAAGCAGATGGGAATCGACATAGAGGAACTCGACGCTGAAGAGGTTATAATAAGGACTTCGAGCGAGGAGCTCGTGTTCAAGAATCCCAACGTCGTTAAGTATTCTGGGAGGGGCGTGGAGATGTTCCAGATTACGGGAAGTTACGAGATCGTGAAGAGAAAGCCGGAGATAAACGAGGAGGACGTGAAGCTAATAATGGAGCAGGCGAACGTTGACGAGGAGACCGCGAGAAGGGCTTTGGAGGAGGCGGGAGGAGATTTGGCGGAGGCTCTCCTCAGGTTGCAGGGATCATGATCGAGCCACCCGTGATACTCCTTAGGGGAAAGAACAGCTTCCTGATCGAGAGATTCGAAGGTCAGCTTCACACCCATCACGGAATAATAAACTTGGAGGAGCTCAAGGGAAAGAAGTTCGGTGACGAGATAGAGACCCATTTGGGCGTTAAGTACAAGATCCTTCCCTTCAGACCCTACGACTTCTTCAAGCACTTCAGGAGGAGCGCCACACCGATAATGCCCAAGGACATTGGCGCGATAATAGCGTACACGGGCCTATGCCCCGACTCCCTCATACTCGATGCCGGAACCGGAACAGGAATGCTTGCAGCTTATTTGGCTTACTTCAACAAGTACGGCGAGGTGATTACGGTAGAGAAGAGACCCGAGTTCGCAAAAATCGCCAGAGAGAACTTCAAACTCGCGAAGCTCAAGAACGTGCATCAGATCGTGGGGGATGTCAGATTCGTGGCGGAGGGGTTCAAGAAGGAGTTCGACTTAATAGTTTTGGACATGAAGGACGACGCCGAGTTCGTTCCCAAGGCCAAAGAGCTCCTTAAGGTGAGCGGATACCTCGTCGTTTACAACCCCTACATCGAACCGACGAGAAGGGTTTACGAGGTCATGCTGAAGGAGGGGTTTAGGGAGGTTGAGAGCTTCGAGCTAATAAGGGTGGATCTTGAGCATAAGAGGGTCGGCACCCGTCCCTTTACGAGGGTCTGGCATACCGGTTTTATCGTCATAGGTAGGAAGGTTTGATTTCACTTGCATAACGTATATAAGGAAACCTCTCTCTCCTTCTATGAGTATGTCCAACGAGGAGGTAGACGAGCTCGTCGGCGGTCTGAAGTTCGAAACGACCGCCGAGATCGAAGTTCCCCGGAGGTTGATCGATCAGGTTATCGGGCAGGATCACGCCGTCGAGGCCATAAAGAAGGCGGCAATTCAAAGGAGACACGTGATGCTCATAGGCGCCCCCGGAACGGGAAAGTCCATGCTGGCCAAGGCCATGGCCGAGCTTCTGCCCAAGGAGGATCTCGAGGACATACTCGTGTTTCCTAACCCCAAGGATCCCAACCAGCCGAAGATAAAGGTGGTTCCCGCGGGGAAGGGAAGGGAGATCGTCGAGGCATACAAGCAGGAGGCGATGAAGAAGGCTCAGGCGAGGAACTTCTTCTTGATGATGCTCGTCTTCATGATCATAGGATACACGCTCATTTTGAGCCCCAAGGACTTCATCTGGGGTATAATCGCAGCAATACTGCTCTTCATGCTCGCGAGGTACATGATGCCGAAGGAGGAGAGGAACGTTCCTAAGCTGTTGGTGGACAACGCCGACAGGGAAACCGCCCCGTTTGAAGACGCCACCGGAGCGCATGCGGGAGCGCTGTTTGGCGATGTAAGGCACGATCCGTTCCAGAGCGGGGGGCTCGAAACACCCGCACACGAAAGGGTTGAGGCGGGAGCTATTCACAGGGCGCACAAGGGAGTTCTGTACATCGACGAGATCAACACGCTGACCATAGAATCCCAGCAAAAGCTCCTTACCGCTATGCAGGAGAAGAAGTTCCCCATAACCGGCCAGTCCGAGCGTTCGAGCGGTGCTATGGTAAGGACGGAGCCGGTGCCGTGCGACTTCATACTCGTCGCCGCCGGAAACATGGACGCCCTGATGGGGATGCATCCTGCCCTCAGAAGTAGGATCGAAGGGTACGGTTACGAGATATACATGAACGACACGATGCCCGACACTCCAGAGAACAGAAGGAAGCTCGTCCGCTTCGTAGCTCAGGAGGTTATAAAGGATGGTAGAATCCCGCACTTCGATCGCTATGCAGTGGCGGAGATAATCAGGGAGGCGAGGAGGAGGGCGGGGAGGAGGGGACACCTAACCCTGAGGCTGAGGGAGTTGGGAGGTCTCGTCAGAACCGCTGGAGATATTGCCAAAAGCGAGGGGGCGGATGTTGTCAGGCTCGAGCACGTCCTGAAGGCCAAGAAGATAGCCAAGACGATAGAGGAGCAGTACGCCGACGATTACATAGAGAGGAGGAAGGACTACAAGCTGTTCAAGACGGAAGGTGCCGAGATAGGTAGGGTGAACGGATTGGCTGTAATCGGGCATTCCGCGGGAATAGTCCTTCCAATCATAGCGGAGATAACCCCCGCCCTAAGCAAGGAGGAGGGCAGGGTGATAGCCACCGGAAGGTTGCAGGAGATAGCGAGGGAGGCGGTGATGAACGTCTCCGCGATCGTAAAGAAGTTCACGGGCAGGGACATATCCAACTACGACATCCACATCCAGTTCGTCGGCACCTACGAGGGCGTCGAGGGGGATTCCGCGAGCATAAGCGTAGCTACTGCGGTAATATCCGCTTTGGAGGGTATTCCCGTTGATCAGAGCGTTGCTATGACGGGAAGTTTGAGCGTTAGGGGAGACGTTCTTCCCGTTGGCGGCGTAACGCAGAAGATCGAGGCGGCGATTCAGGCGGGGCTTAGGAAGGTGATAATACCCAAGGACAACTTGGACGACGTCTTGCTCGATGCGGAACACAAGGGCAAGATAGAGATCGTGGCGGTTTCGAGAATAGAGGAGGTGCTCGAACACGCGCTCGTGGAATGCGAAAAGAAGAGGGAGTTGCTCGATAAGTTCAAAAAGATTTTAAACGTCCCTCAGTAATTCCCTTACCTCTCTGGCCTTCTCTATGCTTACGTCTATCAACCTGTCGAACACGCTCTCGCTGAGAAGGAAAGGCCCGCTCTTCTGGATCGAAACCACGTTGTCGTTCTGATCGGTCGTTATGGTTATTGTGTTCTTTCCTATGCTCAACTCGTCCAAGCAGGGATCCACGAGGATCTTGTCCTCGAAGACGAGCGATGTTATCGCGACCGGCAGATCCCTCACAGGGAGGGGAAAGTCATCTCCCACTTCAAAACGTTCGGCGGGAACCGTGGTGTTTAGCAACGCCGCTATAGCTGCCAGAGCGGATGCGTCCATGAGGTTTCCGTCGTCGTCGAGCGCCCATATGTCTATGAAGATTACCCAGACCTTTTCTCCCTCCTCTATGCAGAGCTTGCTCAAGTCCACAGCTTCGCTGTGCCTAATACCTCTATCCACGACCCTCGCGAGTTCTATCGCGTTTTCGTCTGGAGGTCCGGGTTCGAACGTTGGGGATGCGAGGGGGACGAGTTCAGCGTTGGTGATTATTATTCCCTGATCGGGGGCGTCGGGGAAGGGTTCTCCGGGTTGCATTTTGACTCCCGCGACGACCATCGTATTTCCGAGCTTGACCAAAGCGGATCCTTCCGCCTTCGCTATCAAACCCGTCTGTATCTCTATAGGCCTTACCTCGTCAAGCTTCCTTCCGTCTATCCTTTCGCCGTCTCTGAGCTTCGATAAAACGTAATCCTTCTTTATCTCAACGAGAATGTCGTCGGGCATTACTCAACCACCTCTTCCTCCTTTATGTACTTCCTCATTATCGCATCCCTCTGAAGCTGGTATATCTGCATGGCTCCCTTCTTGGCCATCTCCAAAGCCCGCCTTAGCTCCTCAGCCGTAACCCTGCCGTCCATCTGCAACAGCGTTATCGACTCTATCTTCCCGTTCCTTATGAGGAACGCGAACGGTATGTCCGCCTCTCCGTAGTTGTCCTCCTCCTTCATTGGATCCAAAACTAAAACCCCGTCCACCTTCGCCACCGCTACGGAAGTAACGATCCCCTTCATCGGGATTCCAGCGTCGACGAGCGCCACGCTCGCAGCGTTCAGGCAAGCGGTTCTCGAACCAGCATCGGCCTGCAGAACTTCGACGAATATGTCTATGGCAGAACGGGGAAAGAGCTCCTTCATTATAACGGGCTCAAGCGCCTCCCTGCTAACCTTAGAGATTTCTATGCTCCTCCTGTCTGGCCCCGGCCTCTTCCTATCCTCCACGCTGAAGGGAGCCATGCTGTATCTGTACCTCACTATCGCCCTGTCGGGCTCCTCCAAATGCTTGGGATGAACCTCCCTCGGCCCATAAACCGCCGCCACGACCTTGTTCTTGCCCATCTCCAAGTAGCACGAACCGTCCGCCCTCTTCAGCACGCCCGCCTCTATCTTTATCGGCCTGAGTTCTTCGAAGTCTCTTCCGTCCAACCTCTTGCCGTCGACTATGAGCTTTATCTCCTCGTTACCCATCACCCTTCACCTCTTCCTCCTTCGAAACCTCTTCGGGCTTGGCCAAACCCAACTCGACCTTTCTCCTCTTAACGAACTCAGTTATTCTGTCCGTTAGCCCCTCCGTGTGCGCCTCCTGTTCTATTATGTATATCGCCTCCTCCGCTATGGACACCTTCCTCCTGTCTCCGTTGAGCCATATCAGTCCGTTCTGGCCGACTATTATCTGAACGTCGAGCTCGGTTTTGAGAAGCTTTATCATGCTCCCCTTCTTCCCTATCACCCTCGGAACCCTCGTGGGATTTATCGCCACTATCCTCCCCACCCTGATCGGTCTGCAGAGCTTGTCCTTCATAGTAAGCGTTACTTTCATCTTCGGGTCTATGTTCATGACCTTGGCTATTATCGCGTCTCCAATGTCGAGCACGTCGTTCGGCTTTCTGTTAGGTCTCATCGCCGGATTTTCGAGCACGGGCAGGAAGGCTATGTAGGGGGAGTTTATGTCCACTATCCAGCCGTTCGCCGTGACCTCCTTGACTATCCCTATGACCGTGTCACCCACGGAGGGAATGTATCTGCCCTTCAGCGGAATTATCCTCACTCCCGTGTCGGTCTTGTCCAAGAGCCCGAGCACCCTCGCGTAAACCTTCCCGCCCTCAACGTAAGTTCCCGGTCCGGCGATTCTGGGGTTGGTCGAAACGAGATCGCCCGGCAAGACTATCTTCCTCATAGCTGTATCCTCCTTAGGATTTTGGTTAGAGCCTCTCCCTTCGCGACCCTACCCAAAAGATCCATAAGATCCCCGTGCATCCCAGCGGGAATCCTCATGACGCATATCCAACTTCCGTCCCTCTGCCATTCCTCCTTCGTTATCGTTCCGAAGGAGTAGAGTGCCGAAATCGCCTTGCCCGTGTATTCGGGAGGGATCTTTATGGCTATCTCTATCTCCTCAAACCTGAGCGGGAGAATGGGCTTTAAGGCCTTCACTATGTCCTTTATCTGAGCCTCGACGGACTTGAATATGTCGATATGAACCTTGGCCTCCTCCAAAGCCCTCTCTATCCTCGCCGGAGGGTGGGGGGCTCCGGTTCTCGGATCCACGGCGTTCCTCCTTATGAACTCCACGATCTGCCTCCTCCTCTGCTCGAGCATCTCCTTTCTCTGCTCCGCGGTTATCTGAACCTCCCCCTCTTCTATAATCATCCTGACGATCTTCCTTATGTCCGTAGTTCCGAAGACCTTCTGTAGCTCCTCCTTCGAAACCCTCTCTCCCTTCTTGGCGTCCTTGAATACCTCCTCTACCGCGAGCAGTTGCTCGAAGTCTACCTCCTTCCCCTCCTTGAGATCCCTCGCCAGATACGGATCTACGAGAACCTCGAAAACCTCTCCGGCCTTTCTCAACCTTGCGATCACTGCCTTCTCTAAGGAGACCATCGCTATTCCCTCCTCAGGACTGCTTCTTCAACTCCTCCCTAATGACCTCGTTGGCCTTTTCAACGTAGGGTCGTATTTCATCGACTCCGAGTGATCTGAACAGCCTGTCCTCAACCCTAATCAGCCCGACCTCCACACCTTCCGGCGTCAGTTCGCTCTCTATCGCCTTGCCCATCGCTATCATGGCCTTCACTATCGCATCGTCCAAGCCCATGTTCTCGTCGTACTCCCTCTCGAAGTACTCCCTTACCACGTTGCTCCCAGCCCCAATCGCCGTTGCCTTGTACTCCAACAGCGCACCGCTCGGATCGGTTTCGTATAGGCGGGGCTTTTCGTCCACTCCAGCTATCAGCAGGGAAACTCCGAAGGGTCTGACTCCCCCGAACTGAGTGAACTGCTGTTTGAAGTCGCATATCCTCTTGGCCAATTCCTTGACGCTTATCGGTTCGTCGTAGGTCAGGCGGTTTATCTGAGCCTCAAGCCTCGCCCTTTCCACCAAAACCCTCGCGTCCGCTACGAGTCCGGAGGTCGCCGCGCATATGTGGTCGTCTATCTTGTATATCTTCTCGATCGTGTCGGGTTCGAGCAGTCTGCTCGCGACCCTCCTGTCCGCTACGAGCACTACCCCCTCCTTGGTCTTCACTCCTATCGCCGTAGCCCCTCTTTTTACCGCCTCCCTCGCGTATTCGACTTGGAAGAGCCTTCCGTCGGGGCTGAACACCGTGATCGCCCGGTCATAACCCATCTGAGGCAGATGCATCTCTTAACACCTCCAGATACTTCCTTCTACACTTTTTAATAGTTCCGCTAACCCCCAATATCTTGGGAATTACTTCGACATCTCCGACACTGCTTATTAGCGTTAGTGCTACTTTAACCTTATTCAGAGCCTCTCTATGGCACCTCAAAATCCCCCTCCTACCGTCGAAGTACTCCAACCAAATCCCGCAATGAGAAGATCCGATTTCCCCAAAGAGAGATAGCATGGTATTCCACAGGGCGGAAAGGAACTCCTTCTCGTCCAAATCGCGCTCGCACACGAGCTCGAATGCTATGTATCTCTTCTTTCTCTTCAACGCCGGAGGTAGCCCCTTCATGTTACCACTTCGAAAACGCAATCGAAAGGACGAAGACGAGGGCTATGAGGAGGAAAAATAGGACGAGAACTATTTTGGCCAACCTTTCGGCTTTGACCTTCTGCTCCTTCGTTACGATTTCGATGAATATCTCCTTCCTGCACGGCTTGAACCTTTCGTCCCCCGCGAACCTGACCTCCACCTTTCTTTTTCCCGTTATCCTCGAAGAATAGCGGAACTCGAAGCTACCGTTTGGCTTTGATGCTGTTCTATCGACCTCCACGCCGTCCACGTATAGCCTAACCCACGTCCTTAACGGCTCCCACCTCTTCGCCTTGTCGTCGTAAAATTGAACGTATCCCGATACGATAACCTCCTCTCCAACCACGGGCTTCGAATCGTTCACGTGCAGTCCCGCTATTCTCGTTTTCTTCTTTTCAGCGAACATCTCTACGTCTCTCTCTTCTTCTTGCCCAAAGTCGCCAAGAACGCCAGATAGGCGTCCAACTGAATTCTGTCGTGAGCGCCTTCTGTGAGCCTGAAGTCTATCTCTCCGAGCTTGTCTATAAGCACGACCTTCGTCTTTTCGTCGATCTTCGAGGATATTATCTCTCTGAAAAGCTGTGATACCACGTCCTCCCCGCTCATCCCGTACTCCACCATCATCCTGTCGAGCATCTGTCGAGCTTCCATGAACTTGCCATCCAAAGCGGTCTCGAGCAACTTCTTGACCTCCTCCGGCCTTGCGGTGGCGGTGATCTGGTATATCGCCTCGGCGTCTATCACCTCCCCGAAAGCTGCTGCACCCTGCAAGGCGTTTATAGCCTTTCTGAAGTCTCCGTTCGCTATGTATATGAGAGCTTCGAGTCCGTCTTCCGTGATCTTTATCCCCTCCTTCTCCGCTATCTCGAGCAATCTCTTCTTCATAGCTTCTGGCGGAACGGGTTTGAACTTGAACACAGCACACCTCGACTGTATAGGCTCGATTATTCTGCTGACGTAGTTGCAACTAAGGATAAAACGGCAAGTCTTCGAATACATCTCCATCGTTCTCCTCAACGCCGCCTGAGCGTCTGCGGTTAGTGCGTCCGCCTCGTCCAAGAATATGATCTTGAACGGAGCTCCTCCAATGGGAGCGGTTCTCGCAAATTCCTTTATTTTGTGTCTAACGACATCTATGCCTCTTTCATCTGAATTGTGCAGAAGAACTGGTGTCGTTCCTCCGAAGAAAGCTTCTGCGTTAGGAACGCTGAAGTCGTACACCCAGCCGTCGTAGCTGACCTTTTCGATCTCCTTAATCTCTACGGCGTACAGATCAGATTCCGCCAAAGACTTGAGCCTCAGATACGTTCTCATTTCGTCTTCGTCCAGCTCTTCGATTCTAACCGCGTTCAATATCTTTAGCAGTGTGGACTTTTTGACTCTCCTCCTTCCGTCGTAAAGCTGATGTCTAAGCGAATACCTCCAGTTCATCTCGATCTTTCCGTCTATACGCTTGAAGAATCTCTCGAACGGCTTAACGGGTAGCAATTCCGATCTCACGTATGGGAAGGCGTCCCAGACGATTCTAACTTCCTTATCGAATACCGATGTCTCCAGACCGGAAATCCTACCGAGCCAGGCGATGTCTATAAGTATATCCTTGGATACCGAGAAATATCTCACGTATCTCCCCCAAGTTCCGTAGCCGTCGCCCATGTATCCCATTAGGAACGATAACCTGTTCCTGAGGGTGGTGTTGAATATAACGTCCGGGACTCTCTTCGATCTCGCGGTGTATCCACCAAATACGTCCCTGAAAAATCTGGCAAGCTGTGTGTTCAGAAGCTTGGCGTGTACTGCTGATGCCTTGCCTCTATCGAAACCGGAGTATGCCGGCTGTGTATATGTTGAAATTCCGAAGGTATTACCGAAACTTCTTATGCGATCTATGAACTCTTGCTCCCTCGCGGATACCGTGAATATTACCTGTCCGGAGGTTTCACCTCTAAAGCTCAGACAACCTTCCGCTAAGAACAATCCCATTATCCATGCTGTCTGCTCGTTGATAGGGAATTCCGTTATAACGGTTCTCAGCTTTGGATTGTTGTAGGTTTGGAGATACTCGCGCAGATCTACCGATAGCTCTGAACCCTCCAAGCGCTTCTTAAAGGACAGCAGTAAGTCACCCTTTCTGAGTTCGTCTGCCCTCTTTGAGACTATCCTCCCCTCCTCGTCCATCACCATGACCGAGTGGTCGGGCGTCGTCTTGACCTCGCCACCTTCGTACTTGATCCTCAGAATCCTATCCGCCTTATGTCTGGCTATGAACGAAACCGGATGGAATCCGACGTCACCGTAGAAGCTTAATGTTTCTAAGCCTCTCGGAACCACGTATTCTTCGTTGCCATCGAAGAACAGTTCGTCGATCTCTTCGAACGTCGTTCTCTTTATCACGCCGTTTATCCTTACGAGTATAGGGGTGTCTGGTGTTACAGAAGCGTTCATCTCTATGAAGTTATCTCGCCAATTCTCGCCGAATAAGTCCCTCGCCAACGCTATGGCGGTAGCCGTTTTCCCCGTTCCCGGTGGGCCTGCGAAGAGCAGGTGGGGGATGTTCTTCTTTTTAACGTAGCTCTTCAGCCTCTTGATGACCTCATCTTGCCCTACGATTTCGTCGAGAGTCTTGGGTCTGTATTTTTCAACCCAGATCTCAGCTTCCATCGATCCATACTTTTTTGGCGACGTATAAAAATGTTGATGCGAAAACGATATCTTTCCATTCAGCGCACACTTCCATGCCCGTCAGAACCCGGCGGGGCTGAGAAGCATGAAGTCCCGTGGGCTCCAGACGGGCGACAGTGCGAATTTCGCTCACCCACTCCCAAGCGATGAAGCACCAGCGAGCGATGACGGTGTGGTCCCAGACGGGGGTTCATTCTTTGCTCTCTAAGATTCCAGCATCGCCTTTATTATCTGAGCGGTTTCCGCCGGATTCGCCCTTCCCCTCGTGGCCTTCATAACGTATCCAACGAGGAAGTCCAAGGCCTTCTTCTTTCCGTTCTTGTAATCCGCTACAGCCTTCGGATTCTTCTCTATCGCCTCCCTGCACAGTCTTTCGATCTCCTCCTTTGGAATCGCAAACAACCCCTTCTTCCTGATTATCTCGTCCACGTCCCCTCCGTGATCGAGCTTAGTTCTTATAACCTCAACGACGCCCTTCTCCGTTATCTTTTCCTCCTTGAAGTATTTGAGCAATTTGGCGAATTCCTCAGGTTTGAGCATCTCGTATGCGAATTTGAAGTCCTTGCTTCTGTAGTTCAGTTCCCCTCTGAGCACATCTACCACCCAGCTCGCCGCTAACTTCGGGTCGATCATCTTGGCTACGTCCTCGAAGTAGTCCGCCATGACCTTATCTAAAACGAGCACCTTGGCGAAGTTGTCCCCTATCCCGTATTGAGCCTTTAGCCTCTCCCTCTTCTCCTCGGGCATCTCCGGCAGCGTTCCCTTAACCTCCTCAACGAGCTCAGCCGTATAAACCGGCACCAAATCGGGCTCAGGGAAGTATCTGTAGTCTTGTTCCTCCTCCTTGGTTCTAAGCGATACCGTTATGTTGTTCACCTCGTCGAAGTGCCTCGTTTCTCTTTCGATCTTCCTTCCCATCCTCAGCAGATTCTTCTGCCTCGCAATTTCGTAGTTCAGAGCCCTTTCAACACCCTTGAAGGAGGATATGTTCTTTATCTCCACCCT
>Ga0256914_1002386_pt1 | contig 15760 bp, 12 predicted proteins | sample HulkmetaG_FD_191571 | JGI IMG/M metagenome (GOLD analysis project Ga0256914, IMG submission 191571) | Hydrothermal chimney microbial communities from Main Endeavour vent field at the Juan de Fuca Ridge, Pacific Ocean - Hulk | ecosystem: Environmental > Aquatic > Marine > Hydrothermal vents ... | reverse complement strand
TAAAGCTTGTCCAGGAGAGCCTGATGCTCCTTGTCCTTTTTCCTGGACCTTTCAAAGACCAGCGGGGGCATTGTCCAGCATTTGCCTCTTCCATTGTCTCACTTGACCTGGATGAATGCCAAACCTCGAAGCTATCTAATTAGTGGTCTCCTCCCCCTTGATGGCAGCAACTACCACCTTGGTCTTGAATTCAGCACTGTACTTCTTTCTTGCCATCTCTATTCTCCTTTCACTGTGGATTTTCTGCTTACTCCATCCCGTGAAAGCGAACAATACCTGCTGTCGAAAAAGGGGGACCACCTCATTCTAATTGAAAATCTCTAAATATTTTTTCTTAACCTGATTCCAATTATATTGCATAGCAGTCTCATGTCCATGGTGAGATAAGTTTTCACACAAATTGGGATATAAAAAAAGCTTCTTAATCTGGTAAACCATGCCTTCCACATCGTTATTATCTACCAATAAAGCATTTACTCCATGTTTCAAAAAATATGGTATACCTCCTACATTCGTACTGATCACTGGTAAGCCCATAGCCATCGCCTCAATCACGGTTACAGGCACATTGTCTATCCTAGCCGTATTTATAAATATGTCATGTGCTTGGCCTAAATCATTTATTGCTGTTTTTGATATAAATCCCAATACATTTATATTATTTGCTAAACCCTCCTCAAATATCATCTCTTTTAATTGAGAACTATCACCTCCTCCTGCCATAGTCATAAAAACTTCATTATAATCCTCCTTAAGTTTTTTTACGACTTTTACTGCCATCATAGGATTATAAATTTCTATAAATCTACGTAACCATAAAATTTTCAAAGAAATTCTTGATCGTGGCTTAAAAGTGTAATTGCTGACATCAATAATATTTGGAATAACTATAGTTTCTATACCTAATTTGCTAAATTCATGCTGTAGGTATCTAGAGGGAGCGATTAATAATTCCGCTTGCTTTAAAATCCATACCTTAAATGATTGGCCTTTCCTCATAAACTTTGGCAAATTCCCCCCCCTCAAAAAAACAATGATTCTTTTTTTTCTGAGTAAACCTAATATAATAGCAAAGACTGTATAAATAAAAGCTTGTCCGCTAAATACTTGAATAAAAAGAAAATTGTGTTGTCCAATTAATATATGAAAACATATATCCAACAATCTCAAAACTTTGAATTTTAGAGCTGAAACACATGAAGTTTTGTATCCCTCTGATCGTAAATAGTCACTAATCAACTTAGCTTGAGGATAAGGTGTGTCTTTATCATCAATAAATGTCCCTACTAATAAAATGCTTTTTTTATCCATACGAGAAGCTCTAGAAATTCTGTTTTAAATTTCCTTTAATTTTTCAATCACTTGGGTTCTTATAGCTGCCGTGACGCAAGATTATTACCGTTTCTTGAAGGCCTGAATGGATATTCTATAGCCAAGGGCTTTTGAGGTATCCAATGGCTGTATAGACGTTGATAGTATGCCAAGGTGTTCTTGAGATTCTTCGAGTCCTTAAAGAGTCTATCCCGCTAACATAATTTTGTACACAGCGCATGCCATATATGATAACATTATTTCAATTTGATCACTATATCTTGTATGTAGTTGTTACGATTTTGAGCTTGTGGGACAGCTTTCAAAGCGTCTTTGTTAGCTTATTTCTTAATATGCCTATTAAAACGCTCTATCATACCATTGCTTGAAGTTATGAGGCTTATAATATAATGTCACACCATACATTGTCGAAAGGATGACAACAACTTGGGCCTCTTCTTTCGTATCCATGAATAAACAATGTCTGTGAACTTATCGCAATTGGTTGTGAACACTATCTCGATCGTGAATGAAACCTTCCTATCAATCTTTTTATAAAGGCTACTGCATTTTTGGTAAACTTGTCAGAAAGGTTTTCTAGATATACGATTAATATAGCTTCTTGACAGGGTTAATATAAATGTTAATTCTAATTATTATCTGACTAGGTCTGGCAAATGCACCGTAGAAGATTTTTTAGATCCGCTATCGTTTAAGGAAAATCAGAAAATTACTTGGCTTTTAAGATTAATTGAAGAATTAATGCGTGCAGCTATCCATTATTTCAAAAAAATATTCAATACTAATGACATCTTAAAAGTAAGAGTAATTTTTGTAAAAAATATTTATGATTCTTGGGATGGCTCCAAATTGATGGTATCCACTCATGCATTTCAAAAATGAGCGATCTTCAAAAATTATTGAAAAAAAACGGAAAGCTAGAGATTATGAATTTGGTTGTCAGCAGCTTACGATCAGAGCAATGCTGCAATTGGCCCAAGAGGAAACAGGTTTAACCCAGGAAGAACTTGCAAAGAAACTCGATACTAAAAAATCTGCAAATTCAAGAATTGAAAATCATACTGAAGATATCAAACCTTCTACTCTTAAAAAGATTGCCAGAGCCTTAGGAAAAAATTGCGAGTTGAAGGGCATGTATTTTCTATATGGACACTGCCAAGCTCATAATCCCTACTCAGGAAGTAAACATGACTTTCATCCCCTGAGGCCTACGTATCCCCCTTTCAACACAAGAAACACCCTCTAGCATACGCAAAACCTATGTCCTCTTCAACAGTGAACCAAGTGAAACTTAACAGTTTTTTTGAGTCCAAGTCAATAACCACCCTTAAAAGGCGTGGCTTAATGGGGACCCTTACAAGGATCATTTGCAAAGTTTTTGTTGCTTATGAGCTTATCTTTCTGCTTTTGCCATTTCACATACTTCTTGATCTTGTCTTCATCTATACCAAGCGTGCTCCAATACCCGTTGGCCCAGAAATGGCTACCCCCTCAAAAAACCTACTAGCTCCTATTGATGTATGATGGCCTGTAAAGAGTTTTCCAATTCTCTACTCAAAATCTTAAACCAATATTTCGGACACCACACAATGTGGTACTTACATTATCGTCAAACAGCATGTGCTAACATCTTGCAGTCTGCGAATACCTCCTTCGAACTTCCAGGGTCTCCACCCGGAAGTTCGAACGGAAGTATTCTTTTTTCGCACTTGCACACACAGCATAGCGTAGGCCATCTGCAAAATTGATAAACTAAATTTAACCATGCCTAAAATTTGGCGGTATACCTGGCAGATTCCCACCTACCGGAAGTATTTGAAAATTCCCACCACCACTCAACTTAAGAAAAAGTTTTGAATCCTCTGTTACTGTAAAAGTACCAACCAGTACGTTATTTTTGTATACATTATATTTTCGTGCTTGGAGATCGCACGCTAATATTTGAAGATTGGAATTTGTATTAACTGTAAAAATATAACTCTTTTCTTTTGTTGATTCATTTACAGAATTTGAAAACAAAGCTACCCTAGTGATACTTGCATCATTTATCTGAACTCCTACATAGTTATTACCAGAAAGTCCAATTGTTTCAGCCATTGTTCCATATATAGCTGTAGGATAAAGAACAGTTAGGAAAATGTCATCTTTAGTGTTTTCATTTGATTCGATTTCGATACGCCAGTTCCCATATTGTGGCCCTGAAGGTGCTCCTTGAGAATAATTTCTTCCCTCATTATATGAATACCATCTATAACTACTAGATCCCCCTACTCTATGTATTAGAGTATGAATTGGATATATATTTTTGATAAAAAGACTTGAATCACCCTGAACAATTTTCAATAACTTTGTATTATTGCTTGTCTGATTAGGTGTTCCTCCATTATTATCTAATGATGTCCCACCGTTCCATGATCCCGAATCCACGATTGTAGGTATTCCAATAGAATGCAGAAGCCATCTTTTCTTAAAAGATGCATTTACCCCGTTAATTCGATCAAGGATTATGAAATAGTTTCCAAGCCTAACAACAGATCTGGAAATATCATTAATTTTGCTTGATGAATACGCACTTGGATAATGGAAATAAGCATAAAAATAATCTTCACTAAATGCCGAGCGTTCAATTTTTCCGGTATAGCTGGCCCCTCCTTCTTTTGTATGCCCAATAGTACGCCAAGCACTTGAACTTTGCATATTACGTGCATTCCCCTCACCAGTACTGGTTAATTGTCCTCCATCATTAGGTCTACTTCCTGTATTCTCATTAGGATTTCTAATTAGCATAACATTGTGCGCCAAAGAGTCATTGTAATATAAATAATGCTGATAACTTGTATTACAGTAGTTCCCACTTGCAAAAGTTAAAGGATCATAGCCTCGCCAAATATCAAAATGACCTTTGGCATAATGAGTATGCCCATTTACTTGCTTTTCACACATAAAATTGAACAAAATTTCTTTTTTGTCAGCAGTCAATCCTCCCCATCCAGATCTATAAACAAGAACAGTATCATCAAAAATCTTAGTCAAGGGCAAAGAGGCAACCGTGCCCCCAACATTATTAGCGATTTTATTATCAAAAAGGATCGATCCTAAATAGCAGAAAGGCTTCTCGCTAATATTAGAAGCATTATAGTGAGATTGAAGATAATTAGTAATTTTGCCAATCTCTTGACCTTCATATAATTTTGCCAGAATAGCTGAGTAAAAAGGGCCGTCAGGACCACGACTTATCCTCCAAGGTTTAACCCCCGTATTATATCCGTCATTATGACTTATCACATAATTATTCTTTACGAGAGCATAAATCTCTCCATATGCTGTTTTTGCAATGCTAGAAAAATCTAAGCTATCAATTTCTGGACCGCTTATGCCCGCCAATTTCAAACCAGCAAGTACCCTTAAAGCAGATTGCCAGCTACTTTCATCAAAATATCCGGGCTGCCCTATTGGATATATAAACCCATCCCTTGCAATTTCTTTTTGAGCTATCATCATCCTATGAAAGACCGAGAGAGCTCTAGTTATGAATTCAGTAGCATATTCTGGATACTCATTATATATAGCTTGGCCTGAAACGGCAAATAAGCTGCTAACATACTTTCTAGCGTGATAATAGGGATCAAAAGAGTTATATTGGGAATACCAACTGTCTGTTAAAACATAATGAACAATATCGCCAGCATATTTGTCTCTTTCACTTTGATTTAAGTCGTTATAAAGCCAATCAAAAATAATACAAGCCGCAAAGAAACCATAGTGATCTTTATCATCCCGTCCCAAAGTAGTTAAATGATCCAATAAAACTTTTGCCTTATTATAATAGCTAGAACCACCCTCCATAAGATATACAAAAGCATTTGCTAAACACAAACGACCCTTATTGAGACCATCAAAGCTATTGATTTGGGTAGAGCTATATCTATCCGCTGCCTGTTTCAGATTATTATATTCCATTGAATGAGAGCTATATTCACTATTATTTGAATAGGCTATACCACACCGTGCCTTTAAAGTTGGTATATCATTTGACGTTATAAATATTCGTGGATGACTATCAGTAATAGAAAAAGCAAGAGATAGTTGATTAAAATATAATAATAGTGCAAATACACTGATAATACTAGATATTAATTTCCTTGATTTCATAGCTGTTTACTCTCCTAACTTCAAAATTTATAACTATTTGTAGTTGCACACAATAAAAGCAAAATGTATGCCAAAAACTAAAAAAATTTGCTTGGTTTCTATCAGTACCTTATACTCCAATTGTATGATTCGCCATTTAACTCCTCAAAATAGCATAGCTTTGTTTATATCAAATTTGGTAGTATCTATTTGATTTGAGAGGGATAACATGCAATGCTATGAAACCACTGGAATCACTAACAACACTGTCATACTCAAGGAAGCAAGTGAAGACATTCTAGATTATTTTGGGGAGGACGTGGTACCTACCGAACTGGCTGACTACAGTGTTTGATATAGCAAGTGTCGTCTGGGACTCGATGCTTTTAGCTTTTTTCATAGTTGGCTAGGCATAAGTTTTTTCGCCCTTCGGTGTGGATGTATGGTGCGAGGAAAAGTTCAAACATAGAATCAAAGCGACTGAAACAGCATACACTCAAATTAAAAACTGTTGCCATATATCTAAACGTAAAAGTATCCTGGGCATTGAGACATCCTGGATATTCAGTTTCTGTCTCTTCGGGAGGGCTTTTCCACTCCTTAGCCTTTTCCAGAGGACTCAGCTATACCTCTTCTCTTGAGCAATCTTTGCCTCTAGAGCCTTGAATTGCTTCTTGAAGCTCTCCACAAATCATGCCCAAACTATATGTTTCTTCCACCACCAGGAGAAACAAATATGCCTCTTTTCTTTGCATTGGAGCCCTTCTAATTGTATAAGTTCCAGTATATTCAAAACAAATAGGACAGACCATCTTTGAAAAAATCGAATTGCATCATTTAGACTGATTCTTGATCAATAGAATTTTTATCTAGTTTCGAGATAACGGTTCTCAACTTACCCGATTGATCTCTTGATATTTTATCAACGTATTTTATCTTGAATTTCATTTCTGTTCCTAATCTTTCTTTCAAATTTCGCAATATAAACTTTTCTGCATCCTTCGAATACTTATTACTAGGAACAATATATATCTCTAATTCATCAATTTTCCTTTGAATAAACTGTGATTCAACAACATCTAATTTTTCGCCTTTAAAGATATGTGACATTCTTCCAACAATATTCCCTTCTGGTGTAATGATATAATCCTCCTTTCTACCATCTATACATTTAAGATAACTACTTTTCTTTCCACAAGGACATAATTTTATTGATTTTACTACATTGTCATTTGACTTATATCTAATAAATGGCATTACTTTGTTGTAGAATCCAGTTACTATGATTTCACCTTCGATAGCATCGTTTCCTTTCTTATCAAGAACTTCATAAAAGCCAAACTCAAAATTATGATGCAATTTGCCTAAATTGCACTCTTCAAAAAATACAGCTGGTTCTACCATACCATATGTCTGTCTGACTTGACAGTTGAAGACTTTCTCTATTAAATCTCTCTGATACTTAAAAAGATTTTCAGATGTTGTATTAATTATTTTTAATGATGGAATTTTAATATTCTTATTATATTTAGCTATAAGATATAGTGCAGAAGGATATGAAAATATTTCTTCCGGATCAAATGCTATCATTTTTTCCACAATGCTCGGAATATTTTTCTTAGACAAATGATGAGTGGAAAAATATAATTGATTTGAGAAATAATTCATACGCCAAAATGGTGGCACTTGCTGCTTGAGTGGAACTACCATTTTCCCCCCAAATACTAGTTTACGAGACCTATTTGTTATACCAAATTGTAATTTATATCTTTTCCATAGAGCATAATACATATTAAGGGCTTCGTAATCTACACGAACTAAAAGCGGAGTACCTGTCGATCCACTCGTTTGTAAATTGACATATTTCAGTGTATTTCTTCCTCTTGCTACTTCCTGTGAAACAAGTCTCATATCTTCTTTAGACATCAATGGTAATTTTTTAACATCTCTTAAATCTTTAATTTGATGTATATTTACACCAAATTTATCGTATTTTTGTCGATAATATCTTATATTAAAATAAGCATGATTTACTATTTCAATGAACTTTCTATTTTGATATTCATCTATTTTATCTTTATCCCAATATTGACTTTCTATTACTTCTTCAAAAAGATATCGATATCTTCTTTGATATCTTTGTAAATAAATTTTAATTCCATAAAGAGTGCAAAATAAATTTTGCAATATAATTGGAGAAGCATTATATATTTTTTGTAGTTTCATTATTCTGCGGTGTTTAATGTAAATTCGGAATGAGGTAAGTTATGATAATAAAGCTATAGATATTGTCATAATCTACTTTCAACCGACCTATCTCCTCGTATAGCTTTCCCAAAAGGACCTGCCGTTTTTTTCTTTTTTTCAGGACCTTTCAAATATTACCAAGGCATTTTTCATCATCTGCCTCTTACCCTACCTCACCTATCTTGGAAGAAAATAAATCCAGATATAATCTGATTAGTAATCTCCTCTCCCCTTCTTGATGCTATAGCATCTTGGTTTTGGACTCTGGATGTCTTTCTTTCTTGCCATTTGTTCTCTTCTTTCACTAGGTATTGTTGCTATTCCATTACAGTGAAAGCTGATAATAGCATCTACAGAAAAAGGGACTCCACCTCAAATTACATGCTGTCCCACTAAAACATCTATTTTTTACAATGCCTTTTTAGAAACTCGCTTTAGAAAACCTAAGAATATTTTAAGATGTTTTAACCTAATGTTCCTTGCTTTAAGAAGCAAATATGAAAAATTCCGCCTCTTAATATGATAAAAAAGACCACTAATTTCATAACTTACTAAATTAGCACCGGCTTCCTCATAGAAGTCTTCAGTGCTGGCAATCCTAGCCGATAATCGATCTATTTTTTTCAATATCCTTAAGCCAGGCTCACCTGTTTGTATCTCGACTTGATAATTGTCAGATAAAAACGTTGGTACCAAATCATATTGAATGGGCTGTTTCTTTTTTAAATAAAGATTAAGAATCAAACTCTCTCTACGATTTTCACTTCCTAATTTGACGAATCTAACCCCCGCCATTCTGTCGAAAACAAATTCTCCCAAGCTGTAACATATCAAGCCGTTCTTATATCGCTCAATCCCTTGAAGCACATGGGGATGATGTCCCAAAATAACATCGGCTCCATTATCAATAATTTTATGACATAATTTTACATCATCTGGACTTGGAATCTCTATATACATAAAGCCAAAATGAAGTGAGACTATCACAAAATCACATTGCTTTTTTAAATTTATTACATCGTCTATTATCAACTCTATCTCGATAGGGGCTGAACCAGCATTTGAGAAGCTAGCTGAATCTTTCGATTTTGTGGTGTATGCTAAAAAACCAATTTTAGTCTCATGCACATCAAATATAGCAGGTTTTCTAGATTCTTTGAGATTTTTGCCCGCACCAACAAACTTGATAGAGTTCATTGACAATACTTCAACTGTTTTTTCAAGACCTTCTCTACCGCATTCCATAATATGATTATTAGCTAATGACAAAATTGAAAACCCAGCACTTCTCAAACTCTTAGCTGCTTGTAATGTATGGAAAAATTCTTTTGACTGATAACATCTTAAGTTGCTAGTTGCATCGTCGCAAAAAGGCATTTCAAGATTACCAAAGACTATGTCTGCCGTGTTTAATTCACGTACCACATGTCTAAAAGGGTAATCTGGACCTTTTTTATCCATATATTCAGAAATCTTGCCAATTAAACCTAAATCGCCTACAGCTGATATTTTTATAGCATCTCGCTTCGTCGTCATAGAAGAACCTCAAAAAATTCTACTTTAGGATCTCTTTCTTGCAATTTTTTTGAACATGTAAAAAGTAATCTTATCCCGATTTATGAAGTTAGAATTAAGCCACAAATTTCTTATTTTCAAAAAATTATCATGACTTCTTATCCCATATGTATGAACGCTTTCACCGATGGTTGGATAATAGACACAATATGTATACCAAACAAATCTATGCTCCGCCTGTGCTAGTAAATAGTTAAATGATTGTGAAGAATTAGCAGGGCTTTTTAGAAAGTTATTGTGCTAAAACTCAGAAAAAGCATCCTTTTACCCCTGTATGATCTGCTGTATGCGACAAGGTAAATCACCGAGGATCAACCATGTGAATCTAAGGCCAAAATCTCACTATAAATCTGCTCAGTTTTTTCTACCATATTTTTTGCAGTAAAATTTTCTAAAAACCTCAGTTTACCCGCTGAGCCCATATCTCTAGCACGATTTGGATTTCCCAGTAAAAAACTAATCTTCTCGGCCAACAAATCAGGTCTTTGAGGAGGAACAACAAATCCTGTAATTCCATCCGTTACAGCTTCTCTGTTCCCTCCAACATCGGTTACTACGCACGGTATACCGACACGCATAGCCTCCAATATTGTTATTGGAAAACCTTCCCATAGCGAAGATAAAGTAAAAATATCCATGCATTGCATAAGAATAGCAGCGTCTTCTCTGTGCCCTGTAAAAATAACATTCTTTTCAATATGCAATGTCCTCGATAGTTCCTCCATGTTTGCTCTTTCAATGCCGTCACCGATAATAACAAAATAAGTGTTAGGAAAATTAGCAAGGACACGTTTAGCGGCTTTTAAAAATATATCTACCGCTTTTTGTCTGTGAATATTTGCCACAAGTCCAACAATTGCCTTGTTAACGGGAATATTCAAATCTTTTTTAATTTCGTTAACTGTAGCATCTTGAGAAATTTGATCTTCTATTCCATTATAAATTGTCACATATTTTCCCCTGTTTAATGGATCCTTTCTCTTATGAGACTGTACAACCATATTTGAAACTCCGATAATCTTCTGGTTAAACAATCCAAGAAAAGAATTAAAAATAGGATATCCTGGCACGACTCTGCCGGTACGGAAAATATTATGTTCAGTCCGAACTATGAATTTAGTTTGTGTAAAAAATTTACTCAAAATGGCATAGTGATTGGGGTTAGGGTTATGTACATGGATAATATCAATACCTTCTTTCTGAAGAATATCTCTCACAAAAGATACGGTTTTAATATCAAAACCTAGTGACTTATGATACAAATAAACTTTAATTCCCATAGAACTAACTTGTTGTGCAATAAATCCACCTCCTTTAATCGCACATAAAATCGGCATGTATTTATTTTTGTCATGGAATTTTGCATAATTTGCAATAACACGTTCTGCTCCCCCAGTGTCCAATGTATAAGTTAAATGCATTACTTTTTTTGTCTTCATCATAGCAATTATTACTCCAGGACTAAAATATATGACATTTTCTCAAGCTGCATAACGGACACTTCGTGCCCTGAAATAACTTTTCATTATATTAAGCTGGCATTGAGTGCTGGGCAGACAGTTCTCGAGATTCCTCTTCATTTCCTGTTTGGTAGAGGATGCCTTTCCCTCTATGTTATTGCTATTTATAGGTATTTATCGGGGATAAGATATATATGGAAGCAAAAAGAAAACTCTATGTGTTCTAAGTGCTTGGATTTCTACACATCCTTAGCACTGTGAACAGAGTGATTACCCACTATCAACAAAAATATCTTCGGCCTGGTGACTTGATGTAACGCTAAGCCCAAAGAAACCCTTACCATAAAGCTGCCTGCAAAAATCTTGAATGCCTGAAACCATATTGCAGAAAAATCTCCTGCCTGGTCCATACACTACTAGCTTCTCTCCTATGAAACCCCAACCGCTCCCAGTCTGGTGGCCAGCACATATCACACAATCTCATCACACCAGTGAACCTCACCATTCTCTTTATATGAAGCAAACAGGATATTATGTGAAATATCTGTTGAACTCTATAATCCCCTTTTATAAGATCTAAATAATGTGTAGAATTCGGGATGATAGATCATTTGGTATATTATTTTACTCAACTTATTCTTAAATATTACCATGTTAATATACCTATTCTCTTTTTTAGTCCAATCATATTTATATCGCTCTGATCCAGCTAAAAAATCAAAGATTGCAATATTTCTAAGAAAACAAGATTTAATAACATGAAAAAGTAAAATCTTACTAGGAGCATATTTGGAATAATCTGGATCAAATGTTGGAGTATGAAACAATACTTTATTGTTAAACACACTACCAAAGTGAAATGCCAGTATTTTATTATCCAACTTAAGATAAAAAAGATCTAGTAAATTATTATCATATAAATCTTGCAACAATAGTTTATAATATCGCTGATGTTGTATTTTATGAAATTTGCTAGGAGTATTGGTTCTATCCCATCTTTTCATATGTTGTTGGATAAAAAAATTAGTTAAAATTTCCAAAGATATTTCTCCAGAATAATGCATTATTTTTAATTCACCTTTTTCTTTTAACCTCCTTTCACGTCTTCTTATATCATTGATTAATTTTTTCTTAAGCCCTCTTTTATAATCATCAAATGAACCCTTTATTTCAATTATAGGACAGACAACTCCTTCAAAAGTTAGATAATCCAATTTCTTACTTTGTAGAGTTTCTTTAAATGAAGCTAATTCTTCATTCTGTATGGGAATATTTTTAAAAAAAATAAGATCCCAAAATGCTTTATTCTCTGAAATATATTTCAAAAATGCTGATAGACATTTCTCTTTATTAATACTGATAATAATATCTTGATAATCGGATCTATTATGGGTCAAAAATTCTAGAATTTTGTATTTCATTATCTTAAGATTTCGGGATATAATTCTCAATGGTAATAATCCAATCAATTTCCCTTTAAGCTTAAAAAGCAAAACATATATTTCTTTTTCCCTCTCAAACGCTTCAATGACATTATGATGAAAAAGATAAGATTGAAATATAGTTCTATCTGAAATATCATTTAATAGTACATCCCATTCCTTTTTTATAGCTTTAAGTTCTGCTAAACTTCTTAATATAGAAACTTGGATATCATTGTCATTCATATTACCCTCTAAATGTACTGGAATAAATAATTGATGAATTTTGCTAAGTCATGATTTTTTACAGGAATTCTCTTCATTTCATATCTATCAGTCAAATTATCATTAGTACCTCTAATTAAAGTGAAAGCTGCCTTATATCCCATGTTAGACAACAATTCCTTTGATTCTTCTGTAAAGTCAGTAGGTTTGCCATTAGGGTAAGCAAAATATACTGGTCTATTACCAGTCCATTGATAAATTTTCTCTCTTGATTCTAAAAGTTCATATTCAAATTCAGTTTTTTTAAGTCTACTCACAATAGGATGACTAACAGAATGACTATGAAATGAAACACCATTACGGCTTAATATTTTAATTTGTTCTACACTCAACATTTCATAGCACTTATCGTGGAAAAATTTGTATCCAATTTGCCTATAAATATTGTTGAGTAAGGCTATTCGCTCTATATTTTCAACTGTTTTTAACTTCTTTTTCAAATAATTTATGGCTTGTTCTTTCTCGATATCTGTAGCAATATTTAAACTATCTTTTTCTCCAATTTTTAGAATTGGCATATTTGATTGTTCTATATAATCGCGGAGTTTATTGGTCCAAATTAAATCATGATTCTCAATAGGATCTGTAGTCAAAAAAATTGTAAATGGTACCTCATATTTTTTCAATATTGGATATACTATATCAAAATTATCCTTATAACCGTCATCAAAAGTAATTACTAATTTATTTAAGATCTTTGATGAATGATCTTCAATATATTTCATAGCCTTTTCAATAGAAATAATATCAAAATTTGTCTTTAAGAAACGTATTTGTTTTTCAAAATTCTCAATACTAACTTGTAGTCCTTCGAATCTAACTTTATCTTTTGTGACCGAGTGATACGCGAGTATTATCAATTTAATTCCTTTTTTCTTCTTTATCTTAAGAATTAAATTATAAATACCAGATACGTAAAAAAAATTACATTTGATATCTCTAATAATACAATTAACCAAGTCATAGATTTTTTTAATTAATCTTTTAAAAGATATAACAATATTCATGAGCAGTATCTCAGGATAAATGTGAAGGCCAGCAAAGAGAATGGTGAGGTTCAGTGGTGTTTTTATGACTTCTAGACGACACTGGCAGTGGTGTACTAACTGGGTGATGTACAGAGAAAGGGGAGTAAAGTGATTCTAGGGTTATGCCATCTGATAAATATGGTGTAAAAATACAATCTGAATCAGACGAGATACATAATGTCAACCGCGATCATTGTGTAAATCTAACTATTACTGCCTTGGCGCCACCAATAGGTGACTGTGAACCTCTCTGTACCCACCAACCTACCTGCCTAGGCCTTACCCTCATCTATGGTATGGCACGGATAACTATAAACCCAAATGCCTCTTGAGTCTTTTAAGAAAGTGTCCTCACATCAATTTGCTTCACCATTAAAATAGCATGGCAAAACTTAGATTAAATGGTAGTACATCAAGCAGGGTTAGGTATCAAATATTCTTTTAAGATTGCCGTAAAGGCAATTGTAAATGTATTTAGACTATCAATTGATTGTTTATCGTTATCCGCATCTAAATTTGTAGAGAATTCTATAAATCCACTTTCTGTATATCCATAAAGTAAACCATTCAATATCATATCAAACATTTGCTTCATTCTACTAGTAGTTATTTTACCTTTTGAACTAAACCAATAATAATAAACAATTTTTTTTGTTCCTGCTTTATCGACAATAAACCTATTGACATATAAGGTATTTTCAGCAGTACCTATTTTAATAACCTTAACGGCTTCATCAATTTTCCATCCTTGTGATTTATAACAAACGATCGGATTATGTGCTCCCCATCGATTATTTTTATGATATACAAGGGTTAAAGTTACTTTTTTACCATGTTTATTTATATAGTCTCTTATAAGATAATATTGAGGCTTAAGAATTGCCAAAATATGTTTATTTAGTTTAAATTCATTTTTCAAATACCATCCATCAATCTTTATTTTGAATTTAGTAATCGATCTACTATCAATAGTATTTTTAGGGCTAAATAGTATTGGTAAGATACATATTAATAGAAGAATAAATATTATGATTGCATATCTTTTATATTGTATTAAAGTTTCATACATTTTTTTAAACTTATTACACCTAATAGTGTAAACATAAATACACACATACCAGTCAAAGTATGCAGAAAACCCTCAGATATAAGCACTCCATTTTCTTCTAAAAATATTCCAAAAAAAACAATGCGTATTGTATTAGCTAAAAATGCTAATGGTATAGTAGAAAATACTAATATAGATTTTCTCACAAAACTACCATGAGAATAATAAGCAATTAAACTACCCAAAGCTAATAAAGATATCAAGGAACGTAGACCGCTACATGGATCTGCAACTTCTAAAGTGCCCTTAGAGAGATAAAGGATCACACCCTCTTTATGAATTACATATCCCATAATGCTAAGCAATTCAAAACTTAATTTCGATGACAATAATTTCAATATATTGCTAAATTGCGCTAAAGGAATTCCCCAAAATGGAATCATAAAAATCAAAAATAAGATAGGGAACAAAACTTCTTTCAATATGTATTTACCATATAAAAACAATACAATACCAATAATAAGCAAAATAAAAGAATAAGAAGAAATAAAACAAACTTGTCCCCGTAATCCGACAATTCGCAATAAAATAGCTCCCAAAATAAAAAATAATCCGGTATTGGCGCCTTGTTTTTTTAATTTTTTCAAAATATGTCTTTTTTGAAAAACCATAAAGATCGATATAATAGGTATTAAAGGACCATGGGAATAATCTGGATTTTCCATCCATTTTGCAAAAAGCCATCGGAAATTTTCTACATAACCAAATATCAATAAAATAAATATGATTATTAATAAGCTGGACTCTATTTTATTATATTGAAGCAATATTCTATTTTTAGATAGATAGTTTATCATCTTTGTGCTTTCGCAGGGTGCCGAAGCAAGCTTATGAACTCTACGGGGTACTAAGAATGAAATCTTGTTTAGTTATATATAATGCACTATCCCAGAGGAACACCGAGAAAAATCCATTTTGTAATCTAGAAAATTCATGAAATGTTGCTAAAGTAGTTTTGCCATCAGTTCACTACAGCTCATTTCACATCTTGCTTTCTCCAACTGAGTTGTTTCTGTAAATTATCCTAATTTATTATCATTAAGAGGCTAGTAGACCGTAACGATCAAGATTATAATATGCCGGATTCCGAAGACCCAACTTCATATAGGTCCTTAAATTGCCAACTGTTCTCACAGCTATATTCCCAGCCCTTTGAAGCTGGACTCCAAATAC
>Ga0256914_1002385_pt1 | contig 15763 bp, 12 predicted proteins | sample HulkmetaG_FD_191571 | JGI IMG/M metagenome (GOLD analysis project Ga0256914, IMG submission 191571) | Hydrothermal chimney microbial communities from Main Endeavour vent field at the Juan de Fuca Ridge, Pacific Ocean - Hulk | ecosystem: Environmental > Aquatic > Marine > Hydrothermal vents ... | reverse complement strand
ACCCTGCGCTAAAACTGCATGGCATACAATCCAACAAATGGGAGATACATTTCAGACAGGTGTACGATAATGCCCGCCCCCGTGAACAGTTACACAAACGTGCATGCTATGCCAGCTCACACGCCTTTTCGGTCATGCGTTCGGCAGCGAATATCAGGGATTCGATATCCAGAAACTCCAGGGCATTACTGTCAAAAAGCACCTTTACACTTGCAGGAAACCCGTCATCATCGTCAGCATCCCAAAAATGTACCTGTATAGGCACTCGTGGCAGCACAGGCACCACCATACACAGGTCGGCATGACACTCAAGGACATCGGTAGCACGTAGCTTCTCAAGCACCTCTTTAAGCCTCTCCACCCTTCCTGTAAACTCTGCAGCAAGCTTTTCTTCAGTATATCTGCGAAGAGTCACCACCTTGGAAATGGAATTTGGAAAGGATTCAAGTCCTACCCATTCGCTTGACAGGTCCCCGGCCCCTCCAAAGAACAGATAGTTATAAAGAAGTATCTGGTCTCGCGGATCAAGCTCACCACCTGCCGATGAGGTGATCCTGTCAGAAGATATAAGCACGACATCTCCAAGATAGGATAGCCTCAGCATCTCAATATCGTTATCTGTAATCATCTCCCCACCGAGCCTGCATGCCCGCCTGCCAATATCAATGGAACGAACCTTTGCCTTGAGGCTCTTGAGAAGCACTGTATCAGGATCGCTAACATGTTGAACAGGAGTGGCCATCTCCTCATCTGATACGGCATCTATATAGGGGCAGTGTCGCAGATTCTCTCCTCCAGATACCACTGCCACAGCAAATGCCATGCAGGCAGGATAACCGCAGTCGCCACAGTTTGTCTTGGGCGTCTTCTTCAGGATATCAAGGGCATTCATAGTCTCACCATCATGTCAAAATTTTGTACACATCAAGGACTGCTACCGTACGGTGCAAACATCACAACACCCTGGGCAGGAGATGCAAGTCTGCTAAGAACAGATACAAATTTCTTCAACGGGCTCCCCGCTGGAAGGATACCCCTCGCCGTCTTGACCTCCCGCACATAATAAACTGTTCGGCCACATACAGTCACAGATATATGCCAGGCAAACGGCCCCACAGCCCCTCTGAAGTCCTGGGGCACGCCTTTCACCTCTGCACCAAGGGGCAACTTCAACACAAAAACTGTCACATCGCTGCGTCTTTCAGGAAACCACACAGGATTCTTTCTGTCAGGCGATATTGTGGTATATGCATCCAGTGCGGAAGAGGGTGGCAAAGGGAAAAAAGAGGCCGTGTACAAAGCAGGTACCGGCTCAGGTATGGTAAAATTTACTCTTATACCCACAGGTTGCATCAGATCGTTCAGGCCATAGAACCATACCCGCCCCACAGCAAGGGGATCTACAGTATGAAGCACCATGGAACGGGCAATGGACAACTCAGTGCCGGACAGATATCTGAACCCCCTCCTGGTAAGGGCAGCACTGGCACCCGCATCCATTGAAAAGAGTATCCCCCTGGTTGATCCGTCAAGACTGTATCCGGCACTAACAGTGGTTATCTTCAGATTTTCTACACGATCTCTTACATAGGTGATTGAACCATCCAAAAGATTCAATGCTGCATGCGAATCCAGGCCTGTAATGCCTGGGGTAAGTTCCCTGTTATCAAAACTGTACCAGATGTTGCCTACCCTTACCAAAAAATCACCAAATATATCCGGCATAAAAGGTAGCGGCAGCATTGAAACCATGTATGAATCACTAACAGCATATATACTTGCACTTATCCCCTTTGAGGCAAGAATTGACTGAAACAGCCATGCGAGCTGCAGAGGTGTGCCGTAACCACATTGCACGGTGGCAGCCGGATACTGACAGGCCAAACTGGTACTCAGAAACGGAATGGGATACGGCATGAACATGGACATAAACCTGATATAGAGTTGATCTGTATCAGACACAGCAGCAAGGGCATCAGGTATCTGGTCTGCCAATATGCCGTGAGTTTGCCAGGGCACCAGGGCATTATAAAACTCTGCCACCTCCTTGAACGACGCAAGAGTGGTAACAAAAAGCACAGGACTGACATGAACATCTGGGGGAGACTGCGGTTCATCCACTACCGCAGGCAGGTATTTGCCTGTCCAGGTCCATGTGACAATGCCATCTTTGACGCCCTTTGTCTCTTTTATAATCCTGCTGTTTGCCACATAATGAACAGAGACAGACTGCGGGGCATGGAGTATTACACTCTTTTGGGTTGTAGGGGAGGATAGGGCAAAAAATTCACGCTTCCAGAACGCCATCATGCCAGGCCGCCTGGTATGCACTGTCACATCTGCCACCACTGTGGCACCTGGCTCTACAGACGGAAAGTTTATCACCTTCAGCCTGGCAGATGAGTATATCGAGGCGGCTGAGGTAGCAGGGTCCGGTATATCATTTATCTCGTCCTGTCCTACCTGAACAAAAATACCGTCTGCACGCAATGTCCCTGTACAGGCCAGATCTACCTCTACAGTCTCATACGCACTGTTATAGGGAATGTGCAGATCACCATGCTGTTTTTTGCCACGATAAGTCAATATGTGGGTGCGCAGATGGAGACGATAATCCACTGTCCCATCTGCATGGAGCGTGTATTCCTTGCGAATGATCTCATTTACCGCATCGGCATCGGCTGCATATTGGCTTCCTGCCCCTGTACCAGTATACTTCCGAGCACATACGGGAGTCAGGGCCACTACAAAGAGCAACAACACTGTCAGTGATAATGTTACCGGTAACCATACTTCTCTTGATGGAACCATCTCTGATCTCTTGTATTCCTTCACCTGGCATGCCTCTTGATATCAAAATTCATTCCCTGCCCCTGCAACTCTTCTCCATGATTGGGGATTATTACAGGGGTGATAGCCATGTCTTGCAAATACTCCTGGATTGCAAGCAGATTGCGATAATCATCCACTGGCACCTCAAGGGCCTTGATCTGAAAGGACCTCCTGATCTCTATCCTGCCATCATGTCTTACAGCCCTGTACATGGCCTCAGCCCCTCTGCATGACCTCTTAGAATCTTCAGGGAGGAGCAGGTCACATCCTGGCCTATCTGACAGGGTTATATCCTCCTGCACCACACTCTTTGTCACATAACTAAACCGTAACGGAAATCTCCGTTTGGAAAGAGAAACCTGCTCCAAAAGATATTTGTCAAGTACACCGATGTACTCCATATTGGCAAGGGGGTAGAAAAGGCGGCGTCCATCATCAAGTACTTTCGTCCTGTTAAGTACTTCAAAGGAACACTTGAAAGACAAGGGCGTGGCTCTGTCCGCAGGATCAGACCACCCAATATGCCGTATTATCAATCCGGGCACACGGCGTCTAAGCAACTCTTCAATGATCTGCCGCCTTTTATCATGGGAGCTGTCCATCATGGCCCCCCTAAGGGCTGTATCACAAAAACCGGTTAAAGAACAAGTGATGGTACCTGACAGCCTATCATCCCTATCTATCCGGTCCTCTATCTTGAAAAAAGTCAGGTTGGCATTTGAGTCGGGCTCAGGTGTAAGCATAAGGGAATAGCCCTGCTCCGAGGCAGGAAGACAGCTTGAATCACGCTCATAATCTGGCAAAAACTGCCTGCTTGTCTCTGAGGTGGGATCAAGATAGAGCCAGGGATTACCATGATCATCCAGTATTGCTGTAATAGCGTGATTGAACCACGGGACCACCACCTCTGGATCAAGACGATTACCTACACTGACAATTACAGGTACTGCCCTGAATCCTGCTTCCCGCAGCATGGTTACCAACAGGGCTGCTTTGTCACGACACACGCCGTACCGGCGATCAAAGGTAAGAGATACATCGTGTGGTTCATAGCCAGGCCTGTCCCGTTCTGCTGTTATTCCAAGATAACGGATCTTTTGGGCCACAAAATAGAAAAGTGCAGCAATCTTTCCTGCCCTGTCCCTGCCTCGGGTCAACTCCTGTACCTTTTCTGTAATTGCCGGAGAGGGCGCAAGATGAGGCTCCACAAGCCTGCTATACCACCTTGATACACGCTTCCATGAATCAATGGTGGAGTACAGCAGACGCATACTGACCTCTGAAAGTGGAGGCATGGCTGGCTCCGGAACAAGGGCAGGGACATCTTTAAACATAAACCTGTAGACTGTTTTGCCCCCAGATCTCGTGATCCGGGACACACACGTGCCAGGCCTCATATATTTTATCAGTTTGTTTAGATGCATTGACTCCGGCCCTTTGATAGTGACAGAATAATCCTTGACAGGAAAGGTATACTCGGCCCGTTTTCTACCAAAAAACTCGCCAGGTATCATGGCCTTGAAGTTATTCTGCACAATACGGTAATGAATCGTGTCTCCTATATGAAGCTCCGGGACAAACACCTTCAAATCCCTCAATGCCGGGTCATATATATTCATCCTGCTGTTTTCTGCTGAACTCTCCTCCCGCGCATATTGACCGAGGTTCACCGGACTAATATGCCCCTTGGGACCTATCACCTCGAAAAGCTCGATCTTTAGCCTGGCATAATGCCTGTTTATATAGAATGTTGTAACACTGTTCCGGCGCACCCCGTCCTGGTCAAGCACAGTCAAAAATACCTCATCTGTATCCATGGAAGTCCCGTCTTCATGGAATTCCACTGTCTCCCTTTCCCTTGCCAGCACGGCATGGGCATGTGGATATGCCTTGTGTGTTATACCTTTCAAAAAAGTGTAGCAGGACTCATCTGCCGCATTGGCTACAACAGGGACTGCGATGATCAGGCAGAGACGCATTATCATGAAAGCAACTTCCTTCATGCCAGACTCCTCGGACGCAAAAAAACGCTCACAATTTTCCTTTAAGAAAAACGAACAATATTTCGATACAGTTTATACAGCATGGCAAGCTCATTGTCATAGTCTCAAAACAATCCCGCCAGGTTATGTAAATCTCCTGGAACGACGGGTCTGCATAGAACTTGCTAATGGTACACCCATCTTCACGTAACAGGGAGGAAAAATCTGTGAAGGAAAAATTCAACAATATCAGCTTTGTCTTTACTATGGTTATTGGGGGTATTTTCCTGGCGAATCTTATAACCATTATTGCCACATTAACAACTCTGTCTGGGCAGGCAGAAGACGGCACAGCCATAAACATCGCAGGGCGCCAACGTATGCTCAGCCAGAAGATGACCAAAGAGGCATCGTTCTATGTTCAAACGGGAAAGAAGAAGTGGGCAGAAGAGCTGAAAAAAACCGCAAACCTGTTCGAGAAGAGCCTGTCCGCCCTGGAATTCGGCGACAAGGAGATGCACCTCAACAAGATAAAATCTCCTGAAGTACTGGCGGAACTGAAATCTCTAAAGGCCATATGGAACCCCTTCAGGGATAACATCCTCATGATCCTCGCTGCCCCTCCCAACTCGAAACAGGCAAAAGAGGCGCTGGACTACATAAGCGAACACAACATACCACTGCTAAAACAGGCCAACGCCCTGACCAAGGCGTTTGAAAACTATTCCAAGGGCAAGATCGTCTACCTTGAGACAGTTATGGGGATAATGCTCGCAATCTCCATTGCATTGCTTATCGCATCCAAACTGATAATATCGAAGCTTATAGTATCTCCACTCTCAAGGGCAGTAAAGGCAATTAACGACTGCGGAAACGGCAAACTGGACCAGGCAATTCCTCCTTCAGGGCTGCGCATGATCAGACAGCTACTGATCTCGTTCAACAGCTTGGTTACAGGCATAGGTGGACAGTTCCTAACCATCATGTCACAGAACCGCTCACTCGAAGCAGCCTCTGAACAGGTATCAAACGCCAGCCACGACATAAGGAACAGGGCAGCGGAACTCGAAGAGATGGCAAAGGACGTGTCGTCATCCGCAAGTACTGCTGCAGGAAGCCTCGCATCTGTAGCGGCAGCATCCCAAGAGATGACAGCAGCAACCACTGAAATTGCCCAGAGCGTTGCTACCACGGCACAGAAGACCAATGAGGCACAGGAGCAGGCACAGGCAACTGCTGAAGTGATTGCCCGTCTCGGTGACAGTTCGGACGCCATTGGCAACATCATCCAGGTCATCAACTCCATAGCAGAACAGACCAACCTGCTTGCTCTCAACGCTACAATAGAGGCAGCAAGGGCCGGAGAGGCTGGCAAGGGCTTTGCCGTTGTAGCCAACGAGGTCAAGGAACTTGCAAAACAGACAGCAGAGGCCACCAATGAAATCACAGACATGATACAGACCATACAGGCAGACAGCCGCGAGGCCATTCACTCCGTTGAGGCCATAACAGGTGTCATAGGAGAGGTCAACGACCTGGCCAATGCCATTGCAAGTGCCACTGAAGAACAGACCGCCACGGTATCTGAGATAAGTTACAGTGTGGACGAAGGTGCCAAGGGTGCAAATCTGGTCCAGGAAAAGGCGGAACACCTGTTACACGAGGCAGAGCGCTTCGCCAGGCTTAGCGGTGTCCTGGAGATGGCGAGCAATGCGGTAAAATCCATAACTAACGAGGCTGACACCCTGATGAGGCAGGTTTCTGTTGATCCCAATGTCATCTTAGAAGCCGTAAACTACACCCCTGTACGATCCAAGATCAAGACGCTGATGTTTCAACACTTCCAGTGGAGAAACGACGTCATGGCCGCTGTACTGAGTAATGAGCCAATCACTGCCGAAACTGACGCCACCAAGTGCGCGCTGGGCAGGTTCCTATCTGATTACCGCCCGCTCACCAGCATAGAGGGGGATATAATTGACAACCTGAAACCCATTCATGCTGAGCTGCATGAAACCGTACATATACTGCAGGATCTTATCACACAGGGGGCTGACCCGGTAAAGATCGAACAGGTACGGCGCAGTCAGCTTGAACCAATATTCCAGAAGGTGGAAGAACTCATGGAACGTTGGACCAAGGCGGTTTGATGAGCCAGAGCTGATCACCCCGGATCAGCATGAGGAAAAGGTTACGGAAAGGGCCGCTGGGGTACAGACCTCAGCGGCCCTCTCTTATTTACCTCCCAAATTGAGGAAATGCAGGGCCAAGAAACAGCCACCTATGGTTATTGCAGAGTCAGCAACATTGAAGGCAGGCCAATGATATGTCCCCAGATAAAAATCCAGAAAATCTATGACATGCCCAAACCTCATCCTGTCTATAAGATTCCCGCAGGCCCCTCCAAACACAAATGAGCAGCCCCAGAACAGCCACCTGGTCTTGTCCCTCGCTGTAATATAGAGATAAAAAAGGCCGCACAGGGCCATGACACTTACCACCTGAAAAAACAGGTGGCGCCACCTCTCCTGGCCAGCCATGAGGCCAAAGGCTGCCCCTGTATTGGTGAGAAGTGTGAGATTAAAAAAGGAAGGAATCACAGGGTATCGCTGATACTGGTGCAGGTTATGCAGGACCCAATTCTTGGAGACCTGATCAAGACACAGTATGATCAGGGCCACCACCATGAACATAATACCTGACTTCAGCCGTTTACGTTTTTCCAATCCTGACACCATTATCTTCTCCCACGACTCAAGGACCGGTTACCTTTATACGCAGCCTGTAACATCACTCTGAATCACCAGTCCTGCCAATACCCTGCTCAACCTCTCCCTTGGCTGGCCCATTTCCTGCCCTTTTCAGTTTCTTGTAATACTCACTGTCAGGAGGAAGGCTCTTAAGGGCCATGGCCCTGTGATACATGGCACTCTGCCTGTCACCGATCCTCCTGTAATACTGAAACAGATAGTAGTGGGCCATACCCTTGTTGTTCTCTCTGGAGTAAGCCCTGCCCATCTCGAGATACAGGTTCATATAATCGGGCCACTCAGACTCAACGCCCCGGAATATTGAAAGAGCCTCCTCCACCATACCATTATCAAGAAAGGCCCTGCCCAAAAAGTAACGTCCTGCGTAGTCTGTGGGGTAATGTTCACAGTAATCCCTGAGCACGGGAAGGGCCTGCCGGTACCTGCCAGCAGCAAGAAGGGCACGGCCAAGGTCTATCTTGAACTCCTCTTTGTCAGGAGCAAGCCGCATAACAGTATCAAATTCCCGGAAAGCCTCTCTATACTCCCGTGTTGCCATAAGGGCCATGGCAAGACCGTAATGCATCAACAGGTCATCAGGTTTGTCCTTGAGTTCCCTTTGATAATAGGCCACCAGCCTGTCTGGATCCTGGGTCATCAACTTTACCCTGATCTGAATACGCCGTAGCCGTAAATGGTCTTCCTGTTTCTTTTCAGGACAGGGGTGCTGTTTTGCAAGATCTTCTATATAGGTAATTCTCTGGCTGGCACCTGGATGTGTGGAAAGATAACTGGGAATGGTATCACTGCCCAAAAAACGGTTGCGAGTCATCTTCTGCAAGGTGGTTACGAGTCCCATAGGGTCGTAACCTGCGCGGCATATCCACTGGTAAGCCCTTCTGTCCGCCTCCTCCTCATCCTGACGGCTATATTTAAGCGAAAGGGTCTGTCCAAGGGCCATGGATGACGTAAGCAGTGCCTGAGATCCCTGCCCTCCCCCAAGAAACAGACTGGCGATGGCCATAACCGCTGTACCGATATTAACCACTTTCATCTGGTCCATGCGCTTGGCAATATGTCTTGCCTGCACGTGGCCACACTCATGAGCCAGGATACACGCCAGCTCATTGTCACTATCTATGGCCTCTATCAGACCGGTATGAACAAATATCAGACCGCCAGGGGTAGCAAAGGCGTTTAGTGCATCATCCTTGATCACGAAAAAACGATAATCAAAATATTTACCATTTATTACAGCAAGGATGTTGTGGCCAATGTCAGATACGTACTCCACCACTTCGGGATCTGTCACCAGGGGTACCTGAGATTCTATCTCGGCAAGGAGCTTCTGGCGCATCTTGCGCTCCTCTCCCACAGACATAATGGCATGAACATTGGGTACAGATGACAGAAACAGGATAGATACTGTAAACAGCGACAGCACACGACAGAAAGGTGTATGAAACATGCGCATACGTTCAGCTATGTCTCTAAGCCAACGGCCAAAACAGGAAGGTATTCTCATATCAATCTTTCAGGGTTGGACAGCCAATAAAAACATGACAAAAATACGGCATGGCGTATGGGTATCCTGCAGCATGCTGCATAGCAAAGGTACCCAATGCCGATTTTGCACTGGAAACGAACCTGGATACACAATAGGCCAGACATCATGACACATCATTTGATATGCCTGTCCCTCCTATACGCCCCCTTCTTCCTCTTCCTGTCCCCTTTTTTACCGCGCCCCCTCCTGGCTTTTACATCTCCATCACCATACAACCCCGGCCATTGGGATGGGAATGTTGGAATAAACGAACCTGGCGTATTTGCATGGTCCTGAGATACAGCATCTTTTCTGGTACTGTATCTCTGCCTGCCCTGTTGAACAGCCTGTCTCTCCTCTGACTCCGGAAGAGGTGGCAATTCAAGCCATGACGGTTCAAGCCACTGGGACAAAAATATCTCACCCCCTGCCATGAAGAAAAGCCCTCCACAGGACTGGGCCACATCTGTGTTTATGATTCCTACTAAGGGATCACGGTCCCTGCGCCTTCCGGCAACAAGTGCCTTTTCCATATCCGGCCACAACACGATCCACTTTGCACCTGTATTGGGCCTCATTCCCCGCCTAAGCACGTGGGCGTGGGCCCTTGGCCGGACAGGTACATATAGGCGTGCTGGTGGTGAGACCTGGGGAAACGCCAAAAGTCCAGGGGCCTGAAATTCCGGCAACACCCTGACGTATCTGCCGCTGAGTTCCATCCTGTCCGGACGATACAGATCAAAATACTGTTCCAGCCCCTTGACGGAAATGGATCGGAAAACCTCCCCCTGCATCAAAGCGTAGTGCAGATCTTTCAACCGTATCCAGCCATTTTCATCTGGAACTATACCATATTCATAGGGATTTCTGGCAAGAATCGCAAAGATGAGCTTTTCCAGGCGTTTTCTGTTTCTTTTGTTCATACACGGATACTAAAAAAAGTAACAGATCCTTAGGCTATACCCGGCAGGATACGGTTTCAATTTATGGATATGAAGGGCGCACACTGAAAAAGCGCAGGCCCAATAGTGGTAATCCTCACGATAAAACAGGAAACAGAGACAATAGATGAACCAGTCATACTATCAGCCGTGGCAGAATCCCCTCCTTCTTGAGCAAGGAATAAAAAAATGGATTGTTTTTTTCAAAGCTCCGCACCCCTTCCCTGAACGCATATGAAAATTTCCTGTTGTTCAACCTGAGGATACTCCTCATCCTCTCTCGCAACCGTAACTGTACAGCATCACTTCTCTTCATAAGGGCAGCGCAAAAAATCATCTGCTCCAAGCTGGATACTGTCACCATAAGTGCCTGTTTTTCTTCCTTCAGCCTATCCAAATTCTCTGGAGGATTAAAGCACTCTCTTATGCGCATTGGCAAATTCCAGGCTTTAGCAATCCGCTGGGCCAGATCCTTCGGCAGCCAACCAGTCGTCCTTTTGAAGGACTCCCTGCTCCAGGGAAATTTCTCTTCAGTCCAGACCTTGATATAGGCTTCAGGCACCACAGTAGCCAGGGCAAGATGACCAAGAGAGGCAAACATGGCACATGGGACCGCAGTCTCCCGCTCGAGCATGGTGACCATAGACAGCGCACCGGCAAACTCGGACGCAAGGAGGCTCATAGCCATTATTGTAGCCACCATGCGGTTTTCCGCCGGGTTCAACAGGGGTACAGAGGAGATGATTCGTGAAGTATTATCAAAACCGAGGAGCACCACCATCAGGCGGATTGACAGTATATCCTGCCTGTAAGGAGAAAAAAAGGCAGAGTTCATTACACGAAAAAACTTCAGGGTAAGTCCGCAATCAGTCATGATTGCATTGGCTATTATGCGAGCATCCGCTGTCCGTTCCGCCGTCAGGGCATGAATCAACCGCACGGTCCTGGGTAAGGCAGGCACCTGCATGTCAAGCGCCTTTTCCAGGATGATTCTGCGTGAAAACAGACTCATCCCCCTGTCAGTCCGTTTAGAATGTCTCTTCTGTTGCGAATTACTGTCAGGCATTCGGTAAACTATACCGGATGTAAGAAAAAAATTAAAAGGAAAAGTTAAATGGCAGGTACCAAATTCAACAGTCTGAAATTATGAAGGGGCATGCCGCCTGTTTTGCAGCATGCCCCTGAGGCGTCAAAAAATGCAAAAATGGAAATTATATTCCCTTGGTCTTCCTGGTTACGATAGCATTTTTCAGTTTGCTGTCCACCAGTGACATATGGGGATCCTTCTTGATCATTGCAGGATCAGTTATACCATTGATATTGGTTATGATAAGCCTGCCCTCACCCTGACCATAGGCGTTCAGGAAGTCATAAACAGCACCAACTACTGCAAGCTTGCCAGACTTTACCAGATCAGCATACTTCTTGATGCAGAAGTTGACCTGATAATCAACATTACGCTCAACATTGAGCAGCCACCTCTCCTCAAAGGTGCCCTTGCCATCATCATGCTTCAGGGGCAGATGCAGGCCATTGAGTTCAGCAATGATGCAGGGGCTCTCGTTTACATAGTTACCCATTGCTGCCTTGACTGCACCACAGTGGGTGTGTCCAATAATGAGCAGAACAGGTGTGTGCAGGTGATAGATACCATAATCAATTGATCCGCAAGAATTCTGGATCTGGTTACCCACGTTCCTGATAACGAATACATGGTCAACAGGATCGGCATTGAAAACTGTGGGATGGACCCTGGCATCCGAGCAGGTGATCATGGTGACAAAGGGATGCTGGGCATTAGCATAATCCTTGAAATATTTTTTTGCGTGATGGGTCACAAATGCATTGTTGCCATCCACAATCCTCTTCAGTGCCTCTGCAGGGTTGAATGCTGAAGCTGCACCATGCCCTGATGCCCATACGCTTGACAGCGACAGAGTCGCCATGCCTACCAGTGCCACAAACAAAACCAATGCTTTCTTCATGATACTTCTCTAACCTCCCTTTAAGTTATGTGGTTTTTACCGACTGCACTTACAGTACAGTTCCCCGCCCCGAAATGAAGGTATTGCCCGGCTCGTACTGACAATGCCTTCAAATACGAAAGGCCAGGGGTTCCTCCCCGTTCTTTCGCTATAATAAAGTACCTGCAATACCTGTTCCGAACTCCAGGCACCTTATAACTGCATCAGATAAAAATACCGGCAAAAAAAACCACCGTCTCGCCCCCTCATACAACACATCCAGCAGGCTCTTCCATGTTTACCGGCACACCTTCCTGATTCATGCCCAGGCCACAGGCCCTGCACATAGCTGTGCTGTGTGCAGAATCCTGCAGCCACACCTATAAAAAGGTTATGAAATACCCAGCTCCTTTTCCTTATCAGCCACCAGCAATCTGGTCTTCACCGCTGTATCAGGCGTAAGACTCATGGAGTCAATACCGCACTCAACGAGAAAAGCTGCAAAGTCAGGGAAATCACTGGGGGCCTGACCACATATACCGATCTTTCTCTTCTTCTCCTTTGCCGTGTTGATGACCTGACGTATCAGACGCTTGACCGCCTCATTACGCTCATCGTAGATATGGGAGACAAGCTCGGAATCCCTGTCAAGGCCTAAGGCAAGCTGAGTAAGGTCATTTGATCCAATGGAGAATCCATCAAATACCTCGGCGAACTGGTCTGCAAGGATAACATTTGATGGTATCTCGCACATCACGTAGATCTCAAGGTCATTTTCGCCCTGTTTTAGACCATACTTCTCCATTACGCCTATAACTTTCTTGCCCTCATCAACTGTACGGCAGAATGGTATCATGGCCTTCACATTGGAGAGACCCATTTCATCACGCACCTTGAGCATGGCCCTGCACTCAAGCTCAAATGCAGGCTCGAAAACCGGCGCATAATAACGTGACGCACCACGCCATCCGATCATGGGATTGTGTTCCTCAGGTTCATAGAGCTGCCCGCCTATTAGATTTGCATACTCATTGCTCTTGAAATCGGACATTCTCACTATGACATCCTTGGGATAGAAACCCGCGGCAATGGTGGCAATACCCTGGGCAAGCTGATCCACGAAGAACTGGGCCTTGTCGTCATAGGCTGCTGTCTTCTCGTCTATTGCTGCAAGGATCTCCCTGATATCCGGTGCGCCAGGCCCTGCCTCAAGGCCATACTTCTCCATCTCATCAGCCACCTTCCTGAGTTCATGGTAGTTGAGAAGGGCAAGGGGATGGATACCTATGTAAGAGTTGATAATGAACTCCAGCCTGGCAAGCCCTACACCCTCATTTGGGATCTGGCCCTGTACAAACGCCTGCTCCGGAATACCCACGTTCATCATAATCTTGGTCTTGGTCTTGGGCACATTGGAGAAATCGATCCTCTCAACCTCGTATTTGAGAAGGCCCTTGTAGACCCTGCCCTCTTCACCCTCGGCACATGAGACAGTAACGTCCATACCTGTTGCAAGACGCTCTGTGCCATCCTCAGTACCGACTATACAGGGGATTCCAAGCTCACGGGAAACGATTGCGGCATGGCAGGTCCTTCCACCCCTGTTGGTTACAATGGCAGAAGCTATCTTCATGATAGGCTCCCAGTCGGGGTCAGTCATGTCGGTTACAAGCACCTCCCCCTTGTTAAACTCGGTGATTTCAGTAGCATCCTTGATTACATTCACAGTTCCCTGGCCGATCTTGCCACCAACGGCCTTGCCTGTGGCAAGCACCTCTCCTGTCTCCTTCAGGACATAGGTCTCCATGAAGTTGACATCCTTCTGTGAATGTACGGTCTCGGGCCTTGCCTGGACTATGAACAGGTCGCCGGTCCCCACCTTTTCACCATCACCATCCTTGGCCCACTCAATATCCATGCCCTTGCCATAATGCTCCTCAATTATGCATGCCCACTTGGCAAGGGTGAGAAGCTCATCGTCCGTACATACGTAGCGAGCCCGTTCTGCCGGAGTTGTCTCAATATTTTTTACCGGATCCTTGGAATTGTCAGAATAGATCATCTTCTTCTGCTTGAGACCGAGCTTCTTGCTGACAATGGGCCTGAATCCCTTTTTCAGCGTGGGTTTGAAGACATAAAACTCATCAGGGTTCACAGCGCCCTGCACGACATTTTCTCCCAGGCCCCATGCACCGGTAATGTAAACAACGTCATTAAATCCACTCTCGGTATCCATTGTAAACATGACGCCGGAACTGGCACTGTCACTCCTGACCATCTTCTGGACAGCTATTGATAGGTATACGTCAAAATGGCCAAAGCCCTTGTCATGTCGATATGATATGGCACGGTTGGTAAACAGACTTGCAAAACAGCGGTGACAGGCATCAATCAGCGCATCAGTCCCTGTGATGTTCAGATAGGTATCCTGCTGGCCGGCAAACGAGGCGTCAGGGAGATCCTCTGCAGTAGCAGATGAACGGACTGCCACGTCAACGTCCTGGCCATACTCCTTTTCCATCTCTGCATAGGCGGCCTTGATGGCATCTTCAAGATCTGCAGGAAACTTGGCATTGAGGATGATTTCCCTGACTTTCTTTCCCCTTCTCTGAAGGTCTTCTATATTGTGGGTATCCAGTCCGTCAAGCGCATCCCTGACTGCCTGCTCAATACCTGCCTCCTTCAGAAGGTGCTGGTATGCTGCGGCAGTAATGGCAAAGCCATTTGGCACCTTGACCCCCTTTTCGGTGAGGTGCTGATACATCTCGCCAAGAGATGCATTCTTTCCGCCGACCAATGGCACATCCTGGATCCCAATTTCTTTAAACCACAGAATAAATGGTTTGTCGCTCATTACCGACATCCTCCTTGCGCTGAATGCTCACTAAACTTTCATGTTGCCCCGCCATGACAGTGCAACAGTTTGGAATAATGCTGGGTGCAGGTGACTTTCCCGCAATCCAAATATTATTAAATATCAAATGATTAACCGCTTTAATTAGTAAAACGGTAACCGGTTCCCTCTGGCACCGGGAAAACAGGCCCTGGTACAGCCTGATTTTCCGTGCAGTGTTTCCATAGTAGACCATAGGGGAGTGTATCAACACGTGGCATATCTTGTCAACTCAATCCTCAAGAATAACAACCGCATGTGCATATTCATGGTCATGTGTCAGACTGAGATGCCAGCGCCTGCCTCCAAGCTCTGCGGCCCGCTCCATGGCAACCCCTGAGAGCCGGAGTACCGGCTGGCCTGCCTGCCTGTTGTGCACACACATCTGACGCCACGTAACCCCTCTGCTCATGCCAGTACCAAGGGCCTTGGAACACGCCTCTTTTGCTGCAAACCGGCTGGCAAAACTGAGGGAAGGATCTTTATACCTGAAACAGTAGGCAATCTCCTCTTCACAGAATATCCTGTTCAAAAACCGATCTCCCCACCTCTCCACAATGCGGCTAAGCCGGGGAACATGAACCAGATCAGTACCTATACCGATTATCATGCTGCCAGTCACCCCGGGGGAATGCCCCCCAATGCCCTTATCATTACCCATACAACACGACACCCAAGGCACAACCAAAACCTGAAAGGCGGCAGGCAAGATATATGTATAATATTTACCTTAATCACTAATTGGGCTTTCCCATCCATGCATAACATGAAGATCGGATGGTTGCAAAACCTGATTTCAGCAACGTACACTTTTGCGCCAAAATTTTCATGTTACTCCCGCTGGACAGGCAGCGG
>Ga0256914_1002384_pt1 | contig 15767 bp, 7 predicted proteins | sample HulkmetaG_FD_191571 | JGI IMG/M metagenome (GOLD analysis project Ga0256914, IMG submission 191571) | Hydrothermal chimney microbial communities from Main Endeavour vent field at the Juan de Fuca Ridge, Pacific Ocean - Hulk | ecosystem: Environmental > Aquatic > Marine > Hydrothermal vents ... | reverse complement strand
AAGATCGCGCACCACGGGTAAATGGGCGTCGGGATAGGTATAGGTGAAATGCTGATAAGAGATCATAAGCCAACTCAATCCATTGTCGGATGCTAAAGGTAATTTGTCAATGTTTTGCAGGCGGTGGTAACAACAAGGCGGGTAAGATGGGCAAGGTGTATATCAACCCAAGGAAAAGGTTGAAGTCTGGCGTGAAGTCATAGGGCGGATAAGGATAATAAAAGAGTGCATGGGGTGAAATCCAGGTTAGCAAAAGCACACTGGCCAGCAATAGGCCCGAACCGGCCGACAAAAAGATATCGCGCGGACGCCACAACCAATGACGATACCGCGAGCGTTTGACGCTCCGTCCGCCTCGCCACAAACTAATCGTCAACAGCAACAGTCCTGCGGTCAACAATGCCAGGCCCGTCCAAAAGGCTGATGCGTCGTAAGAACGAACCACAAATCCCAACAGCAACAACAACAATCCCGCAATGGCGCTGATACGGATCAACCAGGTCTCCCGCGCAGAGGATTGCAGCAGACGTCCACCAAAGCCGCGCGACTCCATGCTCTCTGCTAATTGAATGGCTCGATCCAACCCATAGCTTAACAAAGAAACGAACAGCGGCAAGAGGTCACGCACCCCCTTGACATTGTGCCCGCGCAGGCGTTGAGCTTCACGAATCTCCTCCCATGCGATGAGTGTTTGAGGCACAAACGATATCGCAATCGAAACAGCAACACCGGTCTGATAAGCAAAACCAGGGATCATACGCAAGATGATCTGCGGGCCCAAGACACTATTATAGATCGCAAAAATCAAAATGAGATTCACAAAGCCAAGCCCCGTGACAAAACCGTAGACGATCGATTCCATGGTAATCGGACCGCCAATGATAGGCCAACTCGCGGGTAATGAGAAAAGAGGATGGGCCCCCACATGCACGGTCAAAGCATTGAACAAGATGCTAAATCCCCACATGAACAACGCCAGATACACAATCGTACGCCAGGCCAGCACCAGACTACGGCCTCCGCCATGATGTTCGCGCTCGAATCTACGCAGAAGAACCGCGTGCAAAAAGCCTGTGACCAACAACAGGATGACAAGATACAGGGGATTGCGCGTGACCAGCACCGCAATCGCACTTGCAAACAACCATAGCGTCCAGGCATAGGGATGATACCCATTGGGCATGACATCACCTCGACTGGCGCCTCAGCGCCCAGGCCCCCGCCACCAATATCAGCACCAAGATTAGACCGAATCCACCGAAATAGAACAATATACGACCACCACCGCCAACCGTCAACGCAGGAGTTGCATCTCGCTCGACAGCCCCGCAGATATCGGAGAAACGCATAATCGGAGGCTCGGCATTGGTGGAGCCTCCCTCGCGAGCGCCCGAACCCCAGGCCCATCCTTCCACATCCCCATCCTTCACCAACCAATGCGAAGGACCAACTTCAGAATATACCCATCTACCATTCTGAAAATGATAATACGCCCAATACACACAGTGGGTCCCCTGACAGTGGCAAAAACACTCCTGCGCCGGGTAATCGCAGCCATTGCTAGCGCCGCCACTACTAATCTTGCAGATGGCTTCGCCAAATCCACTATGCGGATCAACCACCACGCTCAGACCAGAACGGCGCAGCAATTCAGCGCCATCGATGTTCTCCGCTGTAAAATCAACACAGGCCGTTACAACGCTACCATCACCAAATTGCACCACTAGCGCCGCACGGTGAGATTGCTGAGCAAATCCCATCTGCCATCCCAGTGTCAGCGCCAATAGCACAAGAAGCAGCGTATTTACTGTTCGCATATGTCTGTCAAGGCAGCCCCTCCAAGAGGATCGAAGAGGCTGCCCAAGCTAAAGAATCAAGCGTTTTGCTTGCCACGCTTCATGAAATAAAAAAGTAACAACAGGATCGCGACAATTGTCAAGACCAGCCCAACGATCCAACCTACGGAGCGCCCAGCTCCGCCGTCCGACGCCGCTTGAATATCCTCAAAAGTCTTGACCGGGGGAATCACTTTTGGTGCATAGTTGGCATCGAAATCAGACCAGGCGAAGCCCTCCACCGACTTATCTTCGGGCGTGTAGCCACTAATGCCTACATCAGAGACTACCCACTGCTTTTCGCCGGGATCCAGGTGGAAATACGCCCAAAAATGTTCGGAATCGGCAAAACAATCCTCCGTGGGGCTGCCCACATCATTGATATTGCATACAGCCTTGCCCCAATCGGTGTCAGCCATGCCAACGTTCAGCGTAGAAGCAGCCAAAACATCGGCAGTGGTGGCATCGACCGGAACAGTGACAATCTCGGTATGGACACCGTCGGGGAATTGCACGACTAAACCGACGTGCTTTTCTCCTCCCTGGGCAAAAGCAACCGTTGCAAGCAATAGCAGCAGCAATAGCACAAAAAAGACGATGAGAGAATGTTTACGCATGAGAGAACTCCTTTGGGGAATGATTTCACCGCCACCGCATACGAACTCGATCATGTACACGTCCTTGCGAGCCGGGCGCTAGTAGCAGCTATGAAATGAGAAGAAAATTATAGATTCATGCGCGATGACCCTCAACAAAAAACCCTTGTCCGGAAGGGAGCAAGGGTCTTGTATACTCGGGATACAGACCGGGGCCCGTCCGCGCAGGCTTCCGATGTTGTCACAGCACGGGTTTTCTGGCTCGGGTCGAAACCCTTACAGTTGCGGGACAGCGCCGGAATCTCACCGGTCTTACCCCGTTTCGGCAATTTGCGAAAAGCTGTGACCAATCGGTTTTCACTTATTGCACATTGTAACAGGCAGCAATAGAGATGTCAAAAAGCAAATCAGGAGGGGATGTGTTTCAAAATGAGGGCGCTTCTTGCTTTCCCAGCCGACCCAAGTCGGGCGCTTTAGGCGACTATGAGCGCTATCTGAACACCTTTCCACAACTCCTTCTCCGCCCATCTCGAAGCGGGAGAGGAAACCAAGGCGGGCTGAGCGGTCCAGGCCTCTGGATAGAGAACAGCCACCACCATCCGGAGCTGCGGATTGCGTCTACTACCTACCGTAGTCAAAGAAAACAGGCCCTGCCGAGCAGGCAGGACCTGAAAAGCATCCTTGTGTGTTATGAGGTATGGGAGCGACGCCATCGGCGCCCGAACCACGCCAAAGCGCCCAAGACCAGTATTGCCCCCACCAGCATCCAGTTGAAATCCAGATGTATTGCATCAGGTGAGGTAATCGTGACGGCATTGGGGCTCGTGTTCACCCCGAAGTCCACAGTCATGTAGGCGCTGCTGTCGTAATAGCCGGCGGGGTCTCCCTGATCGGAAGTGGTCTGCCCTTTTGCCGTAGCAGGGAAGGGTTTGGCCACCACATATGAACTGACAGGAATCCCATCATCCTGATCGTCGCTGGCGTCTGGGTTGCCGCCACCGCCGGTGCTGCTGGCAGAATAAGTGGGTTTGACGCTGTTTGAATCCAGAGCCACACAGTAGTTGGTCTTGGGATCATTGGCATCTGATGGCGTCAGATTCAGGAATTGATAAATCCCACCGCCAGAAGTCGTTGTGGTGGTGATAAAGGTATCGGAGCCAGGTTCGCAGACGCCATCGCCATCACTATCCTGATACAGGTTGAGCTTGGCGCCATCAATGCCCGTTTCGGCTGTGGGAGCATTGGCAGAAGTCTGGACGACGCGATCGAAAACGCCATCATTATCGACATCGTTCCAAACCAAATTGCCGATGGCGACCTTATCAGTCTTTTTGAAACCGAAGTCAAAGGTAAGGTCGGTCTGATTATCGGGGAAACCGTTGGGGTCGGCGTCGTTGCCGGCGTTGTCCGTCGCGGTCAGGTTGATGGGATCGGGGATTGAGAAGTCCGGACCATTGACCGCAGAACCAGCGCCTCCCACAGGAACGCCATCAGAGTCGAGCGCATCATTGCCGCCCTGATCGGCAGTCACGGCCTGGGGCGTGTCGGAAGGAGGCGTGGGGATTTCCACCCGATAGGTTCCGGAGACCAACCCGCAGAAGTTGTAGATGCCAGAGCTGTTGGTGGTGAGTGTGTAAATGCGATCATCCCCCTGCGCCGCACCATCGGACGCATCAGTCTCAATGTTACCATTGACGCCGGCGTACACCAGGCGTACACTAAGGCCACTGATAGCGCTATCACTGGCGTCCTGGATGTTTTCGGTGGCGCCTGCAGAGTCATCCCAGACGTAATTGCCCACGCACGCCAGCTTGATCATGTAGTCCTCAACCTCGCCATCGCTGGCTCCGCCCTTCCAACTGGTGGCGGTCAGCGCATCGGTGGTCAGGCGGAAGCGTAAACCGATCTTACCGCCGTTGAGGGTGGCGCTAGAGGGAACGGTAAAGCAGTAATCCCGATCATAATCGCCATTGCCGCCCACTGAGAATTGCTGGAACTCATTAGAATCAGGCGTGTTGCCAGAGCCAAAGTCGCCATCGCCGTTGAAGTCCCACCAGGTGTAGAGCGTGGCGTTTTTGCCTGTTTCGTTGTGCGCTTTGAAGTGGAAGCATGTTTGTTGACCGGGAATCAGGGGCGAGATGTTGGTGATGCCATCTTCATCAGCCCCATTGGCCTGATCGTTGGGCGTGTTCGGGTCCACAGGCTGATCGTCATCAGTGGCCATGCCGTTACTGTCATCGGTGCGATCTACGAAGCCATCGGTGTCGGCATCCACATTATCGCCCATGTAGAGGTCGACTACCTGATCGAAGTTCTTATCCACCAGATCATGCCGGGGGCCATTGAAGTAACGTTTTGTGATGTAGGTGGAGGGCAGGTCGCCGAAGTCTCGGCCGATCTTACAACCCGCGGCATCGTTGGAACGGGCGTCGCTGCTTCCCGTGCCCACGTATTCCAGGATGGGCTGGCTCTGAGAGACATCGATGCGATACACTTTGTACCCGGGATTGCCGCCGGTGTTGGCCAACGAGTAGAGATGGCCGCTTTCATCGAACACTGCGCCGCCCTGCCCCGCGGGGAAGGTGTCGCGCATGGTCTTGATGGTCATCACGCCGGTGGCAGGATCGATGGTGGCGAGTTCGTTGGTCAGATTGGTGTTGTTGGAATGGGCGTAGTAGAGTTTGCCATCTTCAGGATTGAAGCTGAAATCGCCAGCGCCGATTTTTTCGGGTGCGCCATTGAGGGTAATTGGAAGCACGCGGAAGGTCATGGTCTTGAAATCGGCGATGACCATGTCGGAAGAGTTGGTGCTGCCCAGGTAGATGTGATTCTGACGATCCACAGCGCCGCCATTGAGGACGTTCTGAGCGATGAGGGGATCGCCCTGGTGAATCGTGTTGCCCTGGAAGGTGTAATCGGCATCGGCCAGGATGTCGCCCAAAATCTGATAGCCGCCAGTGTTGGGGTTGATGCGGATGAGCCAGGTGCGACGAGGCGCTGGATCGGTGGTCTTCCACATGTCGGCGTAGATGTAGCCATCGACGACGTTGTAGCCTAACGCATTGACATCATACTCGCCGTTGACGATATCCTGAATTTTGGGCGATGGCCCCGCGTCCTTTTCGGTCTCGCCAATGGGATCGTAATCGAGGTTGAGCTCAGAGAAATGGTAATTGGCGCCAGGAGCGGCTGCCCGGGTTTGATAGTAGGAGTCGTCGCAAGTGTCTTTCGGACCGCCCGCGCCAAAATCACGAATGGTGAGCTTGTAATCTTCCACCTCGCCATTAGAGGCCTCGCCACGCGCCCGATCATCGGGGGCTGAACTGCCACCATTGTGGGTGAGATTATCGGTGGTGATGCGGAAGCGGGCATAGGTGTCTCCGGCGGTGATGTCGTCGGGCACCACCCAGGCCAGCGTTGCGGTGGCATCGTTCTGATTCACCGTGGTCATGGCCATTTCATCCGCATCGAAGGAACCATTGCGATCGAAGTCCACCCAGCCATAAAGGTTGGCGGTTGCGGTGCTGGTGACGGTGACGCTAATGGTCCAACGGCGAGTGAATCCTGGATCGGCCGTGGAGAATTCATATTGTGCGGTCACATCGACGCCATCTTCGTCGTCGATGCCGTTGTTATCATCACCGTCTGCGCCTGTGGTGGGCTGACCATTGGTTTCTTGATCGAATTTGCTTCCCAGATAAAGCCCGATCTTGCGGACATGACTGGCGCCAATGCCCTCACCGCTATTGTCCTGATTGTCGGTGGCGTAGCTATCGGGGGCATCTCCCCAATCCACGGTCTTGAATCCGAAGTCGACAGCCAGGTAGGTCTGGTTATCATTGTAGCCGGGCGGATCTGTGTCATTGGGAGCGTTGTCATTGACCGAGATGGAAATAGGATCGGTAAAGGTGAGTTCCGGGCCCTCCACCGAGAGATCGGACAGCTGCGAGCCGTCAGAATCCAAGGCTTCGTCGCCGCCAACATTCGCGGGAACCGCCGTGATTGCATGGGCGGGAGGGTCTGGCAACTGCACCTGATACGTGCCCGGAGGTACGCCGCAGAAGGTGTAACGGCCATTGGAATCTGTAGTGGTGGTATAGATGAAGTCGTCGCCCTGAGCTGAGCTATCCGACGCATCGGTGTCGATGGCGCCGTTGAGACCAGCTACCACCAACCGCACCGGCAGGTTGGCAATGGGGGTGTCCTGATTATCCTGAACGCTGGATTGAGTCCCAGTGGAATCATCCCACACATAGTTGCCTATGCATGCCAGCTTGGTTTCATAGTCTTCCACTTCACCATTAACGACAAGCCCTTTCCAGTCGGTGGCGTCCATCGTCTCGGTGCTGATGCGGAAACGCATATCAGCTTTGCCAGAGCTAAAATTGGCCGTCGAAGGGGTTTGGAAGCAAAAAGTTTTATCTGTGATGTCGCCATTGGGGATGGTGACGCGGCTGTTGTTGAAGTTTCCGCCAGTGCCGCCGCTACCGCCAGTCAGTCCTTCAGACGATGTGAAGGTTCCGTCGCTGTTGAAGTCAATCCAGCCGTTGAATGAAGCATCGGCCAGGCTGTTGTTGTGCATGCTCGCCTTGACGCAGGCCTGCTGACCAGGAATCAGGGGGGTAATCAGGGTGACGCCATCCTCATCGTCACCGTTGCCGGTATTGTGCCCGGTGGGGTCTTTGGGCGCGTCGTCATCGGTGGCATTGTGGCTTTGGTCCACCACGTCCACAAAACCATCCCGGTCGGCATCCACGGTTGACCCCAGATAGAGATCGATGTTGCCATCAAAATCGCGATCGTACAGGGTGCTGCGGGCGCCATCACTGGCCTTGATGGTTTTGAAGGTGTCGGGCAAGTCGCCATAGTCTCTGGGAATAAGACACCCACCCACGTCGTTGGCACGTAGTTGCGCCTGGCCCGGGCCCAGATAGGCCAGGTTGGGCGTGGGGTCTGTGACATCTACGGTGTACAGTTGGAAGGGTCCAGTCGCAGTGCCATCGCTGTTGATCAGTGAGTAGAGCAAATTGGCCTGATCGATGACAGCGCCCCCCTGTCCGGCCGGTACTTTTTCATCCAGCAGCCGTTCGGTGATGGCCCCGCTGGTCGAAATCTTTAGCAGTGATGAGCGACTTGAGTTCGAGCTTGCTACTTCGCGTATGCCATAAAGGAATCCATCGATGGAATTATAAGCGATATCGTTGGACTTGAGTTGCACTTGCCCACCCTGGGTGAGATGCACTGCCGAGAAAGTTAAATTCTTGATATCAACCTTGAACAAATCTTTGCTGCTGGTGGACGAGAGATAAAGATGGTCATTGTCATCCATATCGCCAGCCAGAAGATTTTCTCGCAACGGATCGCCCGGCGTGTAGTTGGTGGTTCCTACGCCCGACCAATGCCAAACGCTGTAATAGCCATCGGAGAGTACGTTACCCAAGAATTGAATGCGTCCGTTATGCGTATCGATTCGGGTGAGATAGCCTTCCTCGTTGAGTCGACTGCCATGGGTAAAATCAAAGTACCATGCATAGATGAAGCCGTCCTCGTCGTTCATGCCGATACCGTTGAAATCATCGGGATCCGCCACCAAATCACTGACATTGGGAGAAGGTCCAGTGATGACCACTTCTTGAATGGGGCTGGTGTGCAGATCGAGCTCGGCAAATTGAAAATGGGAGCCAACGTTTTCGGCGCGTGTCTGGAAAACAGTGTCCGCGCATGTTCCGGGCGCCAATGGCTCCATATGGATGATGGTGAGCTTGTAATCCTCAACCTCGCCATCTGTGGCTGACCCCATGGCCCGTTGGTCAGGAGCGCTGGAGCCGCCATTGTGCACCAGGTTGTCGGTGGTGAGGCGGAATCTGGCATAGGTGTCGCCAGCCGAAACATCATTGGGGACAATCCATTCCAGCGTAGCGGCTCGATCACCCTGACTCACTGTGGTCTGCGCTTCTTCATCCGCGTCGAATGTACCGTTGCCATCGAAGTCGATCCAACCGTAGAGATTGGCGGAATTGACGCCTTCGACAGTGACTTCCACCTGCCAACGGCGTTTGAAGCCAGCATCCACATCGGCAATTTCAAACTGCTTCGTCAAATCAAAGTCAATAGCGTCCTCATCATCGACGTCTGCGGTGTCATCGCCGTCGGCGTTGCTGTTGGGCGCGCCGTTGGTTTCATCATCATAAGCGCCGCCAAGATAGAGCCCTGTTCGATAGGTGTGATAGGGGCCATTGCTTGTGAGCAGTGTATGGTAGCTATCGGGTGCATCGCCCCAATCTCGATAGATGGAGGGTGTGGTTGTTTTGGGAAAAATATCGACGTAGTTGATGGGCCCGGTGATCGACAATGTCAGTGCACCATCAGCAACCGTAACGTCATGCGTTTCGATTTTGAAGGTGTTGGCAGGCTGTCCATAGACCTGCCACCAAAACGTGCCTTCGACAGTCAGGTAAAGATCTTGATCATAGGCGGCATCGCCCATGGAGACGGTCACCTGATAATCGCCATTGGGGAGATCCACTTCCCAGGTTCCCCCGGTGCTTTGAGTGAAAACAAAGGTGTCGAGACGCTGATCGCTATTTATATCGCGATCTCTGGTATTCGCAGTGAGATTCTGAGCCCAGCCATACGTCCATCCCCCGCCACGGCTGCCTTTCAAATCACCTGCGTCCACCCGGTAACTATCGGGCACATCCGCGCTGGCAGGCTGAAAGTTGATCCTGACGCCCACCAAACTTGAAAGCTGTGGTGCGTTTTGCGTAATCCCGGCATTCAATGTATCGGGTGACGCTGCAACCGCTGACCTATCCATCATCGAGGTCAGTCCCCCAAAAACCATCAAGGCAATGATGGCCCAAAAGATAATACGATAAGTACGGTTTTTCATTATTCACTCCTTGCAATAGAGCCAACAAATAACTGTAAACGTATTACAAAAATGGATACGTTTTGATGTAATGTGATTGTGGAGAAAAAGATCGATAACCAATAGCTAAACATTGTCCATTTTTGTAATCGTCTTTGAATAACAAAAAACAACAATATCCAGCATCATTCAATAATAGATTAGATTGATGAGAAGGGGGCATCCAATTTTATCCGCCAGGCGCTCGACAAGATGACTTTATAAGTATATACGAAAAAAACACAGGTGCGCAAGTCTTTTCATGAGGAGTAAATTTCTCACAAAGAGAACGCTTGCGCACCTGAGGAGCAGGCTGTAGAGACAAAGGGAGAAGGTAGTGTCTCATGTGTCGAGAGAATATCCTGCAGTTGTTACAGGACGACCAGGACCCCTTGGATTTTGTGCGGCTCATGTCAATTTCGAACGTAGAACGACATCGATGACAAAGGTAGTTGCGTGGCGCAAATGGGTTTTGTTTGCCGTCACTGACCGCATGAATTCGGTTCGGGACGCAGTCCCTCCTCTGCCTCCTCCCCCACCCAAAACAGGCGGGGAAGGAGACTGGGTTTGTGTCAGGTTGTCAAGTTATGAAGCGACTACTCGCCTGCGCCAAACAAAACCAGCAACAACAGCAGCCAGGATAACCAACCATCCCCACAGACTCAAGTCCAGGGAATGGGTTTCCTCCATGTGCTGCAACTGGATGGCATTGGGCGTTCCCATGTTGTTGTAATCGTCTTGAGTGAGTAAACCGAAATCAACGGTCATGTAGGAGCTGTTGTCAGGATATGCTCCAGGATCCCCTGTGTCACTCGTGTCGGTTTGGCCGTGAAGGGTAGCAGCAAAAGGTTTCGTAATGAGGTAGTTGCCACTGGGGATGGCATCATCATTGTTATCCCCGGTATCATCGGGGTTCTGATTTCCACCGGCGCTGCTATAGGCGTACCCGGCTGCAGTGACAGCAGATTTGTCGGCAACGACGCAGTAGAAAGTTGTCGGATCGGAAGCGGTGCTGGGATTCAGATTTCCAAACTGATACGTACCGTCACTCTTGGTGTCTTCAGACTTTAGCAGCGTGTCCGAACCTGGCTCGCAAACGCCGTCGCCATTGGTATCCTGATACAAGCTGACAGGGATGGAGTCGATGCCGGTTTCACCACTATCCATTACTGCATTGCCATTGGAATCATGCCAGACGGTGTTGCCAATCGCGACTTTGGTAGTTTTCCTAAAGCCGTAATCGAAGGAGAGTTCATCCTGAGCATCGGGATAGTTGTAAAGCCCGCCAGGATTATCCTCGTTGCCATCTTCGCCCGTGCTTAAGGCGATGGGATCAGGAATGGTAAGGGTGGTGGTGACCGGCTCGCCCGGGCCATTGGGTTGAATGCCGTCAGAATCTTTGTAGGGGCTGGAGCCCTGATTGGCAGGAACAGCTTCTGGTGCTGCAGCGGGAGGATTGCTGATCTGCATTTGGTAGGTGCCAGGCGTCAGGCCAATGATGGTGGTCACACCAGAACTGTTCGAAGTGCGCTGATACAGCATGTCGTCACCCTGTGCCGTGGCATCTTGGGGAGCGGTGTCGATCACGCTATTGCTCCCGGCCCAAACAAACCGTACTGGCACGCCCGAGATGCCAACATCCAAGTTGTCCTGCACATTGGGCATAGCGCTATCCTCATCGTTCCAGATATAGGTGCTGACTCGCGCCACCGTGCGGGTGTAGTCTTCCACCTCGCCATCACTGGCAAACCCACCCCAATCGCTGACCCCGAGTGCGTCGGTGGTCAGGCGGAAACGGGCTGCCGCCTTGCCGCCCTGGAAGGTCGAACCATTGGGGACCAGGAAACAATAGGTCTTGTTACTAACGCCGCCCGCGGGGACGGTGGCCTTACCACCACTGAACTGATAGTCGCCAATGGTGCCGCCATCCAGAACCTCGGTGGAGACAAAATGCCCATCGCCGTTGAAGTCCATCCAGGCATAGAGAAACGCGTCGGAGCCAGTATTGTTGGTGGCGCTGACGGTGACGCAGGCCTGATCGTTGGGCACCAACGGCGTAAAGGCGGTGATGCCATCTTCGTCACTGCCATCACCCGTGGCGTCGCCGGTGGGTTGTCCATTCGCTTCACTATCGATGGTGGAACCCAAACTGAGGCTGCTACGCGCGCCGTGATACGGGCCTACGCCTTCACCGCCGTCGTCGGTCTTGTCGGTGGCGTAACTGTCGGGCAGGTCCCCCCAATCTACCGGCACGAAACCGAAATCTACCGAAAGTTCATCTTGAGCGTCGGGGAAGTTGTTGAAGGCGCCAGGATTGTCACTGTTGCCATCTTCTCCGGTGCTGAGGCTGATGGGATCGGGAATGGTCAGGTTGGCCACCGCAGCAGTGCCTGGTCCGCCAGGTTGCGAAGCATTGGAGTCTTTGTCGGTATCTGAGCCGTATTCTGAAGCAACAACGCTGGGAGCGCTGGCGGGCGGCGTTGCGATCTGCAACTGATATTGGCCAGGGATGAAACCAATGGCCGTGGACATGCCCGTGCTGCCAGTCCCCCGCGTATACAGGCGATCATCGCCTTGGGCCGTAGCATCGGAAGCTGCGGTGTCGATGACGCCATTGGGCCCGGCCCACACGTAGCGAATGGTGATGCCTTGCAAATTTGTATCGCTACTATCCTGGATGTTGGAAACGCTACCCGTGCCATCATTCCACACATAAGGAGAGATGCGAGCCAAATCAATGAGATAATCTTCAACCTCACCATTACTGGCTGCACCGCCCCAATCACTGGTGGTCAGGGCATCTGTCGTGAGACGGAAGCGCATCGCGGCTTTGCCGCCATTGAAGGTCGAACCATTGGGAACCAGGAAGCAATAGGTCTTGTTGGAAACGCCACCCGCAGGGACGGGAGCCTTGCCGCCGGTGAATTGATAATCCCCACCTGCGCCATTATCCAGGATCTCCGAGGTAGTGAAATGCCCATCGCCGTTGAAGTCCATCCAGGCATAGAGAAACGCGTCGGAGCCAGTATTGTTGGTGGCGCTGACGGTAACGCAGGCCTGGTCGTTGGGCACCAGCGGAGTAAAGGCGGTGATACCATCCTCATCATCTCCATTGCCGGAACCTATGCCCGATGGTTGATCGTCATCAGTGGCGTTGTTGGTGTCGTCGATGCTGTTAACAAAGCCATCACTATCACCATCCACCGCCGCGCCCAGATAGAGATCTGGCTGACCATTGGCATCGGCATCTTTCAGCACATGGTAAGGGCCATTGTCGGCCGCGGCGGTCTTGTAAGACGCGGGCAGGTCGCCCCAATCCGCCAGGAAAAAGCCGAAGTCGGTGCTGTGATCGCTTTGGCCGCTGCCTCCGGTGGTAATGGCGGCGCCCACATTGCCGTTGTCGTCAAAGTTTGGCGTTCCGTCGCTATCGCGCAGATCTGCGCCAGGATCAGAACCGCCATTGTTGGCCTTGGCAGGCGTACCATAACCGCCCATGGCCGATGTAAAGGCGCTTTGAGTGGGGTTCAGCAAAATACGACAATCGGTGTGCCTGGGAATGATATGAAGGGTGGTATCCCAGGATGCTGTGGGGAAGGTAGACAGACTGGCGTCGCCATCCTTGAAATAGTAGTTGCCATTCGCATCAGCCGTGGTCGTGGCGGTCACATCGTCGGCGCCACCGAATCCGTCGCCGTTAATATCGCACACCAGAGAAACGGTGGCGTTGGGGATACTCGCTTCGCCTGGATCATAGACGCCGTTATCAAAGCCAACGCCGCTACTGTCACCCAGGTCGGTCCAGAGGCTTCCGCCAAGTTCCAGAGGTGCAGGATCGGTCAGCAATTCCACATCGCCCATGCCGTTGGCTTTGGCGAAGGTGCCGGTGTTGTTACCACTATTATCACGGCTGTGGTAAATGGCGTACCCCGTCTCGGCGGCGCCAGTAGTGTTATCAAAACGATTGGTGCCGCCTGTAACGGTATCGACAGCATAGGGATCCATGGCCGTGACCACCACCTGATTTTGCTGCCAGTTGACAGCCAGACCGCCATTGGTGGTCTCCAGGTGGTGAGAAGCGCCAACGAGTTCATCCTGATAGTAAAACTCGCCGCCGCCAGGCCCCTGGTTATTGTTCGCGTTGCTGGGACAGCCCGCACTACCTTCCAAAACAAAACCGCTGGAAGTGTTACACACCCGGAGAATGTCACCGCCAACCACAGCAGCAGCTGTTTCCTCGGGCGGGTCCACCAGATCGTTGGCGTTCTTGTCACCGATCTGATGTCCTAAGCGGTCGATGAATCCTAGAATCATAGAGCCATCGTAGTCGAACTCGATGTCAGAGAGAATAGGCATGGGGTGGACATATCGGGTTTGACCATTGCTGGTATTGACATTGCAAGGCGTCGGATAGTTGTCTAACCAGGGATACCATCCTGAAATAGTGTTACACGTGCCAGGGCCATCTTCCCACGCCAATCCCTTGGGATAATCGAGCGCAAAATCATAGACGAGTTGATATGCGCCTGCACCGTCGTTTGGCAACTTGTAGATATAGGCGTGCAAGTCTGCAGCTGTGCCACCGGTAGCAGAAGCATCGCAGACTTCACCGATGTAGATGTCGCCATCATGATATTTTACAGCGAAGGGACGGTATTCGCCATTGGTGCAACCGGGATCGGGCACTGGATATCCCGTGACCGAGGTAGGACTGGCGATGTCGAGGGAATAGAGCGTACGATCGTTTAGGCTCATAATCCATAATGTGGACTCATCATCTGAAATGTCTATATCACCCAATCCCACCTTGCCGATTTTGGCATAAGCATCAGCATCGGTGGAAGGATTGATATTGCCTTGCAATCCACGGCTGGTGTTGTCGGGAATCGACCCCACGCTCACGCCCAGCGTGGCCAAATCCACCCAAGGCGTCACCGTGTTGGCGGACAAATCCACTTTGAAGATCATACCCAGCTTAGGATCGCCATTGGAATCCTCGTAGAGCCCTGCATGACGTTTGAGGAAAGCTGAAGCGTACAGGGTGTGGGCGCTGCGTTGGTAGGCGACGCCCCAAACCGACCCTACGTCTCCCATTTTTGCCAGAACTGTGGGGTCGGGCTCCACCCCGCCACAAGACTGACACAGGCCGGTGCGCGTATAGGGATAGCTCACCAATGCCTGGGCATTGGCGGGATCCCCCGGTACCATGGGATCGCCAGCGAAATAGGTAGATCCTGAGATATCTGGCTCGGGCTGGGTGTAATCGGCGGGATTGATCAAAGCCACATTGATGTTCGTCGCCGGACTGGCAGCAAACGTGGTAGTGGTGCGATTGTCGGTTCCCACCGGAGCAGGAAAAAGGAAGGAGGGGTAATTGGTGACCTCAATCCGATATGAGACGCCATCGGTGAGGCCAGACAAGGTATAGGAGCCGTCCGCCGCGGTAGTCGCCGTTGCTGCTACAGCGCCGGAAGCATCATACGCTGTAACGATTACACCGCTCACGCCCGGCTCGATGGAATCCTGATCGCCACTCGCATTGAAGTCCCGAAAGACAACGCCCTGGATTTCGCCCGGTCCTGTGGGCGCATTGGGCTGAGGTTTAGGCGTCAACGAGTTTTGAGCTGGGCTGGCGAGGCTAGTCGTGGCAAGTCCCAGCAGGATGGCGGTAACAACAATAAGTAACCATAAGCTTGAAAATTTTTTCATAAGTCCAAATCCTTTGATGAACGAATGTTTATGAGGGCTTTCTTTTGTCATTGTGTACATGGGGGCGACGATGATAGGTATGGCCGAAATAAAAATCACTAACCTGAGAAAGATTAGGATTACTCGCACTCCGATTTATTCACAACCATCGCTTGTCCTGTTTGCGCTAGAGAAAGTGTCAAGAGAAGCCCCCTGAGGATCAATTAATACATACTGGTGATTGGCAACATTGAATGAACAATAACAACACACGGCTCACTGTCATTACGTATACTGCCTAAATTATAATTGTTTTAAAAAGAAAATATCATGTCGTAAACGACAGGGTTTTTCAAAAGTCTAGCTAATAATTCCGAAAGTTCTTTCATTTTCTCACCACAATTATCGCCCGAATTTACATTCCTCCCACCTTGCACACAAAAAAACAGTAGCCTGTTTGACTTTCAGGAAACACCACGCGGATTCATTTGAATCGCCCCGCCATTTTTTTGGGGCAGGCGCACCCAGATTCTCGCACCTATTGAATGACACAAATACAAAAAGCCCCCGCCAGAACGACGAGGGCTGTGAAGAGGCTAAGGAATGTCCTTTGAGTCAATGGCTACTGGCCTGCCATCGCCGCCAGACAAAAATAGCCACGCCCATCAACGATAGCAGAAGCATGCCTACGCCCCACTTCCATTCACCTCCTTCCTGCACCGTTAGCCGCGACACTTCCAC
>Ga0256914_1002383_pt1 | contig 15770 bp, 11 predicted proteins | sample HulkmetaG_FD_191571 | JGI IMG/M metagenome (GOLD analysis project Ga0256914, IMG submission 191571) | Hydrothermal chimney microbial communities from Main Endeavour vent field at the Juan de Fuca Ridge, Pacific Ocean - Hulk | ecosystem: Environmental > Aquatic > Marine > Hydrothermal vents ... | reverse complement strand
CCAGCCGCCATCACCTCATTCAGCAGATCTTCTGCGGTGGCCGCGGGCGCCTCCGTAGGCGTGGATGTTGGCGCTTCCGTGGGCTTCTCCTCCTTGGGCGCCTCGGTGGGAGGAGCCTTGGTGGGCGTGGCTGCGGGCGCTTCGGTCGCGGGCTGCACCGGTGCGGGCGTGGGTTGGCTGCCGCAGGCCGTGAGCGCCAGTGCGAAGATGAGAAGCGCTCCGAGCACGAGAGCGAGTTTCTTGTAACCTGACATTTTCTCCTCCTTGAAAAGTGACGAGTTACGCATGGTGTAGCAATGCGTAGAAGCTGGGGTGGGAAGGGAACTACGAAAAAGAAATATAGGGTACAATTTACTTTCTTGCAAATAATGGTCAAGGCGCGTTAGTATTGATTGTGGCGTTGCTAAAGCTGATCTTGTCTGTAGATGTTACCTGGATTTAGTTGGGGGGATTTATTTCCCGCTATTCACATCATATGAATCATCCTCCCTTGAGTGCGCCAGCAAGAATACCCCGCACGAAATAGCGACTAAGGAAAAAGAAGAAGAACAAAGGGATAGATACTGCGATAAGTGCTGCTGCCATTTGTAGGTTGTAAAGCACTAATGTCGTGCCTTTCGCCTCTGCCATAATCACCTGCACAGTTTGGGTGTTTCGCGATGATAGGGTAAGTGCAAGAAAGAATTCATTCCAAACTTGCGTGAAAACGATAATAGCCACCGAGGCGTAAGCTGGCAATGAAATAGGAACCACAATTCGGAAGAAAATTTGGATTTTGGATGCCCCGTCAACCAGGGCGGCTTCCTCGAGTTCCTTGGGAATCCCCAAGAAAAACGTGCCCAGGAGTACTGTGGCCAGAGGCATGTTTAAAATTAGATAGCTCATGATTAGGCCTGCGTAGGATTGATTTAGACCTGTTTTGGACATCAGAATTGACAATGGAATGATAACGACTTGGTAGGGCAGATATAGACCAATGCCAACCAAGACAAATAGGCTGCGTGAAAAAATAGACTTATTACGGCTGAGATAATAGCCGCTTAATCCACCAAAAAATGCGGCCAGAGCCGTGACCGAGAATGAGATCACAATTGAGTTCTTGAGTCGAGTGATCATTTCACTCCGAAAGCGAGTGCTGCCAAACAGTACTTCTGTGTAGTTGCTCCATTGTGGCGTACCTGTCGGTAGTAGATATTGCCCTTGACTGATCTCTTCTGGTGTTTTCAATGATGTGGCCACCATCACATAGATGGGCAACAGATATATGATGGTGAGTCCTAACAGGATGGAAATGGCGAGGATTTTAGCGCCAAGACTTTTGCTAGTCATTGAACCACTTCCGAAGTGCGTAAATGGTGTATGGGATTACAAGAATGAATGAAACAAGGAAAATTATCACGCCAAGTCCTGCACCTGCTGAAACCAAATGTTGTTGGAATGTCGTCATCCACATGTTCAATGCCAATACATCAGTAGAAATTCCTGGACCGCCATTCGTGGTGATGAAAACAATATCGAAGACCTTGAGTGTGGAGATCAGCAGTAATGACACAAGAATAAGTAATCCTGCTTTAATGTTGGGGAGAATAATGACGAACAAAATACGCAGGCGCCCCGCACCATCCACCGTGGCTGCCTCGATCATTTCCTGTAGTTCAGTTGTGCGAAAAGAGGATTGGATGATGATTACTGCGAATCCGAGATATTGCCACACGAAGATCAAAATCAACCAATAAGTCGCTGTTTTTGGATTTATTAGAAAAGCAAAATCACCTTTCAGGCCCAGGCCACGCAATAGGGTGTTGATAACGCCGTTATCCGGTTGATACATCCACGACCAAATTGTTCCTGTCACGATGAATGACATCGCTACAGGGTAAAGAATTAGCGTCCGGGTGTAAGATTCCAGTCTGGGAAAAGGAGATAACTCCAGAAAGTAGGCAAGAAAAATGGCGACCGTGGCAGTTGGGATGACGCCCAATAGCAACCATTTAAGGTTGTTAATGATGTCGATATGAAATCGTGGTTGTTTGATTAAGAACTGATACCATTTTAGTCCTGCTAATTCATAATTCGGCGCCATGGTGTGCCAATCTGTAAATGACACATAGATCGTCCACATCAGCGTGCCATACAGCAAAGCCAAGAAAAAAAGTAACGGCCCCAGAAAAACTAGATTTTCATGCCAGGTCATTCTTTCGATGTTTGATTTTCTTTTTTTATTTCTTTTTGCCATGTAGGCCTCGCAGGTAAAACGCTGACAAGTAAATAGGCAGAGGATGATATTTAACACCCCCTGCCTACCCTGTTAACGGTCAGTGATGTATGTTGACGAAGGCGTCAAATTAAGGCCACTGATACCAGCCCGAGGCATTCTTGACTTCGTAGGTTTCCATCATTGTGGCTACATCCTTTATTGTCTTGTCCACATCCGGCTGCACCAGGAAGGTGGATAAAATATCCCAGTAAACTGGCTGAGCTGTGGCAGGCAATATGCTACCGTGCTGATCCAAAATGAGCATGCCAGGATTTTTGGCTACGTAGTTCTGTAATTCTTGGCGGATTGGATCTGGAAACTCATTAGCAGCGATGTCGGTGCGAGCAAAAAGCCCCCCTTGAATGACATCCGTCGGGATTTGTAGCTCGGGCGAGGCGACAACCTTAAGCCAGTCATCCACGGCTGTGGGGTGTGGTGCTTTAACGGTTTTTCCGTAGGTGTCTGGATGGAAAAGTAGTACGCGTTCCGGTTTTTGAGGAAATGTGACTGCGCCAAAATCCTTACCCGGTTCCATGCCCGACCCTTTAGTGAGGGCGCCAATGGCCCAAGTGCCCATGATGGTCATGGCTGCTTTGTGTGATCCAAGTAATGCTGTAGCTTGGTCCCAGGTCAAACTGGAATGATCGCCATTCAAATAGGGGATGAGCGTCTCAAACCGTTCAAGTGCTGTACGATATGCTTCATCGTTGGTTATGTCCGCTTCGCCCTTATAGATTTGGACATAGTGTTCAGCACCTCCTGTCTCAAGCAGTAAACTGTCAAACACAAATGCGTCTCCCCATTTTTCCTTGGAGCCAAGGCCAATACAAGCCATATCTGGTTTTGCCTGTTTGATGGTTTCGCAAGTCGAGACTAATTCATCGTAGTTGGTCGGTGGTGTGATGGTTAATTCGTCGAACAAAGCTTTGTCGTAGTAGAGGATATTTTGAATGTGCATGTTTAGTGGCACTGAATAAGGGTGATCATTTATGGTGACCGCTTTATACAGTGGGCCAGGGATGACATCCGCATATTTCAATTCCTCATAGAGATCATCCAGTGGAGTAAGCACTCCACTATCGACATAATTCTTTAGTTCGGCGCCACCTAATGTTTGGAAGGTGTCAGGGTAGTCGCCCGAGGCAATTCGTGACTGCAATACAACACGCTGATTAACGCCACCTCCCCCAGGACTGGGATTTTCGACCACCTCGATATCCGGGTAGGCGTCATGCAAAGCTTTGAACATGGCGTCTGCGGCCTCGCGTTCTCCTGGAGCTGTCCACCAGTGGTAAATTTCCAACTGGCGTTTTGCTTCACTTCCTTCTGTTGGGCCAGCGGTTGACTGAGGCTGTTCACCTCCTTCTGTTGGCGATTTTGTGGCAGATGGCGGTGCTGCACATGCCATCAGAACAAGGCTGGCAATCAGGACGCTTACCATTAAGAGAAAGATTTTCTTCGACATGTTGGACCTCCTTGCGATGGGGTATTGGGAAGAGGTTTTAATTTTGTTGACATTGTGACAATGCAATTCAACAAGTTGTCAGACAATGTACTGTTTACCACAATGCCTTAAGGGTTGTCAACCGAGTGTAACAAGGGGACACTTTTCTAAATAGGGAGTGCTTATGGCATTTCATGTCGACTCAAGTCGGGCGCTATTGAATCGCACCCTCAACCGATGGGATGCTTCAATACTGTGCGTAATTTGGCGTTGTTACCCTCGGACAGTGGGTAATTTTCGGTATATGATTATAGATGTTAGGTAAATCGGTAAAAAAAGCCCCCTATCGATTTGGCGATAGGGGGGCGGTGCTAACTGAACTGTATTTGGCGATGGGAATAATGACGTTAGCCAAGCACATGGTAGGGATTAATCAGGGCGACCACGAAATATGTGAGATTTGCCATTCGTCACCAAAGCCCTCCGGTACATCTTTTAGTTTTCTTGGATTGCTGCCATCTGCATTCATTACCCAGATCGCCCAAGTGCCGCCCCGACTCGAGATGAACGCAATGGAGTGTCCATCGGGCGAGAATGTTCCGGCGACATCTTGTGCCGTGTTGTTGGTCAGGTTGTGCGACACCCCTCCCGTGATGGGGATTAGGTATAACTCCCAATTGCCCGAACTTTCAGAGGCATAAAGCAAGTTGTTTCCATATACGTCTGTACTGATGTCGCTGGGAGTTGTTGTGAGGTGGATGGGGTCTCCACTTCCATCACTCCCCACTGACCAGATGCCGCAATCCGCCCCCGAAATCCAATAATTGCATCCTGAATACGCGATTCGCCAGTTGGGTAGCCAAATAGGAAATCGGCCAAAAGCATCCATTCCTTTTACTTTCAGTGGTAAGGGTTCTTGGCCAATGTCATATTGGATGTAGATACGATTTTTGTGATCGCCAAAAAGTGCCGAGTAATAGACGATCCGCGCGTTGTCTGGCGACCAGTTTGGATAACTATCCTCAGTATGATTACTGATTTGTTGGGGGTTTGAGCCATCGATATGAACTGTAAATAAATTGTTTTTGCCGTTGCCGATGCCGTCCAAAATAATTAACGATCCATCATTTCTTATTTCTGGGTGCCGTCCATAAGTAAATGCGGTCCATGTGTCACCTGTTGCCACATCCAAGATTATGATATTCGTTGTTTCTCCGGTAGCAACGGCATAAGCAATGTGGCCGCTCAACGGTCCTGAAGCAACGGTTGGTGTGGTGGTTGTAGTCGCTTGAGGTGTATCTTCATTAGCGCTAGAAGTTCCAACAATTAACTGATCTAAATAGATTGCACCATTTGTCGGCTGATTGCTGATGGAATCTAGCACCAGCGCATAAAGGCGAATTGGGTAGTCCAACTTTCCGTTATCTGGACCACTGATATGGTCCTGTGGCCAATTCGCCGTTGTATCCAGATGCGCTGTCATTGGCTGCCAGGTATCTTTGTGGTTAATTTGGCCAAAGGTGAATTGTCGCACTTCTTTTTGATTATCTATTACCCAGACGTTGAGGAAGTGTTTCGATCCGTCGCCATACACCCAGATAGTTAAATCTACTGGGTTGTCCGGAATGGGGGCAGGTGGTTTTTTTAGGAAGACCACGAAGTCGTCATTAACCTTGGGGAAATCATAAGTGAGTTTTGCTGCATTTTCCCCTTCGTGGACCTTTTCCTGTGTGACCGTCATGTTCCCATAAGGCTGAACTCCTCGTTTCCATATTCCAAAATTTTCAAAATCCAGCACAAAACCAGGTTTGGGGATCGGGGTGGACGCTGCCGGGGGCGCTTTGGTCTTTATTTTTGTTGGTTTTGGCGTTGCCACCGCAGATTTTGAGGAGGGGGTTGGTGATGCGGTTGGTGTTATCGAGCTCGTCTCGGGGGTAGACTGTTGCGCTGCTACTGCTGTCAGTGTTGCTGCCACAGCAGTTTGTAGTTGTTTTTCCGCCGAAAATGTGGGAGTGGCTGTTGGGATTGAAACTGCGGTTAATGTGGCGGCAACGGCCGTTTGTAATGCTGCGCCTCCTTGGGTAGATGTATTTCCATTCTCTTTTTTGTGGGCAATGGAGATGCTTTTGTCTCCCACATTCACAGCGCAGCCCGATAATGCCATCACCAACAATATCAGTAATTGTAAAATTATCATGATGTGTAAATGTTTGTATGTTTTCAAATCACCCTCCATAACAAAACGGTGGAGCTTGCCATCTATGAATTTTAGTATACTGCCATGGTGTCTGGTTGTCAATCCATTGGTGCATTACGGGTGCGTATCAATTTCGGGGCAGTTTATCCATGTCGTCGGGTCACAGTTCGGCTGGAGAGTCAAAATGTGCGCATGCGGGTCTGTGACTCGCTGGCCTGACAACATTAGTCGGTCTACATCGAGTAAATGCATCTATGTTGAACCGCACTCATTGTCTGGGCATGGTTCAATGTTGGGCGCTTTTCTGTTTTGCCGGGCGGATTCGCAATCCGCCCTGGCGATGGTTGCCCCCATTTTGAAATGCATCCGTGCATTACTGACGCTGCATCTGTTTGGCTGGTAATGCTTGTGAAATTTGATTTGAGGGATGTGATCAATCGCCCGGGATTATTGCAAAGTCGAATTCACCTTCGTGTGGTTCTGGTGAGGCGCGTTGGCCAACACTGTTAACCGGTAGAACCAGATAGTATCCTTGTTGGTTGGCGTTGCCTAGAGGACTGTCAGTGTCGCTATAAGAGAGCGTTTCTCCTGTGTTTCCCGGTGCAACTTCTCCGATTTTGGTTCCAGTTACGTCTGGCGAGAAGTAGGGGGAGTCAATAGCTCGCCAGATTTCATAGCGAACGATTGAGCTGTCTTTGTGCGTCCATTCCAATAAGATGTTTGAATCAGAGATGCTGATTGTGAGATCAGAAATGCTGGTGGGAATGGGGTCGATACCGATGTCCTCGGTCGTTGTCTTGCCACCTACCACGTAGATGGGAGAAGTTTGTTTTTCAGCATAGGTTGCTTTGGTGACGCTGATTTCGTATTCGCCCCATTGGGTGGTAAAGGTGTAAACGCCCGTGGCGTTGGTGGTTGTAGTCATTACTGTTGTGGCTGGATTGTCCAGGGGGTGCAAGGCGACGGTAGCATCTGCCACTGTTGCCGCGGTAATGGTGTCGGTGATTACACCTGTAAGTGTTCCCTGTTGCGACAGGGATTGGATGGCGTTTCTGGCGTCGACGACGCCCCAACCAAAACCATTGTTTGGCACATCGCTGGCACTGTCTCCGCCGCAACCCTGAGAGCTGGTCTTGGGGTTTGCCGTACGCATGAGTATCTGTTCTACCATCTGCACGCGGCCTTTCAGCGATGGTTCGGCTGAGAGCAGCAGCGCAGTGACCCCTGCCACGTGAGGTCCTGCCATGCTGGTGCCGGACATGGTTGAATAGCTGTTGGTTGGATAGGCGGAGCGCACACTCACACCTGGCCCACTGATGTTAGGCTTCCGAAAGGTCTCACCATTGTATATGACAGGTCCGCGACTACTGAAACTGGCCAAGTTGTCGGCACTGTCGGTGGCCGCCACTGCGAACGATCGGGGGTATATCGCGGGTGGGTCGTTAACGCTGCTGCAACTGGAGCCAGCATTGCCCGCAGATACCACTACCACGATGCCAGCATCAATGGCTGCATTCATAGCTGGTTCGATTTCAGACCCGGTGCACTGCTCTGAGGGCGGGCAACCCCACGAGTTATTGATGACGTCTGGTGCTTTACTGGGATCTCCATCCTCGTCGGGGTCTCCGCCGATGGGCCAGGGGGCTGTAAACCATTCGAAGCACTCGATATAGGTGGACGGACGTCCATTGCCTTCTTCCATGTTGCGACAGGCCACCCACTTTGCGCCGGGCGCAACACCAATGGCATTGTTTGCGCCCTCAGGCCAATCGGAATCGTTGGGGTCCATGTCGTTGCCAGCAATTGTGCCCATGGTGTGCGTGCCATGTCCGTGGTCGTCACAGGGCTCGGCGCTATCGAATCCACAAGGATTGGTGCCGTTGCCGCTGATGTCATTGTGAATGCTATCGTGCCAGTTGTAATCATGGTCAGGATTGTTGGGGTTATTAGTATCGAATCCGCGATATGCTCGCACCAGTGCTGGGTGATTCCACTGATAGCCTGTATCTTGACCGGCGACAACTATGCCAGCGCCCGTAAAACCTTGCTCCCAGGCCCAGGGGGCATTCACTCGGTTGACGCCCCACTCGATGTTGGTCGATTCTTGAGCAATGAATGGTTGGGATGGAAAAGGTTCAATGACGCGATAAGGTCGGTCCAGCGTTATTTTTTGAACATTGGGTACGCTCAACAATCTCTCCAGTTGGCGTTTGTTGACCCGCGCCCACACCGCGTTGACGATCCAGTAAGAGCGGTAATTTATTCCCATGCGCGCCAATTCAGCTTTGATGGGCGCCTGTTCTTTTCGGGAGGTGGCGCGGAGCGTGTCATACACCCACTGTCCGCGTTTTGTTTTATCCATGATACGCTGGGCTGGAGTCAGATCAGGGTGTGAACTGAGGAAGATGAGGACGTCAGCCTCACCCTTTTCGGTCAGTCTCTTCCAAACGTCGGCGTCTACACGGGCGTCCGCCCCGGCCTGACCCCGGGCGGTAACAGGCGTCAGCAGTAGGATGAAAAGTGCTGTGGCGCTTAGCAGTAAAAAGGCTCGTCGGGACATTGTGGCTCCTTTTAAGGGGGGCAGGGTTAAGATTCAGCGTAGGCTAACATTTCGCTTAATGTCTGGATAAATGCCTCGCGGGCAAGTAATTCCTCATCATTAAAATATTCACGTAGCAATTGTTCTTTGAAAATCTGTGGGTCTTGGCCATCTGGGACGATGTAGGTTTGCATGATAGGATAGGCTATATCTTGACTTTTGCCTAATTCAAACATTTCGTTAGCCGGAAATCCATAGCGTTTCAATTTTAGTGACCAAGTGGCGTCAATGATCATTTTGTCCGAGGGAAGTGAAATCTCCACCCAGTTATGTACATCAACGAAAACGCCACCTACAGGTACTGAGGCATTTAGTCCCAGCTCACGAAACATTGCGGCAAGCAAGTGGTGTTTGCCCGAACAAGTACCTTGCCGTTCAAGAATGGTGGTCACGGGCTGACGGTCACTGGCGCGATGATATGGCATGTGTCGATTGGACTTTAGTATTTCGAGCAGTGACATAAGTTTACAATTCAAGCCATGTCATCAAGTTACCGTGATGGTGAGTCTAAGTTTCGATGATTACCTCAACTGGCTCGACACTTATCAACCGTACCTCTGGCGTGTGGTATAATCCATTGTCTTCGAAGATAAGGTAGAATGCCACCTTAGGCAATGTATTGGGCAGAAACTCAAAGTGATGAGCCTCTATTGGGGGGGGGAGATACACGCTGAACAGGCCCGGCCGAACTTCGGAAAAAACTATCTCTTTCAACAATTTTGTAGCGGCGCGTCCCGAAAGAATAAGTTCTGGCCGTAAAAAAAAACCAGTTAATTCCGGTGCATCCATCTTCTGCAGCGAAAGAATTAAATAGATACTATTGGGATAGTAGGCTTTTGCAGCATCTGTAGCTGAAGGGTAAGCAGCGCTGGTTGGGTGACTGTGGTAGATGGCGATGAGTTCATCCCCTTCCTCTTCCCGGCGTAAAGCGTGCAGCAACGTTTCAGGATCTACCTGGTAGTCACTATACGGCGTTGGCGAAATATTATGCGCTGGTAAAATGTTCGTAACACAACCAGATTGGCCACAAAGCAAACCGCACACTTCATTTGGGAAATTCTCTTTAGCATGTACCACCATCCCTTCATAAATCTTTTTCGGAAGTGTGATTGACTTGGACATCGCTTATTGTATTTGTGGTAATTATTGCGCATTCGCCTAGCAAATAAAGCATCTATTCGACGCGAGCAATACTATCGAATGTCTCGCGCACCTGCCGATAAGCGTTGTCGATTTCTTCAGCCTTGTTGATGGCATTGCGAAAATGGGTCGCGTAAAATATCCGCCAAGCTTCATCCACCTGGGAAAATCGCCGTGAGAGCTCGATGATTTCGTTTCTTACTTCCTGCGCTTGCTCCGAGAGGCGACGTGCATGTACGCCTGCGCGAATCAACTCGATTTTATGTGCCAACGTTAATGGCGATACTACCTGCACCCCAGTCAAAGCATATTTACGAAGCAAATCATACCCATAATTGACTAGGAAATAATAAACCCCTTCGGAGGGGATAAAAGCAAATGCGAATTCGGCTGTACCTTTTTCTGGACGAATATAGGTCGATGCTATTTTTTCAAGATGTCCCCGTACATCACCTAAAAAACGACGTTTGTATTGTGCTCGGGCCTTCGGATCGCGCGTTTCTCGTAGTCGTCGATAATTATCTAATGGGAATTTGGAGTCAATGATGATAAAGCCGCTGGTCGATTTTATGTAAGCGTCAGGGATATCACCATTAAACAATCGCTGTCGAATGCCGTACATATCAGGCGGGAGTTGATCTGCTAGGATTTTTTCCAATGCAATTTCTCCCAAGGAGCCACGCTCTGTAGGCACGCGCAACATCCGATCTAATGAGCGGTAATCGTGGCGAATATCGCGCGCGTACGTTTCTAAACGTCCTACCGCTTGTTCGAGACCCACTTGCTGGACAGCCTTTGCCACAGCGACTTCTAAATTCTCCGGTTCGATTTTACTCCGTGTGATCACCAAATAGATGAGCACAACCAACAGCACGACGATAACGCCAAAAAGCACTATGATCATTTCTGACAAGAGAACCTCCTGTAAGCAACGGGGGAAGAGGAGGGGGTAGGCGTATGGTGTGTCTTATAATTCACATTGTACCACCTCGCACCAAACCTGGGGAAATATCCTTTTTCGGTGGAGACTGCCCCCCAGGTGTGTTTTAAGATGTCGGTTTTTGTCCACTATAAGTCGCCATCTCGCCCGTTTATGTTGTAATTGTTTTGCGCTGAAAGCGTATCTCGCCGGGGTGCGTTTTAATTTGGGGGTGCTTTTATTTTTTGGCCGGTCTGATTGCGAATCCGCCCTGGGGACCCCCGCTTCGGAGCCGGATTCGCAATCCGGCGGGTTTTGCAATGTCTGCCCCAATTTTGAAACGCACCCATCTCGCCACCCCTCCTTTTCTTCTTGGGTGTGAATTTGTTATAATGGTTTTGATATTTATTCATATCAAGTTACTCACTTTTGTCTCTGGCGTTAAGAAGTTTAGTGCATATATATGGCTGTTCATAGTGCCAGCTGCCTTCGAATGAACGTCTCATTTCACTGGAAAAGGAGAAATTAGTATGTTATCCGCCATTGTTGGAGGGCTGATCCTGCTTTTGATTGGATTGGCCTTCACTTTCTACGGTTATCGTCTGTTTTTGGTGATGTTGCCCATCTGGGGTTTCTTTGCCGGTTTCTGGATGGGCGCCAATGCTCTTACCCTGCTCTTTGGTCAGGGGTTTCTGGCCACAACTACTGGCTGGATAGTGGGTTTCATTATAGGGCTACTGGTGGCGTTGTTTTCCTATCTGTTTTACTTCCTTGGCGTTGCCGTTGTGGCTGGCAGTGTGGGTTACGGCCTGGGCGTGAGCCTGATGGGACTGTTTGGACTCTCAGGCGGCTTATTGGTTTTTGTCGTGGGAGTCATCTTTGCCATAGTTACCATTGTGTTTGTGTTGGTTATGAATCTGCAAAAATATGTGATTGTTGCCCTGACGGCACTGGGCGGTGGCGTGGCTTCCGTTGTAGCGGTGTTGGTCATGCTCAATCAAGTCTCACTGCAGACTCTGCGCGAAGGCGGTAGTGCGATTCTTGCTCTGGCTGACGCCTCAATGTTTTGGCTTCTTGTTGCTTTGGCACTGACTGTTGCTGGTATCTGGTGGCAAATCAAATCGAATCGAACCTACACATTCAGCAAAGAAATTTACGTTCAATCCTGGGGGTAATGTATTATGTTTTGGTATATTGATCCTGTTTATCTCTGGTATGTTTTTGTCCCTGCGTTGCTGATTTCCATTGGCGTCCAGATTTATCTCAAATCCACCATCGCTAAATGGAGTCAGGTGCGCAACAGCCCAGGATTATCTGGCGCCGAAGTGGCAAACCAACTTTTTTCTCGCACCAAGTTGCAACCCATTCCTGTAGAAAAAGTCGAAGGTGAGATGAGCGATCATTTCGATCCTCACCACAACGTGGTTCGACTTTCCGACACTACTGCGGGAAAAAATTCGGTGGCGGCCATGGCCATTGCTGCACATGAGTTGGGACATGTGCAGCAGTATCAGACTGGCTCTGGGCTCATCGGCTTACGAAATTTTCTGTTGCCTGCACTACAATTCAGCCCCACTATTTCCTATATCTCCATCTTTTTTGGCCTGTGGTTCAATATGGCAAACCTGCTCTGGGTGGGTATCTTTTTCTTTGCTCTGATGGTGCTATTCTCTGTTCTCACTCTACCTGTGGAATTTGATGCCAGTCGTCGTGCATTGAGGCTGCTGGATGAAGCAGGTCTGTTGGCGTCGGAAAAGGACAAGCTGGGGGCGAAGGCTGTACTCACCGCCGCAGGGTTGACCTATCTAGCAGCCGCTGTCACCTCTATACTGCAATTGTTGTATTACATCAGCGTGGCTAAGCGCCAGGGGTAACAGCTTTGTTTGATTTTCGCTCCTTCGCGGCTAACGGCCCAGGGCGCGGCATCTTGTTTGCTGCTCTGGGCTTTGGCTTCGCTGGCTGGGCGGGCATTCTGTCCGGTTGGTTCTTGTTCCGCAGTGGTCTGATCAAGCTGGTTGTTAATTCAGTTAGCCAGGCCCAGCCTTTGCAACGCTTGCTCGTCGCAATTTTCCTTTTTGTCCTGGCTATGGCTGTCTCTGGTGCGGTCATCGGCGGCATTATCGGCTGGTTATTAAGCCTCATTGACCCCCGGGCGTTGCGACGTCGATATGTATGGGCAGGGGCAATTGCTTTTGCGACATCCCAGACCCTCGTCGTCAGCCTATTATTACTATGGTTGTCTCTACTAGGCATTTATTACAATAATATTGGCGCCCAGAGTTTTCATTTTGCGATACTTTTCGCCGTCATTGGTTTTGCTTACGGGGTAGTTTCTGGGGTGATTCTTGGTTTTGCTAGCGTTGGGTTCAAATATGGATGGAGTGTGCTGTTGGCGTCAATGGTTGGCGGTTTGTTAGGGGGAGCGTTGACCGGGCTGTTGCTTCGGCTGACGGAAGATGCAATAAGAATTGGAGATCACAGCATCAATATTTGGCTCGTGGTTGGCATGACTTTCCTCTTTTTTAGTGTGATGGGAGCGCCCATAGGGTTGATCTACACTTGGTTCAACCGCCAGCGCCGCGGAGAAGGCCATCTTCCCAAACGAATGACACGATTTTGGCAGCTTGTGGTTTTCTTCGCCACATCCATGCTGGGCGTCAGTCTCTTAGGAGGAGCTTATCATCTATATGTGTTTGCAGGGATGCATCCTCCTAGCACTGCGTCTATTATCGCCTCTGAATCCGTGGGTGTCGCCTGGGGTGAGCCGAAGCTGGTGGGAGAGGGTGCTGCTGCATTTTCACCTGGTTTTGTTGCTGGTCCCAATAAACGTCTGGCTTTGGTCTGGACTCGGCATGATTCTACTTGCAGCAAGATTATGCTGAGTTTATCTACCATGGACAACCTGGCTCACCCCACATGGGAAGCCCCTGTGGTTATCTCTTCTCCCGACGGTTACGCTCAGCATCCCCAAATCGCCGTGGATAGCCATGGAATCTTGCATGTGGTTTGGGAGGAGGCCACTACCTCTGACCTGATTCATACACACATCATGTACTCCCGCTGTACTGGAGCCACCTGTACAGAGCCAACCGATCTCACTGCTCAACCCGCATCCTGCACTTCTGATACAGGATCGCCCTCATTACCCGTTGTTGCGGTGGACGCTTTTGGACGGGTGATGGTGGCGTGGCAGACTCTTGGAGGTGATATGCAGTATGCATCTTGGTTGTCAGACGGTGCGCCTTCCAATACACCCAAGTGTCTGCCCTTTAGCGGTTCCAAACCTCAGTTGGCGGCGGTCGCCCAGGGACAGTTCATCCTGGCATTCGAATCCGCCGGGGAGGTGATCTTCATCCTTTATCGGGAGGGCGCCTGGTTCCCCCGCCCTTTGTGGAGCCGACCAGGGAGTAACCCCATTATCTTCTACGATGGTGGTGACCGTTTTCATGCGGCCTGGTGCGGCGAAGATGGCCGAGTAAATTACTGGGTTTCTAAGTCTGATAATATTGGCTCCCCTGAGGTTCTCAATTTCCCTCATTGCTCGGGCCGTCCCTCTTTGGTCAGGGACGGTGTTGGACGTTTACACCTTTTGTGGAGCGCTGCTGAGATAGTCAACAATTTCGGCGTTATCAATCCTGGCAATTTTATTTACGACAGTGTTAGGGGTGATCGCGAATGGCATACGGCTAGCGTCGCTGCTGCTACTCGAACCCTAGTCGCTCCCTCTGCCGTCGCTGGACCTGATGGAGCAATGTTCATGACTTGGGTAGATGATGCTGGTAAGCTGGTGTGGCAGGCCGCCCAGCCTCATTACAATTGTCCTGAATCTACCGGCTCTATCTACGGCGACGCCATTTTAGCAGTGCTTACTAGCGGAAAATATCGCCCGTCAGACGCATTTATTCCCTACTGTCGTAATGACTACCACGGGCTACTTTACCTGCCCGTTCCAGTGCCGTCTTTCTCTCAGAAAACAGAGTCGGAATATGGTGGCTTTGATGATATCGCTGCCGAGATTCGGGGCGCTCAATACGAGGTGCTATTCACGAATATGGAGTGGATGGCGGATGAAAATGATGACAGCCCCGGTTACGTCTTTGCCCGCGCCATTGTAGATCTTTATCATAGTCTGGAAACTCATCCTGAGGCATACCCACGCGGAATTACTGTGCGCATTCTTTTGGGGAATTATCCCGAACTGGCCAGCTTCACTTGGGGTGAACAAATTTGGAACGTGCTGGATGTGCTACAAAAGGCGGGGCTGCCTGAGTTGGAAAATCCACAATTGGGCTGGAAAGTTGAATTGGCCAACTTCGACGGTCAGAATCCACATAGCCATGCAAAATTTTTGGTCATTGATGGGCGAATGGTCACGGCAGCGGGATTTAATTACAGCTACCTGCATCTTAGCGAAGCTCACCCTTCAGGGCTAGGCGTCTCGCTGGTGGATTTTGGTATGGCCTTTTATGGTCCGGTGGCTCAGGATGCAGTAGCTGATTTTGATGATTTGTGGAGTGGGGCTGAGAAGGTGGTTTGTCCTGGTATGTCGCCCCCGCGCGGCAAGTGGGCCCGTTACTGCACCTTCCGGCCTGTTGACGAAGGTCATGTTCCCGAAACCCTACTCTATCGCCCCACCACCGAAGATGACGTGGCCTTCTCTTTGCTGCGCACCTATAACCGACCCGAAAGCGATGAAGCCTTGACTGCGCTTCTCCGTTCTGCTCAGGAGACTATCGATATCTTCGAGGTCAATTTCTCCTTGAAAGCTTACTGTGTCTTGGGCATTATCATGGAAGATTTTTGCACCGTTGATGATTCGTTGCCGTACATGCAAGCCCTTCTCGATACCATGGAGAAAAACGGCGTTCACATTCGCGTTCTCACCACCGATGTGAACATGAATGGTATTGAAAATAGCGTGGCCATTGAGACGTTTCGTAAGGAGCTTGCCCGCCGCGGTCTCAGCGATCTGGCCGAATTTCGCTACTACACCGGGAGGATGCATACCAAGGCTTTCGTTGTTGATGGCCAATTCCTGGTAGTGGGGAGTCAGAATTTTCATTATAGCGCCTGGGGGGATGGTTCTGGACTGGTTGAGTACAACTTAGCTACCGATTCACCCGCGGCTATTGCTGACTTTCGGCGAGCTTTCGACTATTATTGGAAGCAGGGCACGCCAGCCATTCCGGGGCAGGTGCGCAGCGAATGATGGAT
>Ga0256914_1002382_pt1 | contig 15772 bp, 14 predicted proteins | sample HulkmetaG_FD_191571 | JGI IMG/M metagenome (GOLD analysis project Ga0256914, IMG submission 191571) | Hydrothermal chimney microbial communities from Main Endeavour vent field at the Juan de Fuca Ridge, Pacific Ocean - Hulk | ecosystem: Environmental > Aquatic > Marine > Hydrothermal vents ... | reverse complement strand
TTCAACCGGCCCGGCCGGTCTCCAGGGCGTTGCGCAAGCGGTCCACCGCCCCCGCGGGCGGGAACCCGCTCACGATCACCGTTCCGCCCGGCCCGATGGATATCAGGAACCCGGAGGGCCCCTCCCGCTCCGCGAGCCGGGCGAGCTCCCGGCCGGCCGGCGTGAGGGGGATCAGCCGCTGGTTGGCAGAGCCGCGCAGCGCGGCCCCCGCCGGCTCGGAAACCCGGAAGGGCCCGTCTACGAGCAGGTCGATCCGTTCGAGCAGGCTCGCCCGCTCGCGTCCCCCTGCCCGAAGCTCCTCGAGGGTGTAGCCCGTGAAGGCGATCACCGTAAACGGCCGGCCCCGGCGGGCCCGGAGTTCGTCCAGGCAGGCGGCCAGCCCGCCGGCCTGAGCGAACGGCTCTCCTCCCGACAGGGTCACGCCGTCCCACGGCTCCAGGGCCAGGGCCCGGCGGGCCCACTCGGCCGGGGGGACGGGCACGCCACCCTCCGGGGGCAGCAGCCCGGGGTTGAAGCACCCGGCGCAACGGTGGGGGCAGCCCTGCACCCACACCGTGAGCCGCCGGCCCGGGCCGTTCACCCGGGGCGTGACCGCCATGTGGGCCAGGCGAACGATCATGGCCCGAGGGTACCCGCGGGGGGGCGGCCGGGCAAGCCGTTCGCTTGAACCCCCCCGGGGCCTGTGCTAGCTTGCGCACACCCCTGCGAGGGGGACGTCGCCCACACCACGCCGTGCGGAGGGTCCTCGAGGATGCGCATCACGCGGGACGAAGTGCTCCACGTGGCCGGACTGGCCCGGCTCGAGTTCGAGCCCGACGAGATCGAGGCGTTCACCGGCCAGCTCGCGGCCATCCTGGACTACGTGGCCAAGCTCGAGGAGCTCGACCTGGAGGGCGTGGAGCCCATGGCCCACGTGCACGAGGCCGTGAACGCCTTCCGCGAGGACGAGGTGCGGCGCTCGCTTCCGCGGGAAGAGGTGTTGGCGGCCGCGCCCGACGCGGAGGAGGGCTGCTTCCGGGTGCCCAAGGTGATCGAGGCCTGAGGGAGGAGCCCATGGACCTCACGGCAAAGCCTGCCCACGAACTGCGCGCGCTCCTGGACCGGGGCGAGCTCTCGAGCGAGGAACTCACCCGGGCCTACCTGGAACGGATCGACCGGCTGGACCGTGGCATCAATGCGTACATCACCGTCACGGCCGACCTGGCCCTGGAGATGGCCCGGAAGGCCGATGTGCGCATCCGCCGGGGCGAGGCCGGGCCGCTCACCGGCATCCCTTTGGGACTCAAGGACCTGCTGGTCACCCGGGGGGTGCGCACCACCTGTGCCTCCCGGATCCTCGAGAACTACGTTCCCCCCTACGACGGCACGGCCGTGCGCCGGCTCCGCGAGGCCGGGGCCGTGTTCCTGGGCAAGCTCAACATGGACGAGTTCGCCATGGGGTCGTCCAACGAGACCTCGGCGTTCGGCCCGGTGCGCAATCCCTGGGATCCGGACCGCGTGCCGGGAGGGTCCAGCGGGGGGAGCGCAGCGGCCGTGGCCTCGGGGCTTGCGGCCGCGGCACTGGGGTCGGACACCGGCGGCTCCATCCGTCAGCCCGCGGCGTTCTGCGGCGTGGTGGGGCTGAAGCCCACGTACGGCCGGGTGAGCCGCTACGGCCTGGTGGCGTTCGCGTCGAGCCTGGACCAGATCGGCCCCCTCGCCCGGGACGTGGAGGATGCGGCCTGGCTCTTCGCTGCCGTGGCCGGACACGACCCCCTGGACTCCACCAGCGTGGACGAGCCGGTCCCCGACCCCCGCGCGTGCCTGGTGCCCGAGGCCCGGGGGCTCCGGGTCGGGGTGCCGAGGGAGTACTTCACCGAGGGCCTGGATCCCCAGGTGGAGGCCCTCGTCCGGAGGGCCATCCGGGTGCTGGAGGAACAGGGGGCCGAGATCCGGGAGGTCTGCCTGCCCCACACCGAGTACGCCGTGGCCACCTACTACCTGATCGCGCCCGCGGAGGCCAGCTCCAACCTGGCCCGGTACGACGGTGTGAAATACGGCCTGAGGGTGGAGGGGGGGGATCTCATCGACACGTACCGCAAAACTCGGGCCCAGGGGTTCGGGGCCGAGGTCAAGCGCCGGATCATGCTGGGCACCTACGCCCTGTCGGCCGGATACTACGACGCCTATTACCTCAGGGCCCTGCGGGTTCGGCGTCTCATCGCGCAGGATTTCCGCGCCGCCTTCGAAACGGTGGACGTGATCGCGTGCCCGACCACGCCCACGGCCGCGTTCCGCCTGGGCGAGAAGATCCACGATCCGCTCCAGATGTACCTGAACGACATCTTCACGATCCCGGCGAATCTGGCCGGCCTTCCGGGTATCAGCGTCCCCTGCGGGTTCACGGACCAGGGGCTTCCGGTGGGGCTCCAGCTCCTGGCCGCGCCGTTCGCCGAGTCGGTACTCCTCCGGGCGGCGTACGCCTACGAGCAGGCGGCGGCACTTCCCCCGCGGCGACCGCCCCTGGAACGGCGGAGCCCGTAGTCGTCCTTCCCCGGGCGCGTGGCGGCCTTTTGCGAGGGATCCGTTTGCCCCTGGCTCTTTCCGAGGCCGGAAGGACGAGATGCTGGGACCCTCATGGGGCGTGATCCCTCGCGTCACGGGGCCGCAGCCCCGAAGGCGCTCCGGCGTCCCGGCGTTCTCGCCGTTGCGCGAACCGGTCGCCGTCCGTCGACCGCCGTGGGCACGACCGACTGGCCGACCCGGGGAGCGTGGGGTATGCTGGGGGCGCGAAGGCTCCGGGAGGGAGAACATCCCCGGCCCCTCGCGACCCGAGGCTCTCCGCCCGCCGGGGAGCCCCCAGCCGACGAGAGGAGGAGTCCATGAAGAAGTACCAGTGCACGATCTGCGGGTACGTGTACGATCCGGCCAAGGGCGATCCGGACAACGGCGTGCCCCCGGGCACCGCGTTCGAGGACCTGCCCGAAGACTGGACTTGTCCCGACTGCGGGGCCGAAAAGGACATGTTCGAGGAGATGTAGAGCCCGCGAGACAGCCGGGGCCTGGCACGGCCAGGCCCCTTTTCCCCTCCCCAGCCCGTCGGCCTTCTCGTTCTGCGACCCCTTCGTCTTCCGGAGCAGCCCCGCGTGAGACCGCTGGAACTTTCAGCTCCCGCCAAGGTGAACCTGTACCTCGAGGTGGTGGGCCGCCGGCCCGACGGCTACCACGACCTGCGCATGCTCGTGGCCCCGGTCTCGTGGTTCGACCGTCTCGTGCTGGAGCCCCTGGACGAGCCGGGGAGGGTGGAGTTCCGCGTGGACGAGGGGGACGCCGTACCCCCGGGCGAGGACAACCTATGCGTGCGCGCGGCCCGGTACTACTTCCGGAGGACGGGCGTGGCCGCGGGCGTACGCATCGCACTGTCCAAGCGGATCCCGGCGGGCGCAGGCCTCGGAGGGGGGTCGAGCGACGCCGCCACCACCGTGATCGGGCTCGAGCGGCTGTTCGGGCGGCGCCTGGATGACGAAGCCCGCCGGCGGTGCGCGTTCGAGGTGGGGGCCGATGTGCCGTTCTTCTTCGCCCGCGGACCCGCCTGGGTGGAGGGGATCGGGGAGCGGGTCCACCCCCTGGAGGAGGCCCCGGAGCTGTGGCTCGTGATCGTGTGGCCGGCCGAGTTTCTTTCGACCGCACGGGTATTTTCCCGCCTCACGAAAGGGTTGACATCCCGGGGACGCCCCCCTAGGATAGCGCAGTTCGATTTCCGGGGGGTGGGGGCCGTGTTGCGCAACGACCTCCAGCCGGCATCTGTGCTGGAGGCGCCGGTGGTGGGGCGGGCCCTCGAACTCCTGAAAAGCACCGGAACATCCCACGTGCTCGTCTCGGGCTCGGGTTCGGCGGTGTTCGGCCTGTGTCGGGACCGCCGACAGGCCGAGCGTGTGGCCGAGGCGCTTCGTTCCGAACCGGGGACCCGCGGATGGACGGTTCGGGCGGTTCACACCCTGCGGCCCGGGGCGTTCCCGTTCCGGTGGCCCCGTAGGACTTCGACGGAAACGCGCTGGGGCGTCGCCAAGCGGTAAGGCACCGGATTTTGATTCCGGCATCCGGAGGTTCGAATCCTCCCGCCCCAGCCAGGCATCCCGGCGGCTTTGGGCCGGCCGGGCTTTCGTGCGCGCACCCGATGCACAACGTTCGGATCTTCACGGGAAACGCAAACCGCCCCCTGGCCGAGGCCATCTGCCGCCGCCTGGGGCTGCCCTTGGGGCGGGCCACCGTCAAGACATTCAGCGACGGCGAGATCTGCGTCGAGATCGAGGAGAGCGTGCGCGGGTGGGACGTGTTCGTGGTGCAACCCACCTGCCCCCCGGTGAACGACCATCTGATGGAACTCCTGGTCATGATGGACGCCCTCAAGCGGGCGAGCGCCAACTCGATCTCGGCCGTGATCCCCTACTACGGGTACGCCCGCCAGGATCGGAAGGTGAGTCCCCGGGTGCCCATCACCTCGAAACTGGTGGCGGACCTCATCACGGTGGCCGGGGCCGACCGGGTGCTCACCGTGGACCTGCACGCCGGCCAGATCCAGGGCTTCTTCGACATCCCGGTGGACAACCTGTACGCCACGCCCGTGCTGCTGGAGGAGTTCCGGAGGCGGTTCCGCAACGACGAACTGGTGGTCGTGAGCCCGGACGCCGGAGGCGTGGAACGGGCCCGCGCCTTTGCCAAGCGCCTGGACGCGGGTCTGGCCATCATCGACAAGCGACGCGAAAAGGCCAACGTCAGCGAGGTGATGCACATCATCGGCGACGTCCGGGACAAGCGCGCCCTGCTCCTCGACGACATGGTGGACACGGCCGGCACCCTGACCCATGCCGCTCGCGCCCTCAAGGACAACGGGGCCCGCGAGGTGTACGCGGCCGCCACCCATCCCGTGCTCTCCGGACCGGCGGTGGAGCGCATCCAGGATTCGTGTCTGGAACAGCTCATCGTGACCGACACCATTCCGCTGCGGCCCGAGGCCGAGCGCACCGGCAAGATCCGGGTGCTCAGCGTGGCTCCCCTTCTGGCCGAGGCCATCCGCCGCATCACGGAGTGCGGGTCGGTCAGTTCCCTGTTCGTGTGATCCAGTCCAAGGCCGACGTCAGGAAAGGAAGAACGAGCGATGCATACGGAGTTCGAGTTCGCCGTTGAACCCAAGGAGGCGGCCGGCAAGGGGGCCGCCCGGAAGCTGCGCGCCGCCGGCAAGACGCCCGGCGTGGTGTACGGGCCGGGGTTCGAGCCCCGCATGGTCACGTTCCGCGAACAGGACCTGGTTCGGGCGCTTTCCACGCCGGCCGAGCGGAACGTGTTCCTGCGCTTCAAGAGTTCGGACGAAACGCTCGATGGGCTGCGGGTGATCGTCAAGGACCTGCAGGTGGACCCGGTGAAGCGCCGCTTCATCCACGCCGACTTCTACAAGCTCGACCCGAACCGGGTGATCCACGCCACGGTGCCGGTCCACGTTCAGGGCACCGCCATCGGCGAGAAACTGGGAGGCATCCTCCAGATCGCCCGCAAGGATCTCCGGGTGGCGTGCAAGCCCGACGACCTGCCCGAGGCCATCGTGGTGGACGTCACCAACCTGAAACCGGGCGAGTCGATCCACGTGGGCGACCTGACCCCGCCCGAAGGGGTGCGGATCCTCACCAACCCCGACCTGGCGGTGTGCGTGGTCGTGGCCCCGTCGGGCTACCAGGAAGAGGCCGAGAGCGAGGAAGAAGAGACCGCGGGCGAGTGATCTCCCGTGCCGGACGAGGGTGGGGGAAGGGTCCCCGGATACCTGGTGGTGGGGCTGGGGAATCCGGGCGCTCAGTACGCGTACACCCGCCACAACATGGGCTTCCTGGTGGTGGACCGGCTGGCGGCCCGTGCCGGAGTGCGCGGCTGGGCGGAGGCGGCCCTGGCCCACGTGGCCGAGGCCGGGGTCGAGGGCCGGCCCGTCGTGCTGGCCAAGCCCCGGACCTACATGAACCGGAGCGGGATGTCGGTGCTCCGGCTCGTGGAACGGTACGGGGTGCCCCTGGAACGCCTGGTGGTGGTGCACGACGACCTGGACCTCGCCTTCGGGGTGCTTCGCATCCGCACCCGAGGGGGCCACGGGGGGCACAACGGGCTGCGCTCGATCCTGCAGCACCTGGGTTCCGGAGACTTTGTCCGGGTGAAGGTGGGCATCGGCCGGCCCGCGGGAAAGGGAGAGGTGGTGGACTACGTGCTGGGCCCGTTCGATCCCGATCAAGCCGCCGAACTTCCGGCCGTGGTGGAGCGTGCGGCCGAGGCCGTGACCCACATCGTCCTGGAAGGGCCGATCAAGGCCATGAACCGGTTCCACTCGTAACCGTTTCGGAAGGGAGGAAGCCATGGAGCAGTTGACCGCCTGGACCGCATACGCCCCCCTGATCGGGGTGGGAGGGCTCATCGTCGCGGCCCTCATCTACTCCTGGATCAAGAACCAGCCCGCGGGCAACGAGAAAATGCAGGAGATCGCCGAGGCCATCCACGAAGGGGCCATGGTGTTCCTGCAGAGCGAGTACAAGATCCTGGCGATCTTCATCGCCGTGGTGTTCCTGCTGCTGTTCTGGAAGATCGCGCCCTTCACGGCCTGGGCGTTCCTGGCTGGCGCGTGCTGCTCGATGCTCGCCGGCTTCTTCGGCATGAAGGCGGCCACGCGGGCCAACGTGCGCACTTCCGAGGCCGCCAAGGAGTCCGGCATGGGCAAGGCCCTGTACATGGCGTTCTCGGGCGGCGCGGTCATGGGCCTGTCCGTGGCGAGCCTGGGGCTGCTGGGTCTGGGCGTCCTGTACTACTTTTTCGGCAACCCGGACACCGCCCAGTACATCAACGGGTTCGCCATGGGCGCCTCGTCCATCGCCCTGTTCGCCCGCGTGGGCGGCGGCATCTACACCAAGGCCGCTGACGTGGGCGCCGACCTCGTGGGCAAGGTGGAGGCCGGCATCCCGGAGGACGACCCGCGCAACCCCGCGACCATCGCCGACAACGTGGGCGACAACGTGGGCGACACCGCGGGCATGGGCGCGGACATCTTCGAGTCCTACGTGGGCTCGGTGGTGGCCACCATCGCCATCGCGGCCACCAGCGCGGTGATCCCGGCCACCGAGAAGCTCGCCTACATGGCCTATCCGCTCCTGGTGGTCATGGTGGGCCTGGTGGCCAGCGTGATCGGCGTCTTCTCCATGAAGGTCCTGGAGAACCAGGGACCGGCCAAGGCCCTCCGGAACGTGACCTTTGTCTCCGCCATCCTCCTGGTGCTCGGCGCCTACTGGCTGGCCAAGCAGCTCGGGTTGCCGGTGGGCGTGTTCTACGCCGTGGTCTTCGGGCTCGTGGCCGGCATCCTGATCGGCTTGGTCACCGAGTACTACACGTCGGCCAAACCCATCGTCCGCATCGCCGAGGCGTCCCAGACCGGACCGGCCACGAACATCATCACGGGGCTGGCCGTGGGCATGGAAAGCTGCGCCATCCCGGTGGTGCTCATCGCGGCGGCCATCTTCGCGTCGTACAACCTGGCCGGCCTGTACGGCATCGGCATCGCGGCCGTGGGCATGCTCTCCACCGTGGGCGTGACCATGAGCGTGGACGCCTACGGGCCCATCGCGGACAACGCGGGCGGCATCTCGGAGATGAGCGAGCTCGGCCCCGAGGTGAGGGAGATCACCGACGCGCTCGACGCCCAGGGCAACACCACGGCGGCCATCGGCAAGGGGTTTGCCATCGGCTCCGCCGCCCTGACCGCCCTGGCCCTGTTCGCGGCCTACTCGTCGGCCGCCGGCCTCAAGGTGATCGACCTCAGCCACCCCAGCACCGTGATCGGCCTCCTCATCGGCGGCATCATCCCGTTCCTGGTGGGTGCCATGACCATGACCGCGGTGGGTGACGCGGCCTACGAGATGGTGAGCGAGGTGCGCCGCCAGTTCCGCGAGATCCCCGGCCTGCTCGAGGGCACGGCCAAGCCCGACACGGCCGCTTGCGTGGCCATCTCCACCAACGCGGCCTTGAAGAAGATGATCGTGCCGGGCCTGACGGCGGTGATCGTGCCCGTGGTGGTGGGCTTCACCCTGGGCGCCGAGGCCCTGGGCGGTTTGCTCGCCGGCGCCACGGTCACCGGCGTGCTGCTGGCCCTGTTCATGGCCAACGCCGGCGGTGCCTGGGACAACGCGAAGAAGTACATCGAGAAGGGCGCCCTGGGCGGCAAGGGCTCCGACGCCCACAAGGCCGCCGTGGTGGGCGACACCGTGGGCGATCCGTTCAAGGACACCTCCGGGCCCTCCATGAACATCCTGATCAAGCTGATGAGCGTGGTGAGCCTGGTGATCGCTCCCCTGCTGCCCCACGTGTGACGGGCGCAGCGGTTCCCGAAAGAAGCCGGCCCGAGGGGGCCGGCTTCTTTCGTTCGGATTCTCCGCACCTCGGGCTCCTGCCCGTATGGAAGGGGGATCGGGCTGCAGCCCCGAAGTAGGACGACAGCCGGACGCTCGTCGTGCCACGCCGGGACACAAAAAAGAGGATCTCTGGATCGCCAGCGCTTGGCCTCCTGGTTCCCAGGGGGGAGAGACCGAGGGAGTTCCTTGGACTTCCAGCGCCCTGATCCGGCACATCGGCACCCGAAGCTCCCGGGGATCCCGTCCCCGGCACGGTGGGCCGCGTTTGCCCTGGTGTCGGCTGCCGTGCACGCACTGATCCTCTACCAGTATCCCGGACCGTCCGTCCCCGAGATCCGGCCGGAGGGCGGCCCGGTGGCCGTACGGTTGCTGGAACTCCCGGCGCCGCCCGGGAAGGGTCGCCGCGGCGAGCAGCCCCCCTCCACCACCGAGGCTCCGAAACGTCGTGCCCGGGCCCGCCCGCGGCCCGGGAAGCCGGCTCGGGCGCCGCAGCCTGCATCCCGCACGCAAGCCCAAACGCCTCCCAGCGCCCCGGAGTCAGAGCCCCGGCGCCCGCCGCCCGAGAAACGCCCGATCCCGCGGGCCTCCCCCCGGGCCGACGCGCCACCCCGACCCGAACCGGACAGGGCCGCCACCGATGTGATCGCGTCCCCCAACGCCCGGGGCCCGGCCGTTGCGGAAGCCCGCCCGGAGGAACAGCACCCCGAACCTTCACCCCACGAGCCCCGGCCCCCTACGGCATCCGAGCGCCCAGTGGCCCCGGCTCCCCGCGCGCCGCCTCCGGAAGCGCCAACCCGGACCGAGCCCCACCCGGCGATCCCGGAACCGTCCGCGGTTCCCCCCGACCCGTGGGCCCTCGGCACCCGGCCTTTACCCCGGGCACGCGCGGCAGAGCCCGGAACGCCGTCGGCGCCCGTCCCGTCCGCCACCCGGTCCGAAGGGGAGGCCGGGGGGCAGGCCCTCGGCTCCGGTGTGGCACACCAAGCCAGGGGAAGCCCGGGAGGCTCCAGAGCGTCCAACGGGGAAGACGATGCCGCCGCCCGGGAGGGATACCTGAAGGCGATCCGTGCCCTGATCGAGCGGCACAAGCGCTATCCGCGGGCCGCGCTGCGGCGGGGCCAGCAGGGCACCTGCGTGGTACGGGTGGAGGTCGACCGGTCCGGCGAACTGGAGCGGGTGGAGATCGTGCGCTCGTCGGGGTTCAGGAGCCTGGATCGTGCCGCCGTGGACACGTTCCGGAGGGGTATCCGCCGGTTTCCGCCCGCTCCCGATGCACTCCCCGGAGACCCCCTGGTCCTGGAGGTGCCGGTGGTCTTCCGGCTCAGCCGGCGCTGACCCCGGAGAGGGCCTCCACGAGTTCCCGCGCGTCCGCCACCCGGCAGGCCCCCAGCCCTTCGAGCCGGCGGAGGACCTCCCAGGCCCGGTGACCCGAGAAGTCCCGCTCGGGCCGGGGGTCCACCAGGAACACCGGCCGGCCGGCTTCCAGGGCCTGTTCCACCGCTTCGAGGATCCGGACGTTTCCCGGGCCCCACGGCACCGGCCCCACCACGAGCGCGTCGGCACCGCGCATGAGGGGACCGGCCTCGGACAACGCCCGCTCGCCCACCGGGGAGAACGGCCGCTCCAGCACGACCCGGACGCCCAGCACCCGGCACAGCTCCGCATCGGTGTCCCCCCGGTTCAGGGGCCCGGCCGAGACCCGGGCTCCGGACAGCACCAGCCTCCGCAGGATCTCCCCCCCGCTTCCCCCTCCGCACACCACGTGCACGTCGAGATCGAGCTGCAGGGGCTGCGGGCCGCGCAGCACGGGGAACACCCGCGGCCCCCCCGTCAGCGGGTCGGGTTCCACGCGCACCGAGATCCCGAACGCCCGGTGCAGCCGTTCCGGCCGGAGCACTTCGCGGGGGGGGCCCAGGGCCTCGGGCTCGCCCAACGGGCCCAGCAGCAACAGGCGGTGCGAGATCTCGGCCGCCAGGTCGAAGTCGTGGGTCACGTGGACCACGGTACGGCCTTCCTCCCGGTTCAGCCGGGCCAGGAGCTCGGCCACCTGGAGCCGGTGACGGATGTCCAGATGACTCGTGACCTCGTCCAGAAGGAGCACGGGGGCCTCTTGGGCCAGGGCACGGGCCAGGAACACCCGCTGGAGCTCCCCCCCGCTCAGTTCGGTCACGGCCCGGCCCGCGAGGTGGAGAGCGTCCGTCCAGGCGAGCGCCCGCTCCACGGCGGCCCGGTCGGCCCGGGTGGGGCCGGACAGGGCCCTGCGGTGGGCGAAGCGGCCCATGGCCACGGTCTCCCACACGGTGAACGGGAACGGCACGGCCATGGCCTGGGGCACCACCGCGATCCACCGGGCCAAGGCTCTTCGGGAATACCGGTGCACCGGCCGCCCGTCCAGGAGCACCCGGCCCGATCCGGGCACGAGCGCCCCCCGCAGGAGCTTGAGGAGGGTGGACTTGCCGCTCCCGTTGGGACCCAGCACGCCCAGTACCTCGCCCTGCCGCACCTCGAATGCGAGCCCCCGCAGCACCTCCTGGGCCCCGAACCCGAACCGCAGGCCCTCCACGCGGATCACGGCCGGCCCTCCCGCTGGCGCAGCAAGTACAGGAAGAACGGCGCTCCCACGAGCGCGGTGATGACCCCCACCGGCACCTCGGCGGGCGCGAGCACCGTGCGCGAAACCCCGTCGGCCACGAGCAGGAACGCCGCCCCGAGCGCGGCCGAGGCCGGAAGCAGCCGGCGATGGGCCGGCCCCCACAGGGCCCGCACCGCGTGGGGCACCACCAGCCCCACGAAACCCACGAGGCCCGCCAGGGCGACCGAGGCGGCCACGAGCCCACCCCCGCACGCCAGAAGGAGCAAGCGCGCCCGGCCCACGTCCAGCCCCAGGTCCGCGGCCACGTCCTCGCCCTGGGTCAGCAGGTCCAGGGCGGCGGACTGGGCCCACAGTCCGGCAAAGGCCACGGACGCCCACGCCGCGGCCGCCGGAAGCCACCCCGGGTCGGCCCCCGAGAGATCCCCGGCCAGCCAGAACACGGCGGCCCGCGCCGGGTCGGCCGGCGCGGCCCACAGGAGGAACAGGAGCAGGGCCGAGCAGAAGCTGCCCACCATCACGCCCGCCAGGATCAGGGTGTGGGGACTCCCCCGGTGGGCCCGGGCCACCACGTACACGAAGCCCATGGAGGCGACCGCGCCCGCAAAGGCCGCGGCCGGCACGGCAAGGGCCGAGGTGGCGCCCAGGGAGAGGGCGGCCACCGCCCCCAAGGCGGCTCCGCCCGACACGCCCAAGATGTACGGGTCGGCCAGGGGATTGCGCAGGAGGGCCTGGAAGGCGCCGCCGGCCGATCCCAGGCTCGCCCCAACCAGGGCGGCCAGAAGTGCGCGGGGCAGGCGCACCCGCATCACGATGGCCCCGTGGGTGGGGCTGGCGGCCGGGCCCCCGGCGAGGATCCACAGCACCTCGCTCCACGGGAGCCGCAAGGCGCCGGCCCACATCGAGAACGCAAAGGCCCCGCCGAGTCCCAGGACCAGGGCCGGCCACAGCACGCGCGCCCGTGGCGGTCCGGGCACCCTCACCTCCCCTCCCCTCCCCGGAACACCTCGGGGTGGAGGGCCCGGGCCAGCGCCCACAAGCCCTTGGCCAGGCGGGGGCCGGGGCGGTGGAGCCAGTCGGACTCGACCCGCACCACACGCCCCGAGGTGACGGCCCGCAGCTCGGGCCACTGTTCGAAGAACCGTTCCGGAACGGGCTCCCCCGGGTGGGGCGACACGATGATCACCTCGGGATCGGCCGCGAGCAGGGACTCGGCGCCCCAAGTGGGGTACCGCGCCGTTCCGGGCGGCACCACGTTGCGCCCCCCGGCCGCCTCGAGGAGGTCGTGCCCCAGGGTGCCGGGGCTGGCCACCACCAGGGGCCGCACCATGATGCACAGTAGGACGCCGGGCCTCGGGAGCCCCTGGACCGCGCTGCGCACCCGCTCCACCGCGTTCTGGAGCGCATCGGCCACGGCCCGGCCGCCTTCGGGCACGCCCGCCACGTACCCCACCGTCCGGATGGTCTCCACGGTGTCGCGCAGACTCCTTGGGTACACCACGTACACCGGGATCCCCAGGGCCTCGAGCCGGCGGATCAGGGCCGGGGGCGTGGAGTCGGCCGCACCGAACACGAGATCGGGCGACAGGGCCACGATGGCCTCCAGGCTGGGATCCGCATACCCCCCCACCTTGGGCAGGCGGCGGGCCGCGGGTGGATAGGTGCAGAACCGGGTGACCCCGGCGAGCCGGTCCCCGGCGCCCACGGCGAACAAGATCTCTGTGACGCTCGGCACCAGGGAGACGATCCGGCCGGGGCGGTCCGGCGCCTCCACCCGGCGCCCCAGGGCGTCGGTCCACACGGCCGCCCGGGCGGCCAGGGCACCGGCCCCCAGCACCAGGGCCAGAGCTCCCGCTTTCCGGGCAAGGGTTCGTCGGATCAAATGGGAAGCCTCGATCTGTGCCCTCACCCCTGCCCTCCCCTCAGATGGGAGGAAGAGGGCAGGGGTGGGGGCGTCGAGCACTCAGAATACCGCGATGGCGTTGGGAGGCAGACCCACGTCCACCGGGCTCCCCTCTACCTCTTGGTCCGTGGTCGTGTCGTAGATCCTCAGCCCGGGATTCTCGGTATCCCGGTCCGGAACGAGGAGGCGATCCGAACGGTCCACGGCAAGGGAAGGGATGAACGCGCCGGAGGTGCCCAGCGTCCCCGCTTTGCCCCACGAACCCTCTGTTTTCACGAACACGGCCACGTCGTTCTTCCAGGAGGCATCGGTGACCACCACGTAAACCTTCTCGCCAACCACCGCGAAGTCCCCCACGTCACCCCCGGCCTGGGCCTCCGTGATGAAGAATCCCTCCGCAACACCCGTAGCCGGGTCCACCGTCTCCAGGCCCCCATCCTGGATCCCGTAGCTGCCCGTTTCCGACACCACGATGCGCCCCATCACCTCGTCGTACCGCATGTACTGCGGGTTCGTTCCGGTGAGCTCGATGGACGCCACCACCCGGTCGGCGCTCGTGTCCACAACGATCACGTACGAGGTCCCCGTCGGCGTGAACCAGTTGTTCCGGTCCAGCCTCTGGAGCGCCACGTACAGCTTTCCGTCCACGAGCACCATGGGCGACGCCTCGGGGATCCCATCGTCGTCCGCGTAGGCGCTCAGGTCGATCCGCCCGATCTCCTTTCCGGTGGAGGGGTCGAGGATCAGCAGATAGTCGGCCCCGTACAGGCTCACGTACGCTTTCTCGGCGCTCGCGAACGCCATGGAGTGGGGGTTCGTCCCGTTGCCCGTCGAAAACTGGCGCTCGGCCTTGGACACGTCCGCCGGATCGAGCACCGTGATGTTGTCGAAGTCCTTCCGGTTGATCACGTAGATCGCGCCTCCATAGTACGCAACGGCATTGTCGCTTTCCACGATTCCCCCTCCCTGGAACGTCTGCACGTCCAGGGTGTCGAGGTCCACAACGGCGTACCCGCCGGTCTTGAAATCGGTCGTCGCCACGAACGCGGTCCCCGGCCTCACGGGAATCACCGTCCCGGAGCCGTCCCCCGAATCGCTCCCGCACCCCGAGAGCATCCCCACCATCAGCACCGCCAACAGGGCTCCAAGATACAACATTCTCCGTTTCATGCCTCTCCTCCTTTGCACGAATGGGGGTCCTCACATCTCCGCCGAAACCGTCACGTAGTAGCTTCGCCCGGGCAGGGGGAAGCCGAGGGCGTCGACCACCTGCTCGTCGGTGAGATTCTTGGCCTCCGCGGTCACCGACAGCCACGGCCTCGGCCGGACCCGGAGGCCCACGTTGTGGATCTGGCGGCTTTCGGCCTTCTCGAAGTTGGCCGCGTCCAGGTAGTTCTGGGCCGTCCACGAGAACTCGTGGAACGCCTCCAGGATTCGCCAGCGCACCTCCACGCGGTTGAACAGCTCGTGGGCGGGCCGGCCCGGCAACTGGTTGCCCCGGTAGTAGGGGATCTCGCTCGTGTTCTCGGTGTGCTGGTAGGTGTAGTTCCCCTGCACCGCCAGCCACCCCGCGAGGTCCACCGACCACGCGGTCTCCACGCCCCACACCCGGGCGCTGGATACGTTGATCGCCTTCACCGTGCGCTGCGAGGTCTGGACGAACAGGATCAGGTCGTCGGTGAGGCTCTGGAAGAGACCGGCCTCCAGGTGGAGCCGCTCCACCGGGCCCCAGGGCCTCGGCCGGTCCCACGAAAACCCGATGTCCCAGTTCACGCCCTTTTCCGGAACCAGCTCGGGGTTGCCCACCACCCCACCCCGGTCGCCGAACAGCTCGGCCAGGGTGGGCAACCGGAAGTACCGGCCCACGTTCGCCCTGACCCGCAGACCCGGCACCGGCTCCCACGTCGCACCCAGCTTGTAGCTCCAGTAGTGCTCGTCGTCCGGCGCGGGAAGCGGTTGCCACGAAAAGGGCGCCGTCCCGCCGAAGTCGTAGGCCACCCGCGTATAGAGCGCCTGAGGGTTCACCAGCAGCCGGTCGCCGAACAGGTAGATCTCGTCCTCCGCCCCGAACTGCAGGGTGCGCCGCTCCTGCGGGTCGCCCTCGGTCACGCGGGCCCGCTCGTCCCACGATTTGGACCGTTCCTCCCGGTACGCCGCCAGGAACGACAGGGCCTGGACCTCGCCCACGTAGGCGGTCAGCACGCCCTCGCCGCCCCAGGCGACGTTCTCGTTCACGTTGTCCTGCCGGCCCACGCCGATCTCTCCCAGGGGGTCGTAGAACGCGGTGGTCTCGTCCACCCGGTGCATCGAGAGCTCCACCTCCAGGTCCGGCACCAGGAACTCCTGTTTCCCGATCCGCGCCGCGGCCACGTTGCGGTAGGTGCGCAGGTGCGCCCTCTCGGACTGGTTGGACCCGATCCCGGGCACGCCTTCGCGCTTGTCGAAGTAGTCGTCCCACACTTCCAGGTGCAGCGTGGGCGAGGGCTCCCAGGTGGCACGGGCCAGCAGGTTCCGGGCGTAGAACGCGTTGTTCCGGCGGGCGGTCACCTCGTCGTCCTCCGAATTGGCCCGGGTTCCGTTGTCGTCCAGGAACTCGAAGTCGCCGTCCGACGAGGTGTACCCGGCCGACACCAGGAACCCCGCGGCCTCGCCCTTCCACGAGACCAGCCCCTTGAGATCCAGGGTGTCGAACGAGCCGTACGTGACCTCGGCCCGGCCGTGCCATCCCGGACGGGCCCGGCGGGTGACCACGTTGATCACCCCGCCAATGGCCGGCGAGCGCAGCCGCAGCGGTGCGGTGCCACGGTACACCTCGATCCGCTCCACCTCTCCCAGGGGCAGGTTGCTCAGGTTCACCCATCCGGTGTC
>Ga0256914_1002381_pt1 | contig 15789 bp, 12 predicted proteins | sample HulkmetaG_FD_191571 | JGI IMG/M metagenome (GOLD analysis project Ga0256914, IMG submission 191571) | Hydrothermal chimney microbial communities from Main Endeavour vent field at the Juan de Fuca Ridge, Pacific Ocean - Hulk | ecosystem: Environmental > Aquatic > Marine > Hydrothermal vents ... | reverse complement strand
GAATTTTCTGCATGGAAACTCCATTAGATCCTCGTTCATCCTGTACTGTACCTTAAGCATTGAAGATGCAACCTCCACAACCTTTTCGAAAAGTGTGCTTTCGAGTTCTCTGACTTCCACCGTTGGAGGTAACTGTTTGTGATCTCCGGCAAGCACGAACCTTCTGGAAAGAGATACCGGAATTAACACCTCAGGTATCGTGGCCTGAGAAGCTTCATCAACTACAGCAACGTCAAATTCGGCTCCAAAATCCTTCAGAATGTAGGCAGTGGAGTTCGTTGAAAAAACGACGTCCGCCTCATCTATCAGCTCCTTCTGTATCTCATACTCGATTTTCTGTCTCTCCTTAACGAGTTTTTCAACCTCCCTGTTCAGCCTGATCCATTCCGCCATGGATATTATCTGTCTTGGTGTCAGTCCCCTGATTGCTCTTCCTCTCTCAGCAGCTCTTAAAATTTCTTCATCGCTCAGTCCTCTCCTGAGAGATGGTTTTGGTTTTTCGTACATGCCCCTTAAGGCCATCAGCTCCTCTATTTTCCTGTTAATCTTCCTGACCTCCTCAAACATATCGTGTCGTTCAAGCTGGTAGAAGAGAGAAGAGTCCAGAACCTTTCTGTCAACTCTTGCCGGATGTCCAAGTCTAATGGCTTTAACGTTTCCCAGCCTTACCGTTGCAAGAAGAAAGTTGTCAACGGCAACGTTGCTGCTTGCAGTTGCAAGAACTTTCTCTCCCTTTCTAACGAGTTGCCTGATTAACTCAGCCACTGTCCTTGTCTTTCCGGTACCAAAAGGCCCGTGTATGGCAAAACACTCTGAATCCATGGCAAAGGCAATTGCTTCTACCTGGCTTTTGTTCAAACTGTCAACGGGATGGACTTCTGTCTTTCTGACTTCTGGCTTCCTTATTCCAAGGTATATTTCCAGTGCTTTTCTGCCATGCTCACTGAGATTTCTCAGGTTGTCTATCATTCTGTTAAACGTCGTCTCACTTGAATAGAGGTCAATTCTAACGTTTTTCAGTGCCCAGTCTGGAAGGGACTTTACAGCAACTGTTATGAATTTTCTGCCCTTTTCCACAACTGTAGCAGATATTCCCGTTTTTAACGGGTTTGAATTCATCCTGCTAATCAGCACGACATCGCCCTGATTTATTTCAGTCACTATGTCTTCAGCTCTCCCATACCTGACGTAAACGTGTCCAAAGTAGCTGCCAATTACCTTACCTTTCAGGTTTAAAATCGCCCTTCCAGCTTTTTCCCTCTTCTTTGGAGTCATCCTTGCTATTTCTCTTTTCATAGCCTCTATCTGCAGCTCCCTTTCTTTTTTCACAAGTTTTATCAGGTATTTCACAAACCCATCAACCTGCATTCTTTCCATCACCCACATTCTTCAGACTGCAGCATTGCACATATCAGACTGGCTCATACTTGCATTATCTCAAACTGATCGCCAGAAACGTTACAGATTTTCGTAACGAGCAGCATCATGCAGAAAGTTATAACTCAGATAATTAAACAGATTAGATACGCAAACAATTTCGAAATAAATAAACACAAATAAATAAATAACACACCAGCACCTATTAAACACCTATCAAACTCAGCCTGAGCACATTTTACAGGATTTTCTCCCTGACCATCAGCTCTGCGTTAAGTATGCTCGCTCCAGCCGCACCTCTAACCGTGTTGTGGCCCATCACTATGTACTTTATTCCCCAGCTATCCTTTCTTATTCTGCCAACACAAACGCTCATACCGTTTCCAGCATTTCTATCGAGCCTTGGCTGTGGTCTGTCCTTCTCCCTTCTGACAATTATGACCTTCTCAGGAGATGTCGGCAGGTCAAGAGGTTTCAGACTTTCAAAAGCTTCGATAACTTCATCAACACCAACATCCCTGTCAAACTCCACCCACACTGCCTCGGTGTGACCATCAATTACAGGCACTCTGTGGCAGGATGCGGATACGGTTATTGGTGCGGGAATGACTTTTTCTCCATCGAACTTTCCAAGCAGCTTTAGAGGTTCTTCTTCGACCTTCTCCTCCTCACCGCTTATGAACGGTATCACGTTATCAGTTATCGCCAGCGAAGGCACACCCGGATAACCAGCTCCGCTCAAAGCCTGCATTGATGCCACTCTAACTGATTTCAGTCCAAGATCCATTAGCGGTTTCAGGCTTATAACGAGCATGATTGTCGTGCAGTTTGGATTTGTTACTATAAATCCGTCCCACCCTCTGTTCTTTTTCTGCACATCTATCATTTGCAGATGATCGGGATTTACTTCTGGAATTACCAGAGGCACATCTTCAGCCATCCTGTATGCCGATGCGTTGCTTGCTACAGCAAAACCACCCTCTGCAAACTTTGGCTCAACATCCCTCGCAACTCCTGAGGGTAGAGCTGAGAAAACAAGATCCGCATCCACGTGCTTCGGATCCATTGGAACCATTTCCATGTCCCTAACGCAGTCCGGGATATCTGAAGAAACGATCCAGTCCACTTCCTCACCGTAAATTTTCCCCACTCTCTTTTCAGAGGCTGCGAGAGATGATATTTCGAACCACGGATGCTCAGCGAGCAGCTGAATGAATTTCTGTCCAACCATTCCAGTCGCTCCAAGAACTGCCACCTTGATTTTCATGGACTGCAGGATTTGCTCTCACCTAAATAAGGTTTGTCAATTTTAGGAATTAGCAGTGGCAGTGGAAGCTGTGGCAGTAAAGCTGTGGCAGTAGATACTGCAAGTTGCAAGCAAATATGAAAACAGATGACAAGGACGAATTTAAAATTAGTTATGAAGTGCAAGGCCGTGCAGAGGCTCACTCCGGGTATATACCCGGGACCGGCCGTAACCCGGCACGGGCTTTAGTGGCCGCGGGCTGAACGGCTCGCCGAAGCTCGCCGCTTACACCCCGGCCCTATCAAACGGGTCTTTTACCCGCGCCCTTAAGGGCGGCTCTTTTCGGGGGCGGTTTCAGGCTTAGATGCTTTCAGCCTTTAACCGCATGGCGCGTAGCTGCCCGGCGATGCCCTGCCGGACAACCGGTGGACCAGTGGCGCCGGAGGCCTGTTCCTCTCGTACTAAGGCCTCCTTCCCCTCAGCCGCCCAGACACCCCCGTTAGATAGCAACCGACCTGTCTCACGACGGTCTAAACCCAGCTCACGATCCCCTTTAATAGGCGAACAACCTCACCCTTGGCCGCTGCTGCACGGCCAGGATGGGGAGAGCCGACGTCGAGGTAGCAAGCCTCGGGGTCGATATGAACTCTCGCCCGAGACAACTCTGTTATCCCTGGGGTAGCTTTTCTGTCGTCACCCGGCCTCACCAAAAGGCCAGGGTGGTTCGCTAGGCCCGCCTTTCGGCTCGTGATTCCTTATTATGCGGAATCACGTCAGGCCGGCTTTTGCCCTTGCACTCTACGGCGGATTTCTGACCCGCCTGAGCCGACCTTTGGGCTCCCCCGATACCTTTTCGGGGGAGTGGCGCCCCACCCAAACTGCCCACCTACCGATGTCCCGGCAGAGCCGGTTAGCCGCACAACTGGAGGTGGGTGGTGTCTCATGGGCGCCTCCACCCCGCCCGGAGACGGGGCTTCGACGGCTCCCACCTACGCTGCGCACCCCCAGTTATGCGGCAACGGCAGGCTGCAGTAAAGCTCCACAGGGTCTTCGCTTCCCAACGGGGGTCCCCAGACTCTTCACTGGGAAGTCGGGTTCGCCGGCTTCTGGCCGGGGACAGTGGGGGAGTCGTTAATCCGTTCATGCAAGCCGCCAATTAAGCGGCAAGGTATTACGCTACCTTAAGAGGGTCATAGTTACCCCCGCCGTTTACGGGCCCTTCGCCCGGTTGTACCCGGGTTTCAGGTACCCGCACTGGGCAGGACTCAGGGGCTGTACTAACCGTTGCCGGGTTGCAGCCCCCTGTGTTTTTAGTAAACAGTCGCTCCCCCCTAGGCACTGCGACCTGCGGTCCCCACCTGTTAAGCGAAGACCGCAGGCACCCCTTCTACCGAAGATACGGGGCTAATTTGCCGAATTCCCTCGGCCAGAGTGTTCCGCCACGCCTTGGCTTGCTCAGCCAGGGCACCTGTGTCGGTTCTCGGTACGGTCCACCCGTCCCCTTTTCACGGGCCCCAGGAGTCGGCCGACTTGACGCCATCACGCCTTCACCCCCTTCTCTCCATTACGGACCTCCGGGGGCTTCGACGCTTGGACGGGCTGGCAGCTCCCGCTCGGCCTATCCCGAGGCGTCGGGATCAGCGACGGGCGGTGCGGGAATATTAACCCGCTTCCCTTTTCGGCCGCGTCGAGTTACGAGCGGCCTTAGGACCGACTAACCCACGGCTGACGAACGTGGCCGTGGAACCCTTGCCCTTCCGGCGGTCGGGATTCTCACCCGACTATGCTGCTACTACCGCCAGGATTCTCGTTGCCGACGGCTCCACCCGAGCTTACGCCTCAGGCTTCTGCGCCATCGGCACGCCCCCCTACCGGATCACCTTTCGGTGCCCCGGGGTATCGGCGGCCGGCTTGAGCCCCGTCCATTTTCGGCGCCCCGAGTCTCGGCTGGTGAGCTGTTACGCACTCCTTAGAGGGTGGCTGCTTCTAAGCCTACCTCCCAGCTGTCTTCGACCCGGGACCTCCTTTATCGTTTACACTTAGCCGGCACTTAGGGGCCTTAACCCCGGTCTGGGTTGTCTCCCTCGCGGACTGGGAGCTTACCCCCCAGCCCTGTCTCCGCCCATCTACGGCGGCGGTGGATTCGGAGTTTGACAGGGGGGCGAGGGTGTCACCCCCCGACACCCCCAATCAGTGCTCTACCCCACCGCCTACCTCCGGACGGGTCGTACTGCGGTATGTTTCGGGGGGAACCAGCTATCCCCGGGCTCGATTGGACTTTCACCCCTAGACGCGGGTCAGAGGAGCGATTTGCACATCAACACCCCTTCGGGCCTCCACGAGGCTTTCGCCCCGCTTCACCCTACCCGCGCCTAGATCGCCCGGCTTCGGGTCGTACGGGAGTGACTAAGGGCGAGCACACCCCGCCCCTCGTTGCCTGCGGGCTGTCGGTTTCCCTCCGGCTACGGAGTTGCACTCCTTAGCCTCGCCACTCCCGTACACTCCCTGGCTCGTTCTTCAAAACGCACGCAGCAACCCCGGCATCCCGGCTCGTACTCGCGCCTCGCGGCGCTTTCCTTCGCCGGGCTTACCTTTCGGGCCACTGCTCACTATCCCCGGCCGGTTTCAGGCTCTTTTCACCCCCCTTCTCGGGGTACTTTTCAGCTTTCGGTCACCCTACTACTGCGCTATCGGACTCGGGACGTATTTAGTCTTGGGGGTTGATGACCCCCAGCTTCCCGCGAGAATTCCAACCCGCGGTACTCAGGATACCCCGCCTTGTAACCGTGGAACTTACGCCTACGGGGCTATCACCCTCTACGGCGCCGCGTTCCAGCGGACTTCGGCTTCGTTCCACGGCATTAGGCAGGGTCCTGCAACACCACATCCACCGGGAGTTACCCCCCGGTGTTCGGTTTGGACTCTGCCGCTTTCGGTCGCCCCTACTCACGGCATCGCGTTTGCTTTCTTTTCCTGCGGGTACTCAGATGTTTCCTTTCCCCGCGTTCCCGCTCCTTACGGAGCGTCCCCGAAGGGACAGGATATCCCATTCGGGAATCCCGGGTTCTACGGCTCCATGCGCCTCCCCCGGGCTTTTCGCAGCTTGGCACGCCCTTCGTCGGCGCCCGAGCCGAGCCATCCACCGGCCGGGATACTCGCCGGAAAGCCGGTCCCGGTTTGTATCCCGGAGTGAGCCTCTGCACGGCCTCACACAGCTTAAGCGTGAGCTTAAGCCGTCAGCCCTTCCCCGACGACTCTACATCGCCGGGTGCACCGGCTGCATACAACAGTAATGGACTCGTCGGGATTTGAACCCGAGGCCTCCGCCTCGCAAAGGCGGCGCTCTGCCAGCTGAGCTACGAGCCCAACGAGTCCAGTGGGTCCGCCAGCATTTGGACTCCGGCAGGCGGGGCTGGATGCTCCGTTAGGAGGTGATCCAGCCGCAGATTCCCCTACGGCTACCTTGTTACGACTTAGCCCCCCTCGCGGACCCTGGGTTCGAACCCGCCCTACGGGCGGGCCCTCACCCCTGGCCCACTCGGGTGGCTTGACGGGCGGTGTGTGCAAGGAGCAGGGACGTATTCACCGCGCCATTTTGAGGCGCGATTACTACGGATTCCAGGTTCACGAGGGCGAGTTGCAGCCCTCGATCCCAGGTTAGACCGGGTTTAGGAGATTACCCACCCCTTTCGGGGTCGGTACCCATTGTCCCGGCCATTGTAGCCCGCGTGTAGCCCGGGGGATTCGGGGCATACGGACCTGCCGTTGCCCGCACCTTCCTCCGGCTTAGCGCCGGCAGTCCCCTCAGTGTGCCCGGCGTCGCAAAGCGACCCGCTGGCAACTGAGGGCGCGGGTCTCGCTCGTTGCCTGACTTAACAGGATGCTTCACAGTACGAACTGACGGCGGCCATGCACCACCTCTCAGCTAGTCTGGTAAGGTCTTCAGCCCGACCTTCATCCCGCTGTCTCCCCCGGTAAGCTTCCCGGCGTTGAATCCAATTAAACCGCAGGCTCCACCCGTTGTAGTGCTCCCCCGCCAATTCCTTTAAGTTTCAGCCTTGCGGCCGTACTTCCCAGGCGGCGGGCTTAACGGCTTCCCTCCGGCACCACCGGAGCTCGTAGCTCCGGTGACACCTAGCCCGCATCGTTTACAGCCTGGACTACCCGGGTATCTAATCCGGTTCGCTCCCCAGGCCTTCGTCCCTCACCGTCGGACCCGTTCCAGCCGAGCGCCTTCGCCACAGGTGGTCCTCCCGGGATTACAGGATTTCACCCCTACCCCGGGAATACCCTCGGCCTCTCCCGGTCCCTAGCCCAGCAGTATCCCCCGGAAGTCTGATCGTTAAGCGACCAGATTTCCCGGGGGACTTACTGGGCCGGCTACGGACGCTTTAGGCCCAATAAGAGTGGCCGCCACTCGGGCCGCCGGTCTTACCGCGGCGGCTGCCACCGGCCTTGCCCGGCCCTTGCTATGGGGTGCTGTTTAGGCACCCCGACAGCCCGTGCAATGCACGGGCACTCCGGCTAACCCCGTCGCGGTTTCCCGCATTGCGGAGGTTTCGCGCCTGCTGCGCCCCGTAGGGCCTGGACCCTTGTCTCAGGGTCCATCTCCGGGCTCCTGCTCCCACAGCCCGTACGGATCTTAGGCTTGGTGGGCCGTTACCCCACCAACTACCTAATCCGCCGCAGACCCATCCTCGGGCGCTGAGCGCTTTCGGAGATGGGGCATTCCAGCACCCATCACCTATGGGGGATTAGCCCCAGTTTCCCGGGGTTATCCCCCACCCGAGGGCAGGTTGTCCACGTGTTACTGAGCCGTCCGCCGGTGCTCCCGAAGGAGCCCCTTGACTAGCATGGCTTAGTCCCAGCCGGATAGCAGCGGCCTCTGGCAGGATCAACCAGAATTTGGCGGGGGGAAAAGGTGAATACGTCCCTCGCCTGCCGGAATTGTCCTGCTGGCGGACCCACTTCAGACACGTCTCGCGACGTGCCCTCACTGCTGTGTCGCGGGTGGGAACACTCCCCCTCATCTTGGGCTTGCGCCCACATCGGGGTTCGTGCCGGACCCGCGACCTGTTGGTAAATGGTGATTGTTGCGTTGTGATTTATAAACCTTGCGCCCGAACCTTGCGTTTTGTTGCAAGCATGCTCTGTATTTATCACCTGCACGCTGTTAGTTTATTATTTATTACCTGTTTACCTCACCGCCTGTGGTTCAGCGGTGTATCTACCTCCGTCCCGGACGGATATTTAAACATTGTGCTCGTCCTATTTTGCAAAACAGTGTTCAGGTCACCTCAGATTGTTAAAAACCTGTTTTTAAAAGGTAGTATCAGCAACAGTAAAAAATCTTCAATCACAGACGAATGTTATCCTGCACTCACCATCTTCTTTTTTGACGAAGTTCTCATCCGGATCAAAACTGCATTTAATTCCGATGTGATTGGCCATGGCCTCAAAGATCTTTGGAAAGATACACGCGGCTCTTGGAACATCCTCGTCAACAGATTTTATGCAGAGTCTGCAGAACTTCGTATCAACCTTCACAGTCACTCCATTGCCAGAATCCTGTATGGAAACGATGTCACTCATTCCCATAACCTTACACACATCCCCTATAAGTTCGATTAACCCCTCCTTGCCGGAAGGGTACGTTTCCTTTACGTAACCCATTGCCTGCAAGACTTCCACAAACCTTGGCCCCACATCCCTGCAGATCAGGTTGACCATTCCCTGTGTAATTACCTTCCTCTTTATCAGAGACCCCATCACAAGACCACATAGAATTTGCAGGGGATTCATTTTCCTTATTTCCACAAGTTCCCTCAGTTTTTCTTCAGAGTAAATTCTGTCCGTTATTCTGCAGTTTCTCCCACCACTTCCACTGACACCATCCGGGCTAGACTTACCTTCAGCATCACTCATGAGAGCACCTCTAAATCCTATCATTATAATACTCATCCAACGTAATTAAAAAAGTGACGGTTTGCCATGATGTGGCAGAAGTGAGAACGGTAAGCACTTATACAACTGCAGTAAACTCTGCTCAGGTGGTCGAATGAGCGAGAAAGGTAGTGAAAATGAAAACAGATGTCTTCTCAGAGCGGGTGTTAGAAATCTCGTAAACGAGCTTGCGATCAAACACGAAGAGCTGGCTGAAGAGGTATCATCAATAAAGGATCCTGATGAAGCTCTAAAAGTGGCTCTCAAAAAACTTGCAGGTGAGAATGCTTACGATTTCCTCTGCGATTTTGCTCCAATAGCCGAGGCGGATTACGAGACGTTAAAGGAAGTTTTCTCGAAAAAATATCCTCCAGAGACTCTTGACAGATTAATTGATGCGGGAGCTCTCGAAAGAAAAGGCGACAGAGTTAGATTGCCCGTAAGAAAGCTAAAGATGGAGTTAAGAGGGGATCCAAAGATCGTTGCCGAATACTGGAGAAAGATGATGGAGAAAGAAGGAGGGCCAAAGGAGACGTGTGAATTCTTAAGTGCTGCCATAGATGCGGGATACATAGACGAGGCAATAGACCTGTACCTCAAACAGGAGCAGCCGTCAGACAAGCTGGTTGAGGTTGGAGAGAAGCTTGTGGAGACTCTTGAGAATGATGAAGAGCTGAGGAACAGAATTGGAGAAAAGTGGGCGGAAGTGCTGAGGCATGTAGCAAACATGTGCTTCGACACGGGCAGAAAGAATGAGGCTGAGAGGTACTATTCCATGGCCATAAGCGAGTTCGTTGACCTTGCCAAAGAAAACAGAGAAAGAATGAAGGATCTTGCCAAACTTCTCTACAACCTTGCAAACCTGTACCACTTCATGAGAAGGTACGAGGAGGCTGAGAAGAATTACAGCTGGTCTGCAGAGATCATGAAGGAAGAAGGTATGAGAGAAGAACTTGCAGTTGTTCTTGACAGCCTTGGATTGCTGTACATGAACCTTGGAAAGCTTGAGAAGGCGAAGGAGTGTCTCGAAGAGTCAGCAAAGATAAGAAAGGAGATAGCCCAGAAAGATAAAAGTGTTATCCCTGAATACGCAAAAACTGTGAACAATCTCGGTGTTCTTTACAGGAGGATGAAGGAACTCGATAAAGTCGAAAGCTGCTACATGGATGTCCTTGACTTGCTGAGAGATCTGGCCGGCACGAGTCCAGAGTTTATACCCGAGCTCGCCACCGTGTTAAACAATCTTGCATCCCTGTATCTGGAGGAGGGAAGAGAGGAGGACGCCGAAAAACTGATAGCTGAGGTCATGATGTACGAGAGCTTTTTACCCCCTGATATAAGAATGAGATATTACATGAATCTGGCGAAAATACTCGAAAAGAAGGATAAACAGACTGCTGGGGAGTACTACTTTAAAGCCGCCTGTCTCGCGTTTAACCTGTTCAAAAACTACGGATACAATGCACCCAACTTCATTCACCTGTTCGAAAAAGCGGAAAGGCTTGCAGAAGGTGAGATCAGTGGTGATGCAGCAATAATGAAGAACGCAATAATGAAGTTCTACTACAAGGTCGACACCGTGCCTCCCTCAGGCGTAAAGTATAGCAAGAGGGGCGAGCTGATACTAAGGGCTGCAAGGGGAGAAGCTATGAAGTTCGTTGTGCAGAGTGAAGAAGATGCCACCGCACACATAATTGCAAGAGACATACTTCCAAAAGCGAGAGCCAAGATGAGAAAGTATCAGAACAACAATTAACTTTTTAATTAATTTTTTGCAAAAATGAAAAGGAAATGATAGAATTACGATCTCCTTTTAAGCAGTCCAATGCCAGTAACTGCCAGGATCGCAAGTAAGGTCTCAACAGTACCAAATCCCGGTGACTTTGGCAGTTCACACTTGGCGTAAATTGGAGTTTTTCTCGAGGAAAAGTGCCACTCAGCCTTGTTTCCCTTAACCTTGTCCGCATTGCTATCTACAATTTTACCCGGCATTTCAAGGTAGTAATTGACCTTGATCATCGAGGCAAGCATTTCGTTGGAGAGATTGCCGGACTTCGACTTGTTATTCGTAAATGTATAGTCGTAATATATCAGATAATTGCCGTTTTTTATTATTTTGACTTTAAACTTTGAAGAGTTGCTGAGCTTGCTCAGGTTAACGTTTCTTATATCCGTGATAAACGTGACGGTAGAGTTCGTTACATAATATTTCTCCTTAACTTCGCCTCCAGCTTTCTTTACCCATTCAAGATCTTTGCTTACTTTCTCTTTCGCCATTTTGGACTTTCCAGCTCCCAGATTTGGCATTGTCATTGTAATGTTGTAGTCCGCAAGCTTTCCATTCTTATCAACTTTGGAGTGGACTGTCACAGTTATACAGCCACAGACACTTGCCGCTATAAGAAGGGCCAGCAGAGCCACAATTACACGAGACATAACGTTAGTTAACTAACTTAATTAAATCAATTACTAAAACTTTCAGGAATTGATAATTCTTTTTGTGCCTTTACTTCACTACCCTATTATCTGCTTCATTTATTTTGCAATATTTATTTTAACATCAAAATTTTAACATCAAACGCTCAAAACCGGCCTGCAATTACCAACGTAAATGGGATTTCTGGCTGCTCTGCTTACGAAGTCTTTTGCAAGCTTTGCAGCCTTAAACAGGTCGTTCTTCACAAGGTAACATGCAAGAGCAGTTGAGTAAACGCAACCAGTGCCATGCAAATCCAACCCCGTGTGCTCACCCTCAATCTTCACAACTCTTCTCCCATCGCAAACAAAATCGACTTTTCCCGTAACAACCACAGAACAGCCAAGTTCTTCAGCCAGCTTTAATGTCATGTCTTCAACATCAGTACACCTGAGGGACAGAGCTTCACACATACTTCTGGCCTCGCTTTCGTTCGGAGTTATAACAGTGCTAATTTCAGCAACTTTCAGACAATCTTCCAGTGATGTCAGTTCATAACCCACCGTTGCTTTAAGGACTGGATCATAGACTACTGGCTCAACATCAAGATCCAGCAGATATCCCCCTGCACACGCCCCGATTTTCACACAGGATATTTCAACATCCTCCAGAATAGATTTGACCTGAGATCTCACGACATCTTCTGGCAGCATGTAAATCCCCGAAATTCTGCACGTGTTCTGATACGTTAGAGCTGTAACTGCGAGGCATGGATAAAAGTTGAGAGCTCTGGCAACCCTCACATCAGCAATAGCTCCAGCTCCTCCGCTTGGATCAACAGCCGAGATTATTAGCAGACAATCAACATTACTTCTCAGCCCATCCATTACCCGAGTTTTTTCTCCCTCGGCATGCATATTATCTCCTTTATCTGCATGTTGAAGAAGGAGTTCATGTGAGCAGGTCTTATCACAACAGCAGTATCCGCTCCTCTACTCCTGCCACCAACAGCAACGACCTCCTCTATCGGTATGGCTCCGCTATCCGCAGCCATGACGGCAATTTCTACGCAAACTTTCAAACCATGTCCGAAAAGAGATCTTAAGGCTTCAGCTATTGCTTCCACTCTGCTGCATCCACCAAGCTTTCTGCTTATACTCCTCTCAACCCCAGACAGCGCATGACTCTGTCTGACGAGTGTGGCATGTTTCCTTATTTTCTCCTCCACTTCCGGCTGCATCGAGTTCTCTCCTTCCTCATAGAATCCGGTGTGATACGTAACAACAACGATTTTCTTCCCCCTGTTCATCTCTATAGCTTTCAGAGCTGTCTCACCGGTAGTTGATGCCACAACCACGTACTCAATACCAAGCTCCTCAGCCCTTTCAAAAGCGAGCCTGAGTGTTTCGTCTGTGTTCTGCTTCCCCGGTTTTTCAAAGTAAACTATCTTTTTCTCCATCATACCTCACACCTCACAACCCACAAAGCATCATATCATCCTGTATGGGAGCATGAATAGGAGGAACGTCATTAACATGAGGACTATTGTCAGAACGATTGCTATTGTCGCTACCCTGCTGTTGTTTCCAAAGACTATGGGTATCGGGCCTATCATTACGACTCCGCCAAAGTCCGCCTCTCTTCTGATTCTCCTGTCCAATATTTCTCTGTCCCTATCCCTTTCTCTTACTCCTTCACCTTCCTCAACTCCCATTTCGCTTCCCAACACGTAATCCTCTATACTTCTGTCACTTCTCCCCCCATAAATTCCATAGTCACCTGTATAACTAACATCTTCAAACAGACCCATGATTATGAGAACTATACCCGCCACGACTGCCACGATTCCGGCAAGCTGCAGCCAGAGCATTGTTTTCTCACCCCATCCAACAACCCAGCAGCAAACAAAGTTAATCACACTCTAAAGGCCATCAGAAAGAAAATCACGAATACCAGAGCCATCACAAGTGCAAAAGATGCCATTGCCGGAGAGGAACCAAAGACTATGGGTATCGGGCCTATCATTACGACTCCGCCAACCTGAACGTTCTGTGGTGACAGTGTTGACAGCGATACGAGAGTCAGCCCTATAATTACGAGCATGATGCCGGTAAACACCTTTACCGGATTCATATTCTTCACAGAGATGAGCTGAATAAAACCGTTATGTATTTCTATAACGGGAGTGAACGTTCTTCTGGATGCTCTCAAAAAAGGAGAGGGAATTCATTCAGGACTGGCTTGCGTGCGTTGATGGCAAGATGAGTTTGAGTGAGTTCGTGGAAAAGTGGAAGAGTGAGGGCAGAGACTGGAAGGTTTACATGAGAGTTCTCAGACACAGAATATCGAAAAAGTATGAAGCTATGCTGAAAGATCTGTTATTAATGAAAAGATTTCTTGACCTCGACAGGCATCCGTGAGAATCTATAAGAATTTGAAGGATCAGAGGATTATTTCAGAGGATTATCTCGATCCCAAGTTTTTCTGCCAGCTCCTTGTACCTGTTCCTTATCGTCACCTCGGTAACTCCTGCAACTTCGGCAACTTCTCTCTGGGTTCTCCTTTCCCCACCAAGAATGGAGGCAATGTATATTGCAGCAGCAGCTACACCTGTCGGTCCTCTACCGCTCGTGAGTTCCTTCTCTTCAGCCTTCTTTATTATCTCTATTGCCTTCTTCTGCACGTCACCACTCAAGCCAAGAGCAGCACAGAACCTTGGAACGTAATCTGCCGGGCTTGTGGGCATCAGCTTCAGTCCAAGCTCCCTTGCTATGAACCTGTAAGTCCTGCCTATTTCCTTCCTGTCAACTCTCGAATACTGGGCTATTTCGTCAAGTGTTCTTGGCACACCAGCCTGTCTGCAGGCTGCGTACAGAGCTGCAGCAACGACTCCCTCTATGCTCCTCCCCCTGATCAGGTTTTTGTCAACTGCCTTCCTGTATATTACCGAGGCTGTTTCTCTAACCGGCTTGGGGAGACCGAGAGCTGAAGCCATTCTGTCAAGTTCACTCAGGGCAAAAGCAAGGTTTCTCTCAGTAGCGTTACTTATTCTTATTCTCCTCTGCCATTTCCTGAGCCTGAAGAGCTGCGCTCTGTTTCTTACAGATATCGATTTGCCGTAATAATCCTTGTTGCTCCAGTCGATAATTGTGGTCAGACCTTTATCATGAATTGTGTAGGTTATAGGAGCTCCTACCCTGCTCCTTTTCTCCTTCTGCTCGCTGTCAAATGCTCTCCACTCAGGTCCCGCATCTATATAAGTATCTTCTATAACAAGACCACAATCCTGACAGATGAATTCTCCCCTGCGGTAATCCCTAATCAATCTCGGGCTTCCGCACTCAGGACAGACTTCAAGAGTGTCTTCCCTTTCTATTTCCTTTCTTTCTACTTCCTTTTCCCTTTCCTTTTCTTTCTTTTCCGCCTCTACCTCTCTTACCTTTTCTATCTCCGCCATAACCCACCACCACGAAAAGTTCATCAAAAACAACTTTCTCAATAATACTCCTGTTTTCAGGCCTTACAACGGCAAAAGGCGATTTCACGGGACCAATAATGTCGTAAACAAAACCAACCTTCTTCATTTTTCCACTGACAACTTCAGCCCCGATCCGGGGAAGTTCCCCCTTCAGGGGAACGATAATGTTACCCGTTTTTGATGGGTAACCTCTACCAAGTTTTTTCAGTTTCATGCAACCCTCCTGCTGTATTTAACCTCGCTTTTACCAGTTTTGCGAAAGATATTTATTTTGGATGTATCAGGTAGTATATAAAGTTTTTGCAGCATGCAGTGGTTGCAAAATCGAAAGGTATCAGAGCATAGCTACACAGGCAAAGTCAGGAAAAAATATATAGCTTCGCCAAAAATTGGGGTGGGAGGTGATCGAATGGGTACGGTAAAACCCGCTTACATTAAAGTTATTGCGAGAGAGCTGCTGAGGAAGTATCCGGATGCGTTTACTGGAGATTTCGATGAGAACAAGAAAAAGGTAATGGAGCTCACGAACATAACAAGCAAGAAGGTCAGGAACAGGGTGGCAGGATACATAACGAGAAGGGTAAACAGAGGGTTGACAAATGTTTGAGGGCATAATTCCTGCTCTCGTAACACCCTTCGACGATGAGCTGAAGGTAGATTACAGAGGAATCGAGAAAAATCTTGAATTTCTTGAAAAGTACGTTGACGCCCTTGTTCCGGCTGGAACGACTGGAGAGGCTGCAACTCTGAGCTATCAGGAACACATAGAAGTAGTAAAACATGTTGCAGAGGTTTCCAAACTCCCGGTAATTGGCGGGGCTGGTTCGAACTCAACAAGAGAAGCCGTTTTTCTTGCCAAAGAAGTTGAAAAAGCTGGTGCAGAAGCTGCAATGCTCGTAACTCCTTACTACAACAAACCAAATGCTGAAGGGCTGTATCTGCATTACAAGACCGTTGCAGAGTCCGTTTCAATTCCAATAATAATATACAATGTCCCCTCAAGAACAGCCTGCAACATAACACCAGATGTCGTGGAGAGGCTGGCGGAAATAGACAACATAGTCGGAATCAAGGAGGCCAGCGGAAATCTCAAGCAGGTTTGTGAAATAATAAAGAGGACCCCTGACGATTTCATACTCCTGTCGGGAGACGACTTTTTGACCCTCGCAATTTTGTGTCTTGGAGGGAAGGGTGTAATAAGCGTAGCTGCAAATGTAGCTCCACAGATGATGAAGGAGATGTACATAGCTTTCAAGGAAGGTAATCTCGAAAAGGCAAGAGAAATGCACTACAGGCTTATGCCACTGTTTTCTGCGTTATTCATAGATA
>Ga0256914_1002380_pt1 | contig 15795 bp, 12 predicted proteins | sample HulkmetaG_FD_191571 | JGI IMG/M metagenome (GOLD analysis project Ga0256914, IMG submission 191571) | Hydrothermal chimney microbial communities from Main Endeavour vent field at the Juan de Fuca Ridge, Pacific Ocean - Hulk | ecosystem: Environmental > Aquatic > Marine > Hydrothermal vents ... | reverse complement strand
ATTCTTACATCAAAAAATTGAACATGTGTTGCAGCTGGATCCTTTTTTCTTGCAGCAATAGAAACAAGGACTCTAAAACCACGATATGCGAGTGTCCGTTTTTTCAGAGAAGCATCATTTGTGTAAAATGGAGAATATTCCAAACTTGATGAATCAGTTTTATTCGTATCCGAGGTATATACCATAGGAATGTACCCAGGAAGAGCCGTAAAACTCTTTATTGCTTTAGGATTTGGTTGCGTTCCACTATTAATAGTAGAATTAAAAGGAAATCGCATCATTAAATGATTATATGTATGAACACCTCCATTATAATGGAAAACATCAATATCATGATAATGATGAATATGATAACTACAAATAAAAGTATTACCATCTTCAGGCGATGGATAGGAAGACGATAAATAATCAAAATCCCCTAGTGAATCATATCCTTGAATAGAATAATAAAAAGACAATGGCGAATCACTGTAAGTATCAGAAGGAAGGCATGGATTATTGTTAATAGACTTTAGACTACTACTTACCGAACCACTAGGGTGGCCATTAGATTGCAACGGAATATCCCATAAATCAACAAGTCCCGGAAGAAAATGCTCTGCTAAATTTGTATCAGAAGTTCCAAATTGAGATGGATCAAAATTTAAAGGATTATCCGCAGTAACATTTCTCGCACGAATATATTCAAGCGTATAGTTGGCAATATTCTTTGCTATATCTCTCATCTCTGAATCTCTTATACTTGAATATGTAGAAGCAAGCAGACTTAAAGTTGAAGCAATTATAATAACAAGAATTGCCAGGGCAACGACAATTTCAATTAAAGTAAATCCTTTGCGGACTTGCTTAACCAACAACTAAAACCTCCTATAAAAATTTATTCTAATTTATTAATTATATACCTTTAAAAAATATATTCAATAGAAGAATTCATTGAGAAAAAAATTAAATTAATAAATTTTAATAAATAAAAAAAGCCCTGGCAGCGACCTACTCTCCCACACCGTTTCCAGTGCAGTACCATCGGCCCTGAAGGGCTTAACTTCCGTGTTCGGAATGGGAACGGGTGTTTCCCCTTCGGCATAGCCACCAGAGCGTTATATACACTCTACTGGATTGTACCTTCAAAACTGCATGAGGTGTAGTAAGTCCTCGACCGATTAGTACGCGTCAGCTAAACGCATTACTGCGCTTACACCCCGCGCCTATCAACCTCGTAGTCTACGAGGGGTCTTACTCCTTCGCCGAAACGAAGGATGGGAGATCTTATCTTGGGGTCAGCTTCGCGCTTGAGATGCTTTCAGCGCTTATCTGGTAGGAACTTAGCTACCCAGCGCGTGCCCCTGGTGGGACAACTGGTACACCAGCGGTTCCCTTCTCCGGGTCCTCTCGTACTACGGAGAAACCCCCTCAAATCTCCTACGCTCGCAGCGGATTAGGACCGAACTGTCTCACGACGTTCTGAACCCAGCTCGCGTGCCGCTTTAATTGGCGAACAGCCAAACCCTTGGGACCTTATCCAGCCCCAGGATGCGACGAGCCGACATCGAGGTGCCAAACCTCCCCGTCGATGTGAACTCTTGGGAGAGATAAGCCTGTTATCCCCGAGGTAGCTTTTATTCGTTGAGCGATGGCGTTTCCACACACAACCACCGGATCACTAAGCCCCACTTTCGTGTCTGTTCGACCTGTCGGTCTATGCAGTCAGGCTCCCTTATGCCTTTGCACTCAACGGCTGATTTCCAAACAGCCTGAGGGAACCTTTGGGCGCCTCCGTTACCTTTTAGGAGGCGACCGCCCCAGTCAAACTGCCCGCCTGACAGTGTCCCCTTGCCCGATTCAGGGCTAAGGGTTAGAACCCCAGCATACCAAGGGTGGTATTCCAAGGGCGGCTCCCCCGAGACTGGCGTCCCGGGTTCTCAGCCTCCCACCTATCCTATACATGGTATACCGAGATTCAGTATCAGGTTACAGTAAAGCTCTACGGGGTCTTTCCGTCCTGCTGCGAGTAACCCGCATCTTTACGGGTACTGCTATTTCACCGAATCCCTCTTCGAGACAGCGCTCAAGTCGTTACGCTTTTCATGCGCGTCGGAACTTACCCGACAAGGTATTTCGCTACCTTAGGACCGTTATAGTTACGGCCGCCGTTCACCGGGGCTTAAGTTCGGAGCTTCGCCGGCCGAAGCCAGCTAACCCCTCCCTGTAACCTTCCGGCACCGGGCAAGCGTCGGCCCCTATACATCGTCTTTACGACTTAGCAGAGACCTGTGTTTTTGTTAAACAGTCGCTTGAGCCTGTTTACTGAGACCCGGAATCGCAAAGGCAAGTAAATTGCCTTCACCATTCCAGGCACCCCTTCTCCCGAAGTTACGGGGCAATTTTGCCGAGTTCCTTGAAGAGGGTTCTTTCGTACGTCTTAGGAGCGTGCTCCTCGTCTACCTGTGTTGGATTGCGGTACGGTCACATATCTTCCTCGTTAGAGGTTTTTCTCGTGAGCGTGGAATCAGCTACTTCGCCTTGCGGCTCCCCATCACCTCTCAGGGTTAACGCATCCAGGGATTTGCCTCCGGATGCCCCCTACGGGCTTGGACGCGGACAACCAAAACCGCGCTTAGCCTATCCTTCTCCGTCACCCCTTCCTGATAACGGAAGATACGTGGTACAGGAATATTAACCTGTTATCCATCACCTACGCCTTTCGGCCTCGGCTTAGGACCGACTAACCCTGGGCGGACAAGCCTTCCCCAGGAAACCTTAGACTTACGACGGCAGGGATTCTCGCCCTGCTTTTCGCTACTCAAGCCAAGATTCTCACTTCCTATCGCTCCAGTGCTCCTTACGGTACACCTTCTCAGCAATAGGAACGCTCTCCTACCGCTCAAAGAATCCGAAGATTCTTTGAACCCGCTGCTTCGGTAACAGGCTTAGTCCCGGACATTTGCGGCGCAGAACCGCTCGACTAGTGAGCTGTTACGCACTCTTTAAAGGATAGCTGCTTCTGAGCTAACCTCCTAGCTGTCAAAGCAGTTCCACATCCTTATTGTACACTTAGCCTGTTTTAGGGACCTTAGCAGACGATCTGGGTTGTTCCCCTCTCGACGACGGATCTTATTACCCGCCGACTCACTGGTGGGATACAGATACGCGGCATTCGGAGTTTGGTTGGGTTTGGAAGTCTGGTAGGACCCCTAGCCCATCCAGTGCTCTACCTCCGCGCACTAATTACCCACCGCTGCACCTAAATGCATTTCGGAGAGAACCAGCTATCTCCAGGTTCGGTTAGAATTTCTCTGCTACCCACAGTTCATCCGATAAGTTTTTTCCCCTAACCGGTTCGGGCCTCCACGAGTTTTTACGCTCGTTTCACCCTGACCATGGGTTGACCACCTGGTTTCGGGTCTAAGAACAGCGACTAACGCCCTATTCAGACTCGCTTTCGCTACGGCTCCGGGTGCCACCCCTTAGCCTTGCCACTGCCCTTAACTCCTTGGCTCATTCTTCAATAGGCAAGCAGTCAGGCTGAAGTGTTGCCACTTCATAGCCCTCCTACCGATTGTAGGCATACGGTTTCAGGTTCTATTTCACTCCCCTCCCGGGGTTCTTTTCACCTTTCCCTCACGGTACTATTTTCGCTATCGGTCACCGGAGTATTTAGCCTTAGGAGGTGGTCCTCCTAGCTTCCCGCAAGATTTCACGTGTCCCGCGGTACTCAGGAAAAGCTCTTAGGAGTGAGTTACTTTTCGCCTACAGGGCTATCACCTTCTTTGGCCGCCCTTTCCAGAGCGTTCGACTAAGTAGCTCATTTGTAACTCCATACCTGATTGGCAGATCAGGATTGAGCTTTCCTACAACCCCGTCTATGCAACGCCTGCCAGCTTTAACACATAGACGGTTTAGGCTGTTCCCCGTTCGCTCACCACTACTTAGGGAATCGCATTTTGCTTTCTTTTCCTCGAGGTACTGAGATGTTTCAGTTCCCTCGCTTACCCTCCTTGCCCTATGTGTTCAGGCAAGGATGACAGAGGTTTCCCTCTGCCGGGTTTCCCCATTCGGAAATCCACGGATCAAAGCTTGTTTTGCAGCTCCCCGTGGCCTATCGCAGGCTTGCTGCGTCCTTCATCGGCTCCGTGTGCCAAGGCATCCACCGTATGCCCTTACTAACTTACTACACCTTCATGCAGTTTTCAAGGTACAATCCGCTTCCGTATTTTCAACTTCAGCATGAGGGATTGCGCCCTCAAAACTAAACAGCGATAAGTAAGGCTGCGCTAAAAAGTTTCTTTTCTAATAAGAAACTCAAACACACCTTATAAAATGCTCCCTTAGAAAGGAGGTGATCCAGGCGCACGTTCTCGTACACCTACCTTGTTACGACTTCACCCTCCTCGCCGTGCACACCTTCGCGACCCACAGGACCGCTTCGGGTACACACGACTCGGATGGTGTGACGGGCGGTGTGTACAAGGCCCGGGAACGTATTCACCGCAGTATAGCTGACCTGCGGTTACTAGCAACTCCAGCTTCATGAGGGTGAATTGCAACCCTCAATCCGTACTGAGGTCCGCTTTTTGCGATTAGCTCCCCATTACTGGTTGGCAACGCTTTGTACGGACCATTGTCGCATGTGTGTAGCCCTGGACATAAAGGCCATGAGGATTTGACGTCATCCCCACCTTCCTCCAGCTTTCCGCTGGCAGTCTCCTTAGAGTGCATACGCCGAAGCGTATTAGCAACTAAGGATAGGGGTTGCGCTCGTTAACGGACTTAACCGCACATCTCACGACACGAGCTGACGACAACCATGCAGCACCTGTGTACGGGTCTCACCGATTGCTCGGTGAGAGGGCCGGAGTTTCTTCCGGCTTTCTCGTACATGTCAAGCCCAGGTAAGGTTCTTCGTGTAGCATCGAATTAAACCACATGCCTCGCTGCTTGTGCGGGCCCCCGTCAATTCCTTTGAGTTTCAACCTTGCGGCCGTACTCCCCAGGTGGGATGCTTAACGCGTTAGCTACGGCACTGAGGATTGGCTCCCCAACACCAAGCATCCATCGTTTACGGCTAGGACTACCAGGGTATCTAATCCTGTTTGCTCCCCTAGCTTTCGTACCTGAGCGTCAGAGACAGGCCAGGAAGCCGCCTTCGCCACCGGTGTTCTTCCTGATATCTAAGCATTTTACCGCTACACCAGGAATTCCACTTCCCTCTCCTGCTCTCTAGACCGGGAGTTTTGGATGCGAGCCCAAAGTTGAGCTTTGGGTTTTTACATCCAACTTTCCGGTCCGCCTGCGTACCCTTTACACCCAGTAATTCCGGATAACGCTCGCCCCCTACGTTTTACCGCAGCTGCTGGCACGTAGTTGGCTGGGGCTTATTCGCAGAGTACCATCAAAGTCAGATCCCTATTCGAAATCTGACCCTTTTTCCTCTGCAAAAGGAGTTTACAACCTTTCGGCCTTCGTCCTCCACGCGGCGTCGCTGGTTCAGGCTTTCGCCCATTGACCAATATTCCCCACTGCTGCCTCCCGTAGGAGTCTGGGCCGTGTCTCAGTCCCAATGTGGCTGACCATCCTCTCAGACCAGCTACCCGTCGTCGCCTTGGTGGGCCGTTACCTCACCAACTAGCTGATAGGAGATGAGCCCATCCTGAAGCGATAGCATGAAACAGAGGCCATCTTTCTTTACAGAACCGAAGTTCTGTAACATTATCGGGTATTACCCTTCCTTTCGGAAGGCTATCCCCGTCTTCAGGGCAGGTTACCCATCTATTACTCACCCGTTTGCCGCTAGGAACTTTTCATTAGGTTGCCCTAACGAAAAGCCCTCGCTCGACTTGCATGTGTAAGGCACGCCGCCAGCGTTCATCCTGAGCCAGGATCAAACTCTCCGAAAAATTATCGAAGGTTCGCACAACCTTACTTTCGCTGTTTAGTTTTCAAGGTACAATCCGCACCAACTTCATTTGCTTATTCAAGCAGTATGTAATATACCAGTTTTTCAAAGTTTGTCAAGAGTGTCTTCCGTTTTTTTCACCGTCGGTTGCTCTCGACGTTGGGTATAATAGCAGAAACTAATATCCGTGTCAAGAGTTTTTTGAAAGATTTTTAAAGATTTTTTAGATTCGTTAAAATGCTGATTTTAACTGGATTTATTGAGATTTTTAATCTCCAATCTACGCTTTTTAGCCTCAATTTTTGAAAAAACACACCCACAATAATTTTGTCTGTACATATTAAAATACTTGCTAAGAATTACACTACTCTTAAAACCGTTGCGTTTCTTAAAATCCGCATACAAAAATTTTACTTCAAATTTGTCTTCCAATGAGTGTGCAATTTCAAAAATCCATTTGCTGTTCTTATGGGGGCTTATTGTTAGCGTTGTAGTGAAATAATCAAAATGCAAATCTTTTGCAAGTCTTGCCGCTTTCTCCAAACGGAATTTATAACATAGATAGCACCGTTTACCGCCTTCTGGTTCTCTCTCCAGACCTTTAATATAATGAAACCATTCTTTCACATCGTAACTACCCAATATGAGCGGCATTTTCACCCGGTTTGCAAACTTTCGTATTTCATCTGCACGTTTTTCATACTCAGTAATAGGATGTATGTTGGGATTATAAAAAAAACCTGTAACCCTGTAATGCCTACCTCTCAAGTAAAAAAGAGGATACGTAGCATCAGGAGCACAACATATATGAAGTAAAACTTTTTCGTAATTACCATAAGGAATATCGTTTTTCTTTTTATTTTTCATCAATTAAGAACCTTTCTATCTCGTTTTCTGAATATACTCTTATTCCGTTTCTTTTGAATAACTTTGCAGTAATACCATTCCCCCTTACTTTTCTCCCGGTAAAAGTTCCATCATATATATAGTTACTTCCGCAAGAAGGACTTCCATCTTTCAAAATCGCTCTTTTAACACCGTACAGTTTCGCAAATTTCAATGCTTCTTCTGCACCTTTCAAAAAATTTTTCGTCACATCACTGCCTTTAATACTAAAAACAGAATTTCCTTTAATTTCAGATGGAGGTCTTGGTGTTGAAAGCCCGCCAAGTTGTTCAGGACAAAGAGGAACTAAAACATAAGTTTTAGAAAGCGCAACTATCCTTTCGTTTCTATTGTTGCCTCCATCATATTTCGTATCTAACCCAAGGAGGCAAGCACTCACTATAATTATTTCATTTTTCATCAAAAACATTATAATATAAACAAACGGGGTTAAAAAATGAAAATGGGAAACGCATGGGCAGATTTTCTACATAATAATATTTTAATTGCCGCAATCACATCAAATTTTGTGGCGCAACTACTTAAAGTGTTTACAGAATACACACGAACACACAGAATAAACTGGAAACTCGCAGTATCGACAGGAGGAAACCCAAGTTCTCATACTTCCACAGTTACAACACTCATGATTCTCTTTGGGTATAAGTACGGACTCAACTCTCCGTTTTTCACCATTTCATTTATCCTTGCAGCAATAGTTGTAATTGATGCTCTTTCTGTCAGGCGAGAAGTAGGAGAACATTCAAAAACAATGAACGAAATTTTCCTCGAAACACCATGGGGAAGGAAAATAGCAGAAGTAATCGATGTGAAAAAATTCAGGGAACTCATAGGCCATTCAGGACTTGAAGTATTTATGGGCTTTCTCCTGGGAATTGGAGTTGCACTTATCGATATATGGATTACGGGAAAATAATACGGGCAGGGTTCCCCTGCCCGTAAATCTATCTTTTTACTGCCTCAAAACCTTTTTCAAATGCCTTTAAGTTCGTCTCAATCGTTTTAACCGGTAAATTTTCTTTCATAGCTTCCACAACCACATCTTTTCTCAAAGGAAATTGTGGAATTGCCACTGCAGCCCCAAGTAAAACCATGTTTAAAGACATTATATTTCCTGCCTCTTTAGCAATTTTCTCTGCATCGATAACAAAGAGATTTTTAATATTATTCTTAAGAAATTCGATAATTTTCTCAATACTCGGGTATTCTGAAATTCCAAGAGACACTGTAAATGGGATAATCCTGGCAGAATTGGTTATTACAAATGTATTTTCGTTTGCCCTATCAAGTGAGCGTAAAGTTTCTGCAGGTTCAAACCCAATTATAAGATTTGCATCACCTTTACCGATAAGAGGGCTCTTTGCTTCACCTATCTTAATATCTGTATTTACAATACCACCACGCTGTGCCATGCCGTGCACTTCGCTCATAACAACGTTAAACCCCTGTTTTATAGCAGCTTCTCCTATTATTGAAGAAGTTTTAATTGTTCCCTGGCCACCTACACCAGCAAGATGTATTTTGTATATCATTTTCTCACCTCGATTGCATGCTCTGGACAAACCTGAGTGCAAACTCCACACCCATCACATATAAGAGGGTCAATGTGGATTGTACCATCATTTGCAACAAAAAATGCAGGACAGGCAAGATCAGTTATGCAAACCTTACAACGAGTGCATTTTTCCTGATTAATAGTGAATGTTATCCACACATTCCTCTTTCGTTTCTTTTCATCTGTTATTAAAGCACATGGGTGCTTTGCAATAATCACGGATACACCGTTCCTGGTTAGCGCTTCTTCAAAAACTTTTTCAGTATTGTATAAATTATAGGGATCCACTGTTTTTACATACTCAACACCTATCCCCTTAACGGTATTTTCGATAGAAATTTCCGGTGCATCTTCCCCCATTCCATTTATAGGTTCACTTGGACTTGGTTGCCTTCCAGTCATTGCAGTTGTTCTATTGTCGAGAATTACAGCAACAAGGTTTGCCTTATTATGAATAGCATTGACAAGTGGTGGAAGCCCTGAATGAAAGAATGTTGAATCTCCAATAAATGCAACGACTTTTTGGTCTGTTGAATGAGCAAATCCATTTGCTGTACCAATGCTTGCTCCCATGGAGAGCAGGAAATCAGCAGTTTCGTAAGGCGGTTGGACACCAAGTGTATAACAACCAATGTCAGAAGGATAAATTACCTGTCCCTCAAGTCCCAACTTTTTTACAGCCTTCTTAACCGAAAAATACGTAGCTCTATGTGGACAACCTGGACACAACACAGGCGGACGAGATGGTAGCGGAATGCTATTCTTTACAAAGGATTTTTGCGAAACTTTACCATAAATGGCTTTGTTTATCCCATCTTTTACAATATCTGGATTGTACTCATAAATTCTTGGAAGGAATCCATTGTATTTGCCAAGCACTTCAAGATTGAGTTTTTTCTTTCCTACCAGGGCAAGTAAATCGTTCTCCATAACAGGCTCTACTTCCTCTACAACAAGAACTCTATCCAATCCTTCTAAAAATTTAAGAACAAGGCTTTCCGGGAAAGGATAAGAGAATCCAAGTTTCAAAACTCGCACTTTGAATCCAAATTCCGATACAGCATCCAACACATAATTAGATGCACCACCGCTCGTTAAAATGCCAAGTTTACCTCCAAAATCATAAATTTCATTTAAACTGCTTTCATTTGCAATTTTTTCAGCGGATTTCAATTTTTCAATAAGTTCTTTATGCATTCTCCTTGAATTTTGAGGAACAGGTACATATTTTTCAGGCGCTTTTTTAAAAATTCCTTTCTTTGGTGGTTGTGCCACTCTTCCTGTATTAACCACTCCACGCATATGGGAAACACGAGTTGTAGTTCTGAAAAGCACAGGAAGATGCAACTTCTCCGAAAGTTCATAGGCATACTTTATAAAGTCCTTGACTTCCTGAGGATTTGCAGGTTCAATTAAAGGCACTCCAGCGAGCCTGGCGTAAATCCTGTTATCCTGTTCATTCTGGGAAGAATACATAGAAGGATCGTCCGCTGTAAGAATTACCATACCCCCATTAACTCCAAGATACGCAGTACTCATAAAAGAATCAGAGGCAACATTTAACCCAACATGTTTCATAAACACAAATGAGCGTAAATTTGAAGCAGATGCTGCTGCGGAAACTTCCAGAGCAACCTTCTCATTCGTAGAAAATTCAAAGTACATCCCATATTCCTTTGCTAATTTCCAAAGGACATTTCCAATTTCGGAAGAAGGTGTGCCTGGATACGTGGAAGCAACAGAAACACCAGATTCAAAAATTCCTCTAACAGCAGATTCATTTCCAAGAAGAAAGAGTTTTTCTCCTTCTCCTGCAACCAAAATTTTCTTTACATTCATATTTCCCCCTTATAGAGATAAGTCTATTCTGTACTGCAACGCTTCCGCAAGATGCGGAAGTTTAACGTCCCTTTCACCTTCAAGATCAGCAATTGTCCTTGCAACCCTCAACACCCTGTCAAATCCCCTTCCAGTAAGTCCAAGTGTTTCTGAAGCATTAACAAGAAAATTTGTTTCCTCTTCCTTCAAAGGAATAAACTCTTTTATCATACGCGGATTAAGTCTACTGTTTGAAAAAATCCCGGTTCCTTTATACCGTTCTTCCTGAACCTTCCTTGCTTTTATTACACGCTCTCTTATTTCTCTGGAAGATTCACCTCTTTTACTCTCTGCAAGTTCCGAAGGAAGCAAGCGTGGAACTTCTAATTGAATATCAAACCTATCCCAGAGTGGTCCAGAAATCTTGTTTCTGTATCTTTTTACCTCATACAGGCTACAACTACATGAATGCACAGGATCCCCATACCAACCACAGGGACACGGATTCATTGCAGCAACAAGCATAAATTTAGCAGGATAGGTAATAGTTTCTTTAGCCCTTGAAATTGTTACAAATCCATCTTCCATTGGCTGTCTCAAAACCTCAAGAACATCCCTCCTGAATTCCGGCAGTTCATCAAGAAACAGAACTCCGTTGTGCGCCAAACTTATTTCTCCGGGTTTTGGCACTCTACCTCCTCCTATAATAGCAACGGAAGACGAAGTGTGGTGGGGAGAGCGAAAAGGTCTTTTCGAAATAATTCCGCCGTTTAAAAGCCCTGCAATACTGTATATCTGCGTGACCTCAATGGCTTCTTCTTCAGTAAGTGGAGGCAGAATTGTAGGCAGTCGCCTCGCAAGTAGAGTTTTACCACAGCCAGGGCTTCCCATCATAGCAACGTTATGCCCTCCAGCAGCCGCAATTTCCATCGCTCTTTTTGCCTGCATCTGCCCCTTTATGTCTGAAAAGTCAAAATCAAATTCATCTTCCGCAATTAATTTATCTTCAATTGCAGAATGAGAGGGTGATATTTTTCTATCCCCATTTAGAAACTCCACAACTTCGTGTAGATGCTTTACTGGATAAATATTTACACCAGAAATTATCTCTGTCTCCTCTTTATTGGAAAAAGGAACAATAAAGTCTGCTTTGTTCTTAGAAAGTCCAATTGCCATAGGAAGGGCACCAGAAATTTTTCTCACTGAACCATCAAGGGATAATTCTCCTGCAAAATGAAATTTATCAACAGAATCCTTATCTGCAATCACCCCCGTTGCAAGCAAAATTCCAATCGCAACCGGAAGATCATAAACAGAGCCAACTTTTCTCACTTCAGCAGGCGCAAGATTAACTGTAATTCTTTTTAATGGAAAATCAAACCCGGAATTCTTTATTGCAGAGCGAACTCGTTCTCTGGATTCCTGAACCGCTTCATCTGGTAAGCCTACAATATTAAAAGAAGGGAGTCCATTAGAGATATCTACCTCCACAATAACATCTATCTCTTCAAGACCTTTTAAAGAAACACTTTTAACCCTTGCAAACATTGTTATGGCAGTGCAACATACGTGTCTTCATCATAATAAAGTTCTCTTTTCCAATTCACTTTTTCCTTAATCAAAGGATTAGGTTCATCTACTAATTCCACTCTAAAAAATGTAGAACGATACCATGGATAATCAGGCGCCTCTGGTGGGAACGGAGACTCTTTTACTACCCTGAAGCCCTCTGTAATGATTCTCTCACCAACGAGTAAATACTTGTTAAAATCTCTTAAAACATCCGTTATAACAAGATTCATTGAAAGCAAATCTTTTTCAATATAAAACCATTTTTTAAGAGACGACTCATAATGACTTACACCAAAATATCCAGCGCTTCCTTTTCCCTTCAAACCCTCAATGCAACGTGAAAAGAATAAACGCATTCCTGCAACTGTCTCAACAGGATCAGTAAGGAAAACATCAAACTTCTTCTTTAAATTATCCGGTATAGGATCCACTGCATTGTAAAGCAACGCTTCAACATTAAGATTGTATTCCTTTGCAACCTTGTTTATATAATTCACTATTCGTTCATCAACTTCTATAACTTTAATCTCTTCTGGAAAACCAGTAAGCATCATAGCAATACTTGTTAAATCATCGTCTCCGAGAAAAAGGAGTTTCTTGTTTTCTAAGTCTCCTCTCGTATAAACAAAAGCAGCTCTTCTAAAAGAAACTTCTGGCGGAACAACGCCCTGATCAAATTCAGCAGTTTCTGAGGGCCTATTCTCAAAAATCTTTCTGAACCTATTCATCGCATCAGAAAAAACCTCTCCCAGTGCTATGCCTGTACCATCGCAATTCTTACAGATAAATTCTTTTTCTGCTTGAATATGATTCTCTTCGGCAAATTTAACACCCGAACCTGTAAGACAAATTTTATCTCCATCGGATTTAATGAAGCCTTTACTTTTAAACAAATTTAATGCCTCTATTGTCTGTTTTATATCACCATCTTGATGGTTTATTATCTCCCAAAGCGACCCACATTCCTTTAAAAGATAACGTAAAATCTGTTCTTCAACTCTTTTCATAAGACCTCCTGTAATAACTAAACTTTTTTCTTTCTTTTCAATTCTACACAAAAAATCGTTTTACAAAAATCCGGTTATTACTATAATGAAGTATGATAAAGGGAGTTGGTATAGATATTGTAAAGGTCGACAGAATTAAAAAAATGAAAGAAGTATACGGGGTAAAGTTTCTCAACAGAATTTATAGCAGACGGGAATTAGAATATTCTCTTAGACTTTCCCGTCCGTTTGAGACACTTGCAGGAAAATTTGCCGCAAAAGAAGCAATAATTAAAGCCTCGGGAATAAAATTGCCTTTCAAAAAAATTGAGATTTTAAATAACAGCACGGGGGCACCTTTTACAAATATACCCAACACAAAGATCTCTATATCTCATGAAAAAGAATATGCAATTGCAATAGCAATAACGGAGGAGGAACAAACATGAAAATAGCATCTACTAACGAAATAAGGCTGTTAGATAAAAAGGCTGAAGAGTTCGGATTAACCTCAGAAATACTTATGGAAAATGCCGGGAATGCAGCATTTTATGTAATAGAAAAAGAAATGGGCGGTGTAGAAAATAAAAAGTTTGTTGTATTTACCGGCACAGGAAATAACGGTGGCGACGGATTCGTTGTTGCAAGAAAACTTGCATCTGCTGGTGCAATTGTTGCCCTATTTCTTATCGGAGATGAAGACAAATTGAAAGGTGTTGCCCTCAAAAACTACAAAAGATTGGACAGTTTTCCTATTGAACGATACACAATAAAATTCTTCGACAGAATCACAGAGATGAACATTTATCGATGTGACGCTATTGTAGATGCAATCTTTGGAATAGGTATCTCAAGAACCATCAAGGGAATTTACAAAGAAATCATCGAAGGCATAAATATAAGTGAAAAACCAGTTTTTAGCCTTGATATCCCGTCTGGAATAAATGGAGATACAGGAGAAATAATGGGCATAGCAGTAAAAGCAACTTATACTATTACATTCGGATTACCGAAACGCGGTTGTTTTATATATCCTGGTGCCGATTACACTGGAAAGTTATATGTATCTCACATATCATATCCCCCTTCTTTATATAACAGCGAAGATATAAAAGTTCAAATAAACATTCCAATTGAACTTCCCAAACGCGAGAATGACACGCACAAAGGAAGTTTTGGTAAGGCACTATTTGTATCAGGCGGAAGAAATTATTTAGGTGCTCCGTATTTTTCTTCAATGGCTTTTTTAAAATCAGGAGGAGGACTTTCATATCTTGCAACTCCTGAAAGCATAGCACCGTTTATCTCTTCTAAGGGAAGCGAAATAGTTACCCTGCCAGTAAAAGAAACCGGAGAAAAAACAATTTCTATAAAAAGTTTGAATGAAATCATTGATTTTGCTGAAAAAGTTGATATTGTTTCTGTTGGTTCCGGGCTTACATTAAACGAAGAGACAATGGAAACTGCACGAGAAATAATAAAAACCGTTAAGAAGCCTGTAATAATTGATGGAGACGGGATAACAGCAATCGCACACAGCAAAAATATCCTTAAAGATAGGGAATATCCTACAATTTTAACCCCACATCTTGGAGAATTTGCACGATTAACCGGAAAATCAATAGAGGAAATAAAACTCAAAAAGATAGACCTTGTAACGGAATACGCAGAGGAGTTCAATTCAGTTATAGTTTTAAAAGGCGCTTTCACACTAATAGCCCTTCCTGACGGACGTGTTATGATAAACACTTCTGGAAATCCAGGAATGGCAACTGCAGGAAGCGGAGATGTGCTTACAGGAACAATTGCATCTATGTTTGGAATAGGCCTTTCTATTGAAGGTGCCGTAAGAACAGGAGTTTTTCTACACGGATTAGCAGGAGATCTTGCCTCTAAAGAAATAGGAACAGACGGAATTACAGCAAGCGATATTTTGAACTTTTTACCAAAAGCAGTACAATATTTCAGGGACAACTATAAAACAATACGGGAGAGCGCATATGAAAGAGCATATAATATTTGATAAAATAGAACTATACGAAAAGGCTGTTGAAACACGACCTATAAGTTTGCTTCCAAATTTATTACTTCTCTCTTACGTAGCATTAGGCAAGCAGTATGAAAAACTTGCTTCTTATTCAGAGCAGTTTCTCATGAGTAACCCCAGGATCAACATTCTTGTAGAAGACTTTATAATGCTCTCCAATTTAGCAACAAACCAACAAAGTTTCGCAGACATAAGTTTTAGAAATATTCACTCCCTCGATCCAGAAGAACCTTATTCACATCTCCTGCGTCTTATAACAGAATCAAGCCCTGAAGATTTCATGGAAACAAAAATATTTCTTGGTAATAATCATAAAGAGTTAGCAGATCTGTTTAATAATGTAGAAATAACAGCACCATACAATTTATACAGAATACCGGAAGTTATAGGCTTAAAAGATAATATTATATCAAAAATCAGGAAAACATTAGAAGAAACACCTGCAAACCCAATTTTACGCGTATCCCTCGCAGAGGCTTTACTAAAAACAAACCAGGTAGAAGAGGCTCAAAAAGAGATAGATACTGTGATTTCAATTTATCCAAATTACACGCGTGCACTTCATATTAAAGCAAAATTGTATCAAGATTACCTCGAAGAAGAGGCAAAAGGTATAGAAATTTACAAAAAAATATTTGAACTGAATCCTGTGTCACCTTATCTAAAAGGAATAGAAGTTGTCTTCTTAAGTGAAGACGAATCTATTATGGTCAGCGAACTCAAAACTATTTTCAGGCATGACAACCCGTTTGTTTTATACTTTAAGGAAAATTTTAAAAAGAAAGAAAATGAGCAAAAAACAGATACTTCAAAAAAAGAGAAAGCAGTCAGAGAAGAGTCTATCAATAAAAAGGAAAACATAGAAATTACTGAAGAGCCTGAACTTTCACCTTTAGATGAGGGATACAAACATTTATACCAGGGAAATCATAAAAAAGCAATAGAATCATTCTTGAAAGATCTTAAAAAAAAGTAGATTACTGCTGCATTATTTAAAGGTTAAAATAAGCAGAAAAAA
>Ga0256914_1002379_pt1 | contig 15796 bp, 12 predicted proteins | sample HulkmetaG_FD_191571 | JGI IMG/M metagenome (GOLD analysis project Ga0256914, IMG submission 191571) | Hydrothermal chimney microbial communities from Main Endeavour vent field at the Juan de Fuca Ridge, Pacific Ocean - Hulk | ecosystem: Environmental > Aquatic > Marine > Hydrothermal vents ... | reverse complement strand
TTGTTCATAGAACCTGGCCAGGTCATCGGCATACTTGAGCAACTGGATGGACTGTTCCTGGACATCATGGCGGGCCTGGTTGAGTTGTTCTATCATGGCGTTGAAATTGCAAGCAATATTCTCAAGTTCCCCATCTATGGAAAGTTGTATGGGCTTGAGCTCCTGCGGAGAGTCTGGCAGGCTGGTGACCTTGGCCAGGGTGGTGAGCTGGTCAGCTGATTGGCGCAGAACAACAAAACCGACCAGAATCGAGAACAGGATCAGGGCCGCGCACAGGATCAGGGTGTTGGAAAGAGTGATGTGTTCCTGGAGAAAGAGATAGATAACAACGAGAAATGGCAGGATGCCCATCAGGGCCAGACTGATCCTGATTTTACGGTAAAAAGTCAATTTTTGTTTGGTACTGTTGCTGTTCATGACATTTTCTGGTGGAACTTTTTCATTTTTTCAGCCTCTTCGCCCCGTAGTATCTGAAAGGGCTCGAGAAAATAGATCGCAACTTGGCTTTGACTCCTGGCATCTTTTTTTGTGTCGGCCAGCCGGTTGCCAACTTCCATGATTCGCGCTGTGGTCCGCATTGTGCCTTGCAGATCCGGTGTCCCTGGCAGGAGAATGTTTGCTTCAACAATCTGATCTACCACATACAGGTCAGGTTGCTTGGCATAGAAAAGAGCGCCGCCGCCGGAAATATTGATTAACTCGGTTGTCTCGCAAAAAGGTTGTCCGGATCGGTTCGTTCCCTGGATAACCAGCTGGCAGTTAAGCGGAAATCGCTGGAATTTTCGTTGTTCCATGGTCAGGTACTTGTTGCGTGGATGATATTTTGTCTTGTTCTTTATAAGTGGATGCGTCCTGGCAGCGCACAGGCAACATCCGCAAGTGGCGCCCCGGGAGCAGGAGGATGTGATATGGACTCGTACCAGATACTTTGTACGTTGTTACGGGCACCCTGCTGAGTCTTGTTTCCGCTTACCTTTTTGCCCGGTCGTGGCAGCCCACATAGCGGCCTTTCGGAGTATCGCTGGCTTTGCTTGCCTGTGCAAATCCTGGGGTCTCCTGCCAAATTGGTTGAAGAAAAAAACAAGCCGCGTCAGACAAGAATAGTGAACACAATGCATTATGTATAGGTAATGTCGCAGTTGGAATCATTGTTGCTGTTCTTTGCGATGCTCGATAAATCCCCAATATGGAAAATCGACCTGATACGAGGCAATAAGACCCGGGCTCTGTTCCCGGCTGGCAACCAGCCATAAGTCATTGTGGCGTTTGTTTTGCGGTGTGGCGTCAAACGGGTTCCATTGCGGCAGCAGAATCATGGCATTATCCGCCGAGTATTCAATATCACCGGATCCTTTGAAAGAGCCCATGTGCGGCTGTTTGTCATACTCTCCCCTTTCTCCCCTGGAGAGTTCCGAGATGACCAGAAAAGAGGCATTATACGCGTCCCTGATGGCTTCCAGTTCGCGTAGCCAGGCATTGATGCCTGTTCTTCGACGGGAGAGATCCTTGAACGGCAGTTTGTGCAAGCTGTCAATCACGAGCAAAATTTGCTCGGAATGGGTTTCGTGACAGAGAAAATCGATATGGCGGCGCATCAATTCCGGACTCAGCGCGCGGTCATTTACCACCCGGAAAAAAAAGAGCATTTTTTTTAAATGATCCAGTGAGTGGTTAAATCGTTTTTTTTCTGTGTCTGTCAATGATCCGGATAAAATCGCCTCACCGGCCAGTCTGCTCATTCTGCTCAGGGTGCGCAGATAGATTTTTTTGCGTCCGTTTTCAAAGTCATAATAGATCACCGGGATGTTCCGGGCTGCCATTTCCGAGGCAATCTGGATAAAGAAGGTGGATTTACCGGCCTTGGGCAGACCGCCCATGATATTGATGCCGCTTATTCCGCCCAGGGCCTTGTTGAACAGGGGAAAGCATGACTGCAGATTCAGCCCCTGCTCTGCCTCTTTTTTGCGCAGTTCTTCGACCAGGGCAAGGTGCTCATGTTCGGGTGAGGTAAAAGGTGAAAAGGCGCGCGCGTTTTTCAGCATGGCAAACGCGGTTGCCGGAAACGTTTTTCCCACCTCCCTGGCCAGTTGGGTGATGGAATGCCGTCTGCCATACTGTTCCGGCCAGTTGACCAGGCGTACCTTGTGGCCGAGTTTTCTTGCCAGGTCCCGGGCTGCCGTTTCCGCCTCTGGATTATGGTTGACAAAGAGGAAGACCGTGGAGAGATAACGAAGAAGTTCAGTCGTGATGAGCGGCAGGTCACTCGCCGTGGGCAACGATATACAGGGCAGGCCAAGCTGTTTGAAGATGAGCAGGTTTTCCTCGCCTTCGGTGATGGCAAGGGACCCGTTTTCGCAGAAATCGATATCCTGGCTGTTGTAAATGGTATAAGGGTAGGAGGAAAACTGTTCATCACCGTACCAGAATGCGTCATCCGGCCGATCCGGATGCACGCAGTGGGCTGCATAACAGTTTCCGTCAGCCTGGAAATAGGGGTAGACCAGGTAGCGACCGTTATAGCCGATCTGCATCTCGGTCAGAACATCCCTGCCAATCCCCAGACCGGCAAAGCGTTCGTAAAGCTCCGGGGTCATTTTATCGGTAAAGCCCGACAGCTCTGAGTTAAGATTTTTGGCCGGATATTCAACCCGTTCCACATCATATTCCCGGTCCGGGTCATAACCGGGCACTTTGGTCAGATCGAGCCGGGCGAGCCGGCCGAATCGCAGGGGAAATCCGCCCGGCGTACAACGATTACTGCAACGGAAATAGCCATGGAAATAGGATGAATTGTTCAGAAAGACAATAAGTTTTCCGTCTGACGCGCTATTCTTTTTGGCACAGAACGGACAGGGACCGGTAAGGATGTTGTTTTTCAGTTCCCCATCTGGTAACTGTTCCTGGTAGAATCTGGTTATCGCATCAACCATGGTTGCCTCGGTTTGTTGTTCTGTCTTTCCCTGGGGGGATGCTTCCCTATAATTCATTGAAGCAGAAAGGAACGCCGGATTCAATGAAATAAAAATCGGAGGTACGAATATGCCACAGCTGCCTGATTATGAGCAGATGGATCTCTTTTACCTTGGTCGGGAGATCGATCCGGAGAGCGGAAAAACCACGTCGGTTCCCCTGCTTTATAAAAACAAGTACCTGACAACACACGGGGTCATCCTTGGCATGACCGGCAGCGGCAAGACCGGTCTGGGCATTGCCCTGCTCGAGGAGGCAGCCCTGGACAGGATTCCGGCCATCATCATCGATCCCAAGGGGGACATGGGCAACCTGTTGCTTTCCTTTCCCGATCTGTCTCGAGAGGATTTTTCCCCGTGGGTTGACCGGGACAAGGCGCGTCAGCAGTCGATCTCCATCGACGAGTTGGCCGAACAGACCGCTCGAACCTGGCAGAAAGGATTGGCCAGCTGGGATCAGGATGGTGCGCGAATACAACGCATGCATGAACATGCGGAATTCAGGGTTTATACGCCTGGTTCCACGGTCGGGGAACCTGTTTCCGCCCTGGGCAGTCTGCAGGCGCCGCCACAAGAGGCGCGTGATGATGATGAGCTGTTGGCCGGGATGGTCAACGCGGCAGTTTCTTCGCTTTTGATCCTGGTTGGTATCAGGGCTGATCCACTCAAGAGCAGGCAGCATATACTGCTGGCCTCGATCCTGCTGCACCACTGGCGGCGCGGTGAGGATCTTGACCTGGAGAGTCTGATTGCCAGTGTGGTCAAACCGCCCTTTGAACGGGTCGGTGTTTTTCCGGTGGAAAGTTTTTATGGGCATAATGACCGCATGGAGTTGGCCATGCGGCTCAACAATATCCTGGCCAGCCCATCCTTTTCCGCCTGGAACCAGGGGAAGAGGCTGGACATAGATGGGTTCCTTTTCACCGAAGACGGACGCCCGTGCCATTCCATCTTTTCCATTGCCCATCTCAGCGATGATGAGCGGATGTTCTTTGTAACCCTGCTTCTGGGCCGCCTGATCGGCTGGATGAGACGGCAGCAAGGGGCCTCGGGGCTGCGCTGCCTGCTCTATATGGACGAGATATTCGGTTTTTTCCCGCCAAATGGAAACCCGCCCGCTAAAAAGGCCATGCTGCTTTTGCTGAAACAGGCCAGGGCCTTTGGCCTGGGGATTGTCCTCTCCACTCAGAATCCGGTTGATCTTGATTATAAAGGGCTCTCCAATATCGGCACCTGGTTCATTGGGCGCCTGCAGACCAGACAGGATCAGGATCGTGTTCTGACAGGAATTTCCGGTAGTGGCGCCACTGTTGACAAGGCACGGCTTCGCGAAATGCTTGCCAACATGCGAGGCCGCACTTTTCTGCTTTCATCCGCCCATCTCGACGGCCCGGTTCTTTTTGAGACGCGCTGGGTCCTCTCCTACCTGAAAGGACCGCTTTCCCTGCAGGATATTGGCGCGCTAAGCAGGCGGGGCAGCAATGAGACAAAGCCCGATACAGCCACCTCTGTTTCAGCCGCGCCTGAAGAAGAGTGTGATTCAAGTCTGCCGCTGTTGCCAGCCACTCTTCATCAGTTGTTTGTCCCCTCGCCGGTTCCCATGGACAAGGTAATCTATTCGCCCTGGCTGACTGGAAACTGTACGGTCCGTTTTTATAATCAGAAACGAAATATCGATCAGCAGGAAAAGGTCTGTTTGCGTCTCCGTGCCTCGGCCACCTCAACGGATTTTTCCTGGTCCAGGGGAGAAGCTTGTCCCGTATCCCTTGATCTCTGCGTAAAAACACCAGAACCGGATGCCTGTTTTGTTCCTGTCTCCCCGATCCTTTTTCAACGTAAAGAGATAACTGCTTTAAAAAAGGACTTTGCAGATTACCTCTATCATAACAAAAAACTTGAACTGCTGCGTGTCGCCAAGCTTAAATTGGAGGCAAGGCCGGGAGAAAGCGAGGAACAGTTCTACCAGCGGCGCAGCGATTTGCTGCGGGAGAAAAAAGAGGCGGCCCTGGCAAAGGTTGAACAGCGCTACGAGAAAAAACAGTATCAAGTCCAGGTACGTCTGGAAAAGGCACTGGCCCGCCTTGAAAAGGAAAAGGGAGATGTCAAGGCCAGGGGGGTTGATACCGCTCTTTCCTTTGGCGTGGCCCTGTTTGGCGCCCTGTTCGGCCGGAAAGCTGTTTCCGTGACCAGTGTCAGCCGTTCCGCCCGGGGCGTGCGGAGTGCGGGCCGACTGATCAAGGAAAAAGGTGATGTGGCCCGGGTTGAACAGGAGATCGAACGTTTGGAAAATGAGTTGCAGCGCCTTGCCCTGGATTTGCAGGAGGAAATGGCCCGGATCGATGATCGCTTTGCGCCGGAAAATTATCCAGCCGAAACGTTTTTTCTTACACCGCGCCGGAGCGATATTTTTGATGTGGAGCTGGCCCTGGTTTGGGAGCCGAAGTTTGATTTTTCGTAGTGCTGGAACGGTTACATCTCCGGCAAGTGATGTGCCCGGTGACCCAGGGGGCATGCCGTGCGCTGTTGCATCCAAAAACATTGCCAAGACATGTCACAATGCCCGCCCATTTTGGTGTCTTACCCCACAATTACTGTATTTCAAGGCGATATGTGCGGGAATGCGGGCTAACCGATAATTTTCTGCATTGTTTTATCGCCAAGCAGTTCAGAAAAGCGCAGGTGAACAGAGAAATCACTGGCAAGTGGATCGTAAGGCTGCACGCCGATGGCAAGACCAGAAATGACAATGTGGCCTGGATCCGAACTGATCGGAATGGTAATCCGCATGTTGCGGCCCAGCAGGAGGCGGGTATTCTCTTTTTTCGAGATTCTGATCAGGTAAGAGAGACCGCCCCGTGAAATATCGGCCAATTCGCCGCGAAAGCCCCGCCCGATGGGCCGGTTATTCTGGTCAAGGAGTTGAATCTGGATCTTGCGGGAGAGCTGAACCCGTTCATGCTGGCGCCGATCCAGTCCTTTCTTTTTGAGCAGGTGGCAGGTGGTGTTGCACCTGTTGTAAAAACTTTGCAACTTTGCCTCCAGGCCGGGATAGGCCTCCTGCCAGCGGTGAAAGCTACCGGACTTCAGAACCGAAACATTGACCGGGGTAAGGGCGGTAAGAGTAACTGTCCAGAAAGAGGCATCAAAGAAATTTTCCCCGACAATCTGACCCCGAAGCAGGGTGGAGACAAAAACTTCCCGTCCGTCCTTTTGATAGGAGATCTTGATGGTTCCCTGGTTGATGAAGAAGAGCTCATCGTTTTTGTCGCCCTGATGGACGATGATCTCCTCGGCTTCGTAATCGCGCTCTTCAAGTTCATGGTAAATAGCTGAGAACTCTGTTGGATCAAGGAGTTCCAGAAGGTCGGACCAGGTCTCCAGCTGGTTGGGAGTTATGGAGCCGGTTTTTTCCTTTTCTATAAATTCACCGGAACGAATGATCTCGGTCAGGGCCATGGGATCTATTTCATAGATCCGCTCCCGGAGTCGTTCGGCATTGGCAAAATCCTTGTTTTTCGCGCATTCAATAACCAGGTCATAGAGTTCCTTTTTGGCTTCCTCTGTGTTGCCCCGGGCCGCTTTTCTGAAAATGGCAGCCTCCCGCTCGGCCAAGGGATCATGTTTGCGCAGGAGCTGGGCCTGCATGGCGTTGTGTTCCTTGTCTTCCAGAACAGACTCTTCGCCCTCAAGAGCGTGCAGCGCGCTTTCAGCCGCGGCAATAACTGAAGGCGCGTAATCATCCAGGCCTGGTATCTTTTTCGTTTCAACGACCTTTTTCAGGCCGGGAATCGCCTTTTTGGAGCGGAGACGGGCGAGCGCAATACAGATTTCCGTCTGGAGCTGTTCCTTTTCGTGGTGCGGCGGCCCGGCCGAAGAGGCAAGCAGATCGGTGAGCGGCAGAATTACCCCCTCGTCGTGCACCTTGCCAAGTTGGCGGACGATCAGGGGTTGCAGTTCAACCGAGGCCCGGGGCAGTTCCTGGAGGAAAAATTGTTTCCTGGCCGTCCCGCCGATCAGGCCAATGGTTTGAACCACTTCCCGTTGCACCCTGATATCCTCGTGATGGATATATGGGGCCAGGGTCGTGAAGCAGTCGGGATCTCCTATACGGCGGAACAGACGGATAATGTTTCTGGTTATGTACCAGGGCGCGTCCTGTTCCAGAAGCAAAAGGAGAGCGTTGCGGGCCGGTTTCCCTATTTCCTCGATGAGCTGCAGGAGCAGCTTCCTCTCTTCCCGAATCTCGCTTTTGCCCAGGCGGCTGAGCAGGAAGTTGGCAGCGCCGGTGCCCATCCGGGAAATCAGGTATCGGCTGTTTTCATGGTCACCGTTTTCAGTCTGGATGTTTTCCAGGAGCGGATCGAGCAAGGTTGGCTCCGCCAGTCTGTCCAGACAGTTTTGGGCCTGTTTGGCAAGATTGGCGGTTCGTTCATCCACATGGACCGTGAGATCGAAGAGGGGATCAAGGGAGTTGACGGCCCGGTTATATTCCCGTTCGATGATGTGATGGCGGGTGAGTTTTTCCAGGGCATTCAAGGCCTGAAATGCTGCCTGGAGATCTTCCATATACGGCAGGGCCTGGACAAGAGCTGGAATCAATTTGTCCAGTCTGTACCATTGCTCGGTCTGGATCAGAACAGCGGCGGCCCTGCCCAGAGCCTCGGCACTGCCACGGCGGATGGCTGCGTCCTCGGTCCGCAGGCCTGTGACTATTCTGGTGAGTAACTGGTCAACCGTATCAAGTTGCTCTTTCTTGATCAGCTCTTCGACATTGGCAGGCAGGGTATGCAGAAAAAGATCATCGGTCAATACTCTCAACTCGCCGTTGAGCAGATTGTTGATGTTTTCCTTGACCTGTTCCTGGGAAAGTTGCTGTTGCTGATCCCTGCGGCGCTGATGCAAGGCAAGTATCGCACGCAGTTTTTCGCCTCGCACGGTCTGCATGAGCCGTTGGTAGGCATCTTCAAGTTCACTGTCATCGAGAACCGCAATTGGGGCGTCAAGTTTTTTCTGGGCAATGAGATTGAGGGCTTCGGCGATTTTTTCAAATTTTTCGTCGGAGAGCCGGGCAATGACCGTGGAGTAGAGCTGTCGGCCAAAAATACCCTTGAAACGCTGTACCAGAATACGTCCCAGTTCATCTTCATCAAGAGACGCGATGCGCGAGCCTGCCTTGCTGGCTACCTGATTATAGATTGTTGGCTCCAGGTCCTGTTCATAACGATTGAGAAGCGATGTAAATTTTTCGGGAGTCAGTTTGTCACCGGGTTTAGTCGCTATCTGCCGCATGGCTGTGACCAGGACCGGTGCTGACCAGTCTGGATGTTGCAGGGCAGGGAGCAGGTCGGGCGGGGTCGGTTTTTCTTCAAGTTCGATCAGGGAATGGGCTGCACGTATTCTGTCCGCAGCCGCGCGCGCATCATCTGTGGCCGCGATTCTGTTTAATGTCTGTTCAAGGATACCATGGCCTTTCCCCGCATTTTGTAAACTGGCGGCAATCTGCAGCAGCAGTGATTCAATGCGGTCCGGATCAAGGCGCTGGATGGTTTTTGTCAACAGTGATGCTGAAATATCTGCCTGGGGCAGTCCTGTGACCAGCCTGGCCAGCAGTTCCGTATTCAATTGGGCCATGGCAGCGGCTGAACGATCCACCACCATGGTCTGCTCCTGATTTGTTGCCGTGTTTTCCAGTCTGTCAATCAGGGCTGCCAGGGTGGCATTGCCGGTTTCCTGGCCCGGAGAATCAGCGCTTGTCCGGCCAATGGTTGCAAAAAGCCGTTGTAGATCGTCGGTACTCAGATCGGTAAATTTCTGATTGCTTTCGCCCAACTCCTCCAGAACATATTGAACAAGCTCGGCATCACTGACGCTGAGAAAGCTCCCCTCCGGAAGCACCCGTTCTTCCGGAGCCACCTGTTCTCCCCGGTGCAGGGCGACATATTTCATTTCATCAACGCTCAGGCTGTGCAGGCCAGCCTCGGCAAACAGTTCCTTAAGCGCCTTGTCCGGCCCGCCACGGCCACTGGCAAGGGCAAGGATCTCAAGCATTTTGTGGCAATCCTGCAGCGTAAACGAGGGCAAAAAGGAGAGGGTGCTGATCCGCACATTCTCGAATATATCAAGAAGTCCCTTGACCTGTGGGCGTTGTTGTTCTTTTTCCGGCAGGGGCGTGCCGTTGACGAGAATTTTCTGCTCCGAAATGCCGACAGTGGCTGCTTCCTTTTCCCGTGATTGCAACTCATTGATGGCGACAAGGACAAACTCGGCGCATTTTTTTACCTGTGGATTCGAGGCTGGATAGATACGGGTCGTTCTGATGGCGGAATACAGCCGCACCGGTAATTCAACAGAGGGATCGGCAGGCATGGCTGTATGGAGAGGCATGAGGTGATTTCCGCTTGTTCCTTGACTTGTTTTCAGAGGAATGGGGAAGAAGTGCTTCAAGTTAGCATAGCAGGGAAAGCAAAGTCAAGCCGATGAGGGTGCATTTGCCGGCTCTGTGTAGATAATCTGCAACTCGAGGAGAAGGTGAATCAGTTCGTGCATGGGCAGCCCGATAACATTGGTTGATGAGCCATGAATTTCCCTGACCAGAAAACCACCATTTTCCTGGATGGCATAGGCTCCGGCCTTGCCCATGGGCTCGCCACTGTCGACATAGGCCTGCAAAACAGCATCCGGCAGTGATGCAAAATGAATCATGGTTGCGGAGCTTTGGGTAAGGTCAATCTGCTCGTTGATGCAGACAAGGGAAAAGCCGGTGATCACCCGGTGGGTGCCCGTCTCACGCAACAGTTTCAGCATGGCCAGTGCATGAGCAGCATCCGTCGGTTTGCCGAGGATTTGGCCCTGGCAGTCAATCACCGTATCAGCGCCGAGAAGAACGGCCCCGGGATGGTGGCTGGCAATGGCCATGGCCTTTGCTCTGGCCATGCGGCGAACAAATTTTTCGGGAGGTTCGTCCTGGTACGGGGTTTCGTCAAGATCGGCGGCAAGCGCGCGAAAGGGTAGGCCCAGCCCGCTGAGAAAGTTTTTTCTTCGCGGTGAGGCCGAGGCGAGAATGAGTTCTTTTTTTGTTTTGAACAGGGGCGGATTCATTGGTCTTTCAGTGTGAAGGACAGGCTTTTTTGATCATAATAGATGGTTTCCAGAAACAGGCCGCGCGCCGGTGCTGTCGGCCCGGCCTGACAACGGTTCCGGCTGGCCAGAATTTGGGCAAAATGCTGCGGGGTGATGCGTCCCTGGCCGGTCTGGATCAGGGTCCCGACCAGGTTGCGGACCATGTGGCGGAGAAAGCCATCGCCGGTGAAGAAGAGTGAATACCGCGTCGCACCCTCCTGTCTGATCCTGGCCGCAAGCATGGTGCGGACAGGGCCGCGTCCTTCCTGCCGGGGATCCCGGGAACCGACCGCTTCAAAGCTGGAAAAGTCATGGGTTCCGACAATTGTTGTCAGGCAGTCCTGGATTGCCTGGATATCCAGAGGTCCGGGAAAATGCGCTTCATAAAGCCTGTTGGTCGGCTGCTGGATTGGCGCGGTGGAGAGGTCGTATCGGTAGGTTTTTGCCAGGGCATCGAACCGGCTGTGAAAATTCTTTGCCGCTTCGTTGGCCACAAGTATCCTGATATCCTCGGGAACAAGGCTGTTTACCCCATGAACAAACGCGCTAAGGGGATGGCGAACCCTGGTGTGGAAGTGGGCGACCATGCCCTGGGCATGAACACCGGCATCGGTTCGTCCGGCGCCGTGCAGAATCAGATCATGGCCACAAATTCGACAGAGAGCCGTTTCAAGGGTTGCCTGAATGGTAGGTACATTGCGTTGGCGCTGCCAGCCCCTGTAGGCAGTGCCGTCATAGGCGATTACAAGGCGGACACAACGGCGCATGGCTACCTGTTGTCAGGGAAAAAATGGCGCGCCCATCAGGCCGGTTGTTTCGGAAAATCCCATCATCAGGTTCATGTTCTGCACGGCCTGTCCTGCCGCGCCTTTGGCAATATTGTCAATGGCCGCAAGGACAATGATCCGTCCGGTGCGCTCGTCGAGTTGAATCCCGATGTCACAGCAGTTGCTGCCCCGGACATGCTGGGTGGCCGGGAGTTCTTCGGTACCGCAGAGGCGGACAAATGGTTCCCTTTCATACTGTTGTGAATAGAGGTCCCTGATCTGCTCAAGCGAGGCCTCTGTTGCCAGTGTCGCGTACATGGTGCTGAGAATGCCGCGGGAGATGGGCAGCAGGTGCGGGGTAAAGGAGATGGTAACGTCCTGGCCGGCAAGCAGACCCAATTCCTGTTCCATTTCAGGGATGTGACGGTGCGTTCCCCCTACCTTGTAGGCCCGGAACCCGTCAGTTACCTCACAGAAGAGGGTGGCGAGGCTTGCGGACCGTCCGGCACCCGAGGTTCCGGACTTTGAGTCGATAATCAGGCTTTCGGGCCTGATGAGCCGGTTTGTGAGCAGCGGGGCCAGGCCAAGAATGACCGAGGTCGGGTAACAGCCGGGATTGGCGACAAGATCCTGGCCGGCAATTTTTTCTCTGTACAGTTCCGGCAGACCATAGACAGCCCTGTCAAGCAGCTCCGGACAGGAGTGGGGTTGATACCATTTTTCGTAAACAGCGGCGTTGCGGATCCGGAAGTCCGCACTCAGATCCACAACCTTTTTGCCGGCGGTAAGAAGGGTTGGCACGATCTTCATGGCGGTTTTGTGGGGAACAGCCGTGAAAAAGAAGTCCGCCTTGTTGACCAGGGAGTTCAGATCAGGATTTTCACAGAGCAGATCCACCCGCTTGCGCAGGCTGGGAAACACGGTCGCAAGAGGCTGGCCTGCGTATTGACGCGATGTGACGACACAGAGTTCACAGTCTGGATGGGTGGAGAGAATGCGGGCCAGTTCAACACCGGTATAGCCTGAAGCACCGATTATACCTATTCGCAGCATGATGATTCCTCACGGATGGATCAGGAGAAGTGGAAACAAAAAAAGGGAATAACGAACCAGGTCGTTATTCCCCTTGGCAGTCCAAAAACAGAAAAGTCGTCTTTGCCAGTGGTTCGTGTCCTCGAACGAATTATCGTTTGGAGAACTGGAAGCGGGCGCGGGCGCCGCGCTGGCCGTATTTCTTCCGTTCTTTTTCACGGGGATCACGAGTCAGCAGGCCAGCTTTTTTCAGCGGCATGCGCAATTCCGGATCCATTTGCTGAAGGGCCTTGGAAATACCATGAACCAGGGCATCGACCTGAGCGGATTTGCCGCCGCCCTTGATGGTTGCCTTGATGTCATATTTCTGTTCGGCCTCGGTCACGGAAAAGGGACGATTCAGCCTGGTCTGGAAAAAGATGCCGCCGAAGTATTCCTCTGCATCCTGTTTGTTGACGTTCACCTTGCCACTGCCCGGTGTCAACCAGACTCGTGCCACTGCAGTCTTTCTCTTGCCTGTAGCGTAATAGCTATCCTGCGCCATGGTCGTATTACTCCGTTAAATATCCAGTTGTTCAGGCTGCTGGGCCTGATGGGGATGTTCACTGCCGGCATAGATTTTGAGTTTTTTCAACTGGGCACGGCCTAGTTTGTTTTTGGGCAGCATTCCCTTCACGGCCTTGCGAATCAGCTCTTCCGGATCCTTCTCGCGCATTTCCCTGGCTGTTCTTGATTTGATGCCACCCATGTAGCCGGTATGGTGGTAATAGGTCTTTTGATCCCACTTGTTGCCGGTCAGGTGAACCTTGTCCGCATTGATCACGATTATAAAATCGCCATTATCCTGAAAGTTGCAGAAAGTGGGTTTATGCTTGCCGCGCAGATATCGGGCGATTTCCGTTGCAATACGGCCAAGAATTTTGCCGTCGGCATCGACCACATACCACTTGCGGTCAATCTCATTGACCGGTGTATAATAAGTTTTCATGTCCAGGCCTCAAAGTCGTAAAAACTTTGGAGAAAAATAAATGAAAAAAGGTTCGAACCAGGTCCGAACCTTGAAATTTCGATGGAGCGGGAAACGAGATTCGAACTCGCGACTTCAACCTTGGCAAGGTTGCACTCTACCACTGAGTTATTCCCGCTCGGACGTTGCAAATGCTTAATCACAAACAGCAGGAGAATATACTCGCTGTTCAGGTTGGGTGTCAACAAAAAAAATAGTCTTTGAACCAGAAAAAATCAATGGTTTTTTCTGAGCGCTCCAGGGCGCAAACAAAGAACTCGCCTGAACCTGAATCTGTTGTTCCGCCGATGCCGAACTGATAGGATGCTGCCCGTGAATGGAACAGTTGCGAATTATTCCGAAGAAGAATACTATTTATACACGAAGAAGGACGTAGGATCCAGATTGAATACGGATGAAATAGCGAGCAGGGAGAGAGAGGTGGCTGAACAAACACGCAGGGCAACGGTGGCCCGAACCACCGCTGAGACCGATATCAAGGTGTCTCTTGAGTTGGACGGAACCGGCCGGGTCGATATCGACACCGGAGTTGGTTTCCTTGATCATATGCTGACTCTTTTTGGGGTGCACGGTTTTTTTGAGCTCTCCATCCATGCCCGGGGCGATACCCATATCGATGATCACCATACTGTTGAGGATGTGGGAATCTGCCTGGGCCAGGCCTTCAGCCAGGCACTTGGCGACCGGGCCGGCATCTGTCGCTATGGCACTGCTTTTGTCCCCATGGATGAAACCCTGGTCAGGGTATGCGTGGATCTTTCCAATCGTCCCTGTCTTCATTATGAGGCAGCTGTGCCGGACCAGAAAGTGGGCAGCTTTGATACGGCCCTGGCCAAGGAATTCATGCGCGCCCTGGCCCAGCACGGGGGCATGACGTTACATGTCGATCTTCTCCACGGAGAAAATTCCCATCATATAATAGAGGCTGTGTTCAAGGCAGTAGCCCGGGCATTGGCCGGTGCGGTGGCAAAGCGTTCGGATCTGCGCGGCCAGCTTTCTTCCAAGGGAATGCTGTAACATATCAAAATATCAAATATGACGCGTGCAGGGAATCGTCTTTCACCAGAGGATCCGGATGGTGCTTGCCCGGATAGGGCGGCTGGTGCGCAAGTTTTCCGACCAGGTTTGCCGGAATGATGGTCTGGCGAAACACCAGCCAGACGAAGGGGCGGCGCAACGATTCATTGCAGGCTCATACCTATACAAAAGAGGGGAGATATGAAAATAAACAAAAAACGTTGTACAGGGATAATGTTGGTTGTCGCGCTCTGCTTTGTTCTGTCGGGATGCGGTAACAAAAAGCAAACCGATCTTCAGGTGAAAAATCCGGAAATCTCCCTTACCTGTATCGGTGTGTTGCCGGTACGCACCATGACGGCAACCGACAAACAGACCTCGTTTGGCAAGGCCAGCAGCCTTCGTGACGGAGTTCAGGTTCTTGCCAGCCAACTCGAAAAAATTTTCATGGCCAACGACAAGATCAGGTTTATTTCGCCTGGACAGCTCAATGGAATAGAGAGCGGTGGTGCGGGTGACCTTGCCGAGCGGGCGAAAATGGCAGGCAGTTTCTTGAGTTGCAATGGTGTGCTGGAAGTAACCCTGTTTCGTTATCGTCAGCGGATCGGCGGCAAGTATACTGCCGAAACACCGGCGTCTGTGGCCTTTGCCTATCAGCTTGTCGATGTTGATAGCGGGCAGGTGCTTTGCCGGGGACGTTTTGATGAAACCCAGGAATCGGTCATGGAAAATCTTTTTAATTTCAGCAGTGCACGTAAAAGAGGCTTTACCTGGGTGACGGCCGAGGAGTTGCTTCGCGAGGGTTTGCAAAGCAAGCTGTCCGAATGTCCTTACCTGAAATAGAACCCTGCCGGCTGCGAAAACCGCCAATGGACATGATCTCGTCGCCGTTGCGTCGAAAGATTGGCCGGGCCATGGCCGATTACGCCATGCTTGCCCAGGACGACCGGGTGCTGGTGGCTGTTTCCGGCGGGGCTGATTCCCTGGTCCTGGCCAGGGTGCTGCAACTCTGGCGGCAGCGGGCTCCCATTGATTATACCCTGCGTTGTGTCCATGTCGATATGCAGCCCGTTGGTGATGGCCGTCCTGGCCCTGTCGCGGCAGAGGTGAAGGGGCTGCTTGCCGAAATGGGCCTTGTCTGCGATATCCTGCCTGCCAACTGGCAACCGGAACGCCTTGACACCGGTGCTGCCGCTGGAAAGGATGTCTGCTTTCAATGTTCCCGCAACCGGCGCACTCTTCTCTTTGACCATGCCCGCCGCAACGGTTTTGGTCTGCTTGCCCTGGGCCACCACCGCGATGATATCATCGAAACCTTTTTCCTGAACCTGACCAGGGCAGGTAACCTGAGCACCATGCTGCCCCGTCAGGATCTCTTTTCCGGCCGCCTGTCACTGGTGCGGCCCCTGGCCTACCTGAGCAAGGAGGAGGTGGGACGGTTGGCCGCACATTTCGGCTTGATGCCGGTGCGTTCTCTTTGTCCGCTATCCGAACAGACCAGCCGCCGGCAGGTGCAAAAGGCTGTCAACGCCCTGGAAGAGCATCTCCCCGAGGCCAGGGCCACCATCTTTGCGGCCCTGGCCAACCTGCGGCCCGACTATCTTCTTGATGCCAGATACAGGAGGTCCCATGCGAACAGGGCTTGAGTGCCTGGTCTGTTATGTGCGCCAGGCCCTGGCCGCGGCACGGATCTGCACCAATGATGAAGATGTGCAGCGCCAGGTCGTCCTGCGGGCAGGCACCCTGCTCGGCGCCGTTGACATGGCGCGGACCCCGCCGGAGAACGCTGTCTCCCTCTACCGGATGATCAGCGAGGTCACGGGCCGGGAAGATCCCTTTGCCGAGGTCAAGAAAAAGAGTAATCT
>Ga0256914_1002378_pt1 | contig 15800 bp, 17 predicted proteins | sample HulkmetaG_FD_191571 | JGI IMG/M metagenome (GOLD analysis project Ga0256914, IMG submission 191571) | Hydrothermal chimney microbial communities from Main Endeavour vent field at the Juan de Fuca Ridge, Pacific Ocean - Hulk | ecosystem: Environmental > Aquatic > Marine > Hydrothermal vents ... | reverse complement strand
GTCCACCAGCACCGCGCGCGGGTTCTCCTCCAGCATCCGGTAGGCTTCCTTCGGGGTGAGCGGCTGGGGGTGGGGTGCATCCATTGGCAGTGGTTTCCGGTTAGTATTGGGTGGATTCCTGGTCTGCCGGCTGGAGCGTCCTTCCGGGGCCTTCCGGCGGGACGTCCGAGGCCAGGGATGGCCGAGGCCGAGTGCACATGGATGTGCTTGTAGCGGTCCCGCCGGAAGGCCCCGGAAGGGCGCAGGCACCAGGCACGATGATTACGGATTACCCGGGATAATAGCACCCTCCATGAAAACCGCTCTCCTGCGCCTGTTCGTCCGCTCCCTCTCCCTGCTGCCGCTGCCGGTGCTGCGGGGCATGGGGCGCGCCGCGGGCTGGCTGCTCTACCGCGTTCCCAACCGGGAGCGCGAGACTGCCCGGGTCAACCTGCGGCTCTGCTTCCCCGGGATGGAGGAGAAAGAGCGGGAGGCGCTGCTGCGCGCCTGCCTGCGGGAGACGGCCACCACGGTGCTGGAGATGCCCGCCGTCTGGTACGGCAGTACCGGAGCCTGGCTGGAGCGGATGGAGGCGGATGACGTGCGTGAAGAGATCCGTGCCCTCCTGGGCCGGGGCAGGGGGCTCATCGTGGCCATGCCCCATCTGGGCAACTTCGAGCTCAGCGCCCATTTCTTCGGCGACCTGGCCCGGGCCACCGGGCTCTACCGGCCGCCGCGAAAGGCAGGGCTGGAGTCGGTGATGCTCGAGGGGCGCAGCCGCCCGGGGCAGAACCGTATGGTGGCCACCGACCGCCGGGGAATCCGGGCGCTCCACCAGGCCCTTTCCCGCGGCGAGATCGTCGTCATCTTGCCCGATCAGCAACCCAAGGCGCAGCGGGGTGGCACCGGTGTCTTCGCGCCCTTCTTCGGCGTGCCGGCGCTCACCATGACCCTGGTGAGCCGCTTCGCCCGCAAGCACGGGGCGCCGGTCTACTTCATCGGCTTCCTGCGGCAGAAGGGGTCGGCGAGGTACCGGGTGGTGGGGCGGGAGGGGGACGCCGCCATCGGCGGCGAGGACCCGGAGGCCGCCGCCGCGGCCCTCAACGCCGAGGTCGAGGCCCTGGTGCGCATGGCCCCCGAGCAGTACCAGTGGACCTACCGGCGTTTCGAAAAACAGCCCGACGGCACCAATCCTTATCGGGCGCCCTGTGAAACCCTTTAAAAAATGGCCCTATCCCGAGGGGAAGGGCCGGAGCGGGGCGGGGTCAGGCCGCTCTATTCAGATGGGCCGCTTTGGCCTCTCGTGCCCGTTTGGCCTCTTCCGGCGTGTAAGCACGGCCGGACCAGAGCATCTCATAGGCGATCTCTTCGTTGCCGTTCTCGCACAGTTCCAGCACTTTTTTGAAAAGCGGCTGGAAAGTCTCACTGCGGTGGGACTGCTCATGATCTTCGAAGGATCGCCAGAAGGTGACGATGAGAGCCTCGCGACCCTTCAGCGGACTCTCCACCGCCCGGCCGATGGTGCTGCCCTCGTTGGAGATGTTGCCGCTGTTCAATGCTACGAAACCGCCGATGAAGCCGGTGTCGGAGTGGTAGGTCTTGACGTTTTCACACAGGTAGGCGACCCGTTCTTGCAGATCGTCCACAGAGTATTCAGGCTTGAGGACGACGCGGTTGACGGTCACCACGCCTCCAGGCGGGAAGTTGTCGATGAGTCCAGACATGGTTCTCTCTCCTCCATTGTTGCTCATGTCATCGCAAATGATTTGCATTCGCTAATTGAGACTTCGTTCGTGTTCGCCGGTTCCTTTCGATAACCGATGGAGCTGATAAGGTTTTTGGAGATGGAAACGTGACCGCTGTCGCACCCCGACGTCGGCTTAATGCAGGGTTAAGAATGGCCGCCTACATTTGAAAGTGACGGTAGCAGCCGTCGCGTTACCCCTCCTTCAGATCGAGCGCTGGACCTGGAAAACCGTGCTGTCCAAGCAAGGCATTCCGACCGGATCCCAGCCCCTCGACCCCCGGCCCGGCCGGGGTTCTTTTTTTGGATGGTTCATTTCGGATGCAACAAGGGGCTGCTCAGCACTCGTTCACCGGTGTCCAGGTAGAGCACCTCCCCCGTGAGGGTGGCCTGCCATTCCAGCCGTCTGGGCAGGTGGTCGGTGAGCGTGTCGATCAGTGATGCTTCCAACGCCAGTAGTTCCCCTTCGAACAGGGGCAGGCGGCCTTTATGACGCCGCTTCCAGCGGGACAACAACCCCGTGTGGGTGAGCACCGAAACCCGGCATCGTCGAGCGGCGCGCCGCAGACGCACCTCATCCGGCGTGCCCACGTCGATCCAGTGCACGAGTCGGCCGGTGGCATCGGTCGCCGCCAGGTCCGGGGCGTCACCCTCGCTGACGCCGCCGCCGCGAAAGGCGAGCCGGTCTTGGTGGAACAGCAAATAGGCGAGTAAACGCAGGATCACCCGCTCGTCCGTTTCCGACAGGTGTTGAGCCAGATCCGTGTCCCGGGTGGCGTATCGGTGACGGTCGGTGTCGGCGAGTCGAATCTTGGCGCGAAACAGGCGACCGCCCCGGTTCATCAGCGGATCCAATCGACGATGTGGTGTTCGAGGTCGTCGGCCTCGTCTTCGCACAGGGTGCGGCCACAGAGGCGCTGCCCGGCGGCGGCCACGCTCTCGGGATCGCCGCTCACCAGCGGATGCCAGTCGGGCAAGGGTTTGCCTTCGGCCAGCAGACGATAGGCACAAGTGGCGGGAAGCCAGTAGGGGTCACGAAGCCGCTCCGGGGTGAGGGTGATGCAGTCTTCCACCCGCCGGGAGCGGTTGGGGTAATCGGTACAGCGGCCCGTTTCGGTGTCCAACAAGCGGCAATGCACGTTGGTGAAATAGATGCGCCGCGTCTGCTCGTCCTCGAGCCGGTGGAGGCAGCACTTGGCGCAGCCGTCGCACAGGGCCTCCCATTCGGCTTCGGTGAACTGATCCAGCCTCTTGTGGCGCCAGAATTGGGAATCGGGTGGCGTCATGATCTCCATTCTAAGGCTTTTCCGGGTTGGGTGTTATGCACAAGAGGTCAAACGGCCGCAGAGTTTTTTCGGGTTAGCTTTTCCCTCGAAAGAAAGTTCTCATGAATGCGGGCTAACATATTGATTTATCGTTATAAGTACAGGGGTGGCCAAAATTTGGCCAAATTGACGGAGTTCGCGCAGTGACGGGCATTTGGCTCGCTTTACAATCGTTTTCCACCAAGTTTTCCACAGGAAATGTGGAAATCTTCAGGAGGGCGTTCGGGCCAGCTCGGTGAGCATCCGGTCGATCCGTCGAAGCAAGGGCAGGAGCACGGCGGTGGCGTCGGGATGGTCCTCCCAGGCCAGCTCGGCGGCCGGGGCGATGGCGCAGGGGCCGGGTGGTGAGGCGCCGTGTTCCATCAGGAGGCGCATGCGTGGAAGGAAGACCCACTGCAGCCATTGGGCCAGGGTGAGGTGGTCGGCATGAAAGGGCATCCGGCTCGAAAGGGCCTCGGGCGGCGGAGGCGTCGCTTCCCACCACGCCATGCGGCGCAGTTCGTCTTCCAGTTGTTGTAAGGTATCCAGCACCTCTTCCGGCTTGGGCATGGCGGGCCGTCGAACGTGGATGCGGAGAACCGGACCATTATGACAGAGGGGCGGGTGGAGGCGGCCACCTCCCTGGGGCCCGTGACGGTGGAGACCGCTGCAGGTCGTGTGGTTCGGGTCCAACTCGGCCGGGCGGGAGACGCGGCGCGGCCCGAACCCTTGGCTGCGGGGGCGGCCCGCGCCCTGGCCGCCTGGCTGGCGGGTGGGGCTTGGCCGCGGGGGCTGCCCTTGGCCCCGACGGGCACGCCCTTTCAAAAACGGGTGTGGCAGGCGCTGCTTGAGATTCCTCCGGGCCGGGTGCGCACCTATGGAGATCTCGCCCGGAGCCTGGGCACTTCGCCGAGGGCGGTGGGGAACGCATGCCGGGCCAACCCCATTCCGTTGCTCATTCCGTGTCACCGGGTGGTGGCGGCCGACGGGCTGGGCGGGTTCGCCGGAGAGACGACCGGCACCTGGCCCGATCTGAAACGGTGGTTGCTGAGGTTGGAAGGGGCGATCGATGGATGAAGCGGATCGTGCCGACATCGAGGCCTTCTTGGATGCGCTTTGGGTGGAGCGGGGGCTGTCGGCCAACTCCCTGGCGGCCTATGGATCGGACCTGCGCCATGCTGCACGATGGCTGCGGAGCGAGGCCGGCGTGGGGTTGAAGGCCGCCCGGTCCCGCCAGTTGCAGGAATATCTCGCTGCGCTCTCCCGGGGCGGTGCCAGCGCGCGGACGGGCGCGCGCCGGCTTTCGGCCCTCCGCCAGTTCTATCGTCATGCGGTGCGTGAGGGCTGGATCCAGGCCGATCCGACCGCGGAGATTCCCACGCCTCGTCTGGGCCGCCCTTTGCCGCACAGCCTCTCCGAATCGGAAGTGGAGGCGTTGCTCTCGGCGCCCGATGTGGAGACGCCTGAAGGGCTGCGTGACCGGGCCATGTTGGAGCTGCTCTATGCCACCGGCTTGCGCGTGTCGGAGCTGGTGGGGCTGAGGCCGGAGCAGGTGAACTTGGCCCAAGGGGTGGTCCGGATCACTGGAAAAGGGGGCAAGGAACGGCTGGTGCCCCTTGGCGACGAGGCCCAGAAGTGGTTGGAGCGTTTCCTGAAAGGTGGGCGCGCTGAACTGCTGCAGGGGCGCTCCTGTGCAGCGCTCTTCCCCACCCGCCGCGGTGCCGGCATGACCCGGCAGGCGTTCTGGTATCGTATCCGCAAACATGCCCGCGCCGCGGGCATCTCCGCCCATCTTTCGCCGCACACCTTGCGCCACGCCTTCGCCACTCATCTGGTCAACCACGGGGCCGACCTGCGGGTGGTGCAGTTGTTGCTGGGTCACAGCGACCTCTCCACCACTCAGATCTACACCCATGTGGCGCGGGCTCGGCTCAAACGGCTCCATGCCCGCCACCATCCCAGGGGTTGAACTGTGGCCTGGTACAGGAAAATCGTCGGGCCCACGGGTACAATGAGCGCCATTGCCGGCCTGGAGGAGAGGAGATGAGGCGTGTGTTGACGATGTTGGCGGTGTTGGCCGTCCTGGGGGCGGCCCGTGCCGACACGGCGCAGGACGTAGAGCGGATACAAAAGGCCTTGAGCGGGCTCGTGGAAGGATTGCAACTGGAAGACATCGCACCTTCGCCGGTGGCCGGACTCTATGAGGTCATGGTGGGGGCGCGGCTCTTTTACGTCTCGGCCGACGGGCGCTATCTGCTCAGTGGTCGGCTGGTGGACCTGGAGAGTGGAAAGGACCTCACCGAGGAACGGGTGGCCAAGGCGCGCAAGGCCATGGTGGACGCCGTCGGCGAGGATCAGATGATCGTCTATGGGTCCGACGAGTCCCGCCATACGGTGACCGTCTTCACCGACATCGACTGCGGGTACTGCCGTAAGCTGCACAGCCAGATGAAAGGCTACAACGGCCTGGGCATCCGCATTCGCTATCTCTTCTACCCCCGGGCCGGGCTTGGGAGCGATTCGGCGCGCAAAGCGGTGGCCGTTTGGTGTGCGGAAGATCGTCGCAAAGCCATGGATGCGGCCAAGCAGGGCAAGGAAGTGCCGTTCCGTGAGTGTGAGAACCCCGTGGCCGAACACTACATGCTGGGGCAGCTGGTTGGAATCAGCGGCACTCCTGCTCTGGTGCTGGAAAACGGCGAGCTGATTCCCGGCTATCTGCCGCCGGCACGATTGCGGGCGCTTTTGGATGAAAAATTTCCTGGAAAGCGATAACCAACGGCCCGGCGTCATGCCCCTCGAAGTCGGTCTGTGCACCGACGTGGGGCGGGTGCGGGAAACCAACGAGGACTATCTGCGGGCGGTCCCCGAGCAGGGTATCGTGGCGCTGGCCGACGGCATGGGGGGCCATTCCGCCGGAGAGGTGGCCGCCGAAGTGGCGGTGGAGGTGGTGGTGGAGGAGCTGCACCATGCCCAGCGTTTTCTCGAGATGGATGCGGTGCAGGCTCTGATGGCCTTGGGTCAGGCGGTGGAGCGGGCCAACGCCTCCGTCTACATGTTGGCCAACCGGAACCCGGAGCTCCTCGGCATGGGTACCACCCTGGTGGTGGGGCTGTTCCATGGCGGCCGGATCTTCTATGCCCATGTGGGTGATTCTCGTCTCTATGTCTTGCGAGGTGGTCGGCTGGTCCAGCTCACACGAGACCACTCCCTCATCCAGGAGGTGGTGGATCACGGTATCTATCCCAATCGGGGCGAGGCGCGTCAGGCAGGGGTGGGCGAGAACGTGCTCACCCGCAGCCTGGGCTTCGACCTCAACCTCAATATCGATGTCAACGAAGTGCCGGTCCGGCCCGGTGATCTGTTCCTATTTTGTAGTGACGGTCTGAGCACCCCCCTGACGCGGGAGCGGATGGAATCGGTGTTGCAAAAGCATCAGCTCTCCCTCGAGAGCCGCGCCCGCACCTTGGTGAATTTGGCCAAGGAGGCAGGGGGCAACGACAACATTTCAGTGGCGTTGGCGCGCCCCCTCTGATCCAGCGTCAGTGAAAGGCGCCGAGGAAGGAGGCCACCTCTTCGCGCGTCTCGTCCATCACCGACGAAAGGTTCAGGTGGGAGATGCCGAGCTTGCAGAAGGCAGGTGAGCCTTCCCAGGATTCGACAGCGGCGTTCCGGCCCTCATCGCTGTCGGGAATGGCTGCCATCCGTTTGCTCACCACGAGCAGGTCGTGGAGATTCGCTTTGCCCGGCTGGCAATTGTCGGTCACGTCTTGATCTTCCACTGCTTTGGCGATCTCATCCGGGAAGCCCCAGTTCGAGATGATGGCGCTTCCGACGCCGGGCCCCCAGCTGCGGGCCGTCTCCGGGTCACCAAACTCGGGAAAATCATCCACCCGTGTGAGCAGGTAGAAGCTGCCCACGTTGTGGAGCAGTCCGGTGAGCATGGCGTTGTCACTCAGGGTACCCAGACGCGCGCGGCGCGCCAGGGCGTAGGCCCAGGCGGCGGTTTTCACCGCGGCCTCGTGCAGGGAGGCCAGCTCCTGGTAGCGCGGCGAGTCCTTGGGAATTGGGAACGCCTCCTGTGTCGCCAAGGAGACGGCGGCATTGCGCACCGCTGCCACGCCCAACCGGGAGACGGCCACGCCCAGGTCCGTCACCTCGATGCCGGAACGGTTGAGCAGGGCGGAGTTGGCCATACGCAGCACCCGCACGCACAGATCGGGGGAGCCGGCGATCACCTTGGCCACTTGGGCCATGGAGAGGTCCGGGTTTTCCAGCGCCGAGAGAATGCGGGCATAGGCGTCGGGAAAAGGGGGCAGTTCGATCTGGCCGGCATTGAGTCGATGTGCGAAATCCTGAAGGAAAGCCAGGCGGGTGTCGTCGGCGGCGGCTTGTTGTCGTGGCATGAGGGTCTCCGCTACTACTGGAAAGGGTGTCATTGGCATCGGCCGCGGCGCGCCGGCCTTAAATCCGCCGAAAGGGGTTGGGCGAAGGCGTGGGGCACCTCACCGAGATCAGGGTGACGACGGGTCGGCGCCGGAACGCCCATCGCCGGTATTCACTCGATCCGGCTGATGAGGGAAAACGGCGACGGATGGGGAAGCGGCGGGGTTCCTTTCCCGATGCGCCGAGGGGATGGGAGACGAAGAGTGGGGGGTGATTTCATTCCACCATGGCGCGCAGCTCATAGAGCAATTCCAACGCTTGGCGGGGGCTGAGGGCGTCGGGCTCGATGTGCAGGAGGCGCAACACCACGGGATGGGGTTCAGGTTCCGGAGTCAGGGGGAGCGCCATCTGGGGCAGCTCGCGGGTGGCGTGGTGGTGCGCGGCCCGCTCCAGTTCGGCCAGCCGTTCCCGTGCCCGGGCGATGACTCCTCGCGGCACCCCGGCCAGGGCCGCCACCTGGAGGCCGTAACTCTGACTGGCCGGGCCTTCTTCCACCCGGTGCAGGAAAACGATGCCGTCGCCGTGTTCCACCGCTTCCAGGTGGACGTTGGCCACGCCGGGGCAGGTTTCGGGCAAGGTGGTCAACTCGAAATAGTGGGTGGCGAACAGGGTGAACGCGCGGATGCGGTCGGCCAGCTCCACGGCACAGGCCCAGGCCAGGGAGAGGCCGTCGAAGGTGCTGGTGCCGCGTCCGATCTCGTCCATGAGCACGAGCGATCGGTCGGTGGCGTTGTGCAGAATGTTGGCGGTCTCTTCCATCTCGACCATGAAGGTGGAGCGACCGCCGGACAGGTCGTCGGAAGCGCCGATTCGGGAGAAAATGCGGTCCACCGGCCCGATCTCCGCTTCTTCGGCCGGCACGAAGCCGCCGGCGCATGCCAGGATGACGATGAGGGCGCATTGGCGCATGTAGGTGGACTTGCCTCCCATGTTGGGGCCGGTGATGACCAGCATGCGCTGGTCGTCGTTCATCTGGAGGTCGTTGGGCACGAAGGGCACCTCCAGGCTCCGTTCCACCACCGGGTGGCGTCCTGCCCGGATCCGGATGCCCGGTGTCTCGGTCAGCCGTGGGCGCCGGTAGTCGAAGGCAATGGCCCGGTCGGCCAGGTTGGTGAGCACGTCCAGGGCCGCCAAGGCGGCGGCGCAGCGTTGAAGCTCGCCAATTTCCGGTCGAAGCCGCTCGAGCAGCGCTTCGTAGAGCCGTTTTTCCCGCGCCAAGGCCCGCTCCCGGGCCGAAAGCACCTGGTCTTCGAACTTCTTGAGCTCTGGGGTGATGTAGCGTTCCACCGCCTTGAGGGTTTGGCGGCGGACGTAATCTTCCGGCAGGCGGTCGGCGTGGGTTCGACCCACTTCGATGTAGTAGCCGTGGACGCGGTTGTAGGCCACCTTGAGGGTGGGGATGCCGGTGCGCTCGCGTTCGCGCGCCTCCAATTCCAGGAGAAACCGGTCGGCGTTCTGCGACAGGGCGCGCAGCTCGTCCAGCTCCGCGTCCCACCCTTCGGCCAGCACCCCACCGTCCCGGATGAGCGCCGGCGGGTTTTCGCGAATGGCCCGCCGCAAGAGGTCGAGGGTTTCGGGCTGCTCTCCAGCCTGTTCTGCCAGTTCGCGCACCAAGGGGGCTTGCACCGGCTGCAACAGCGCCTGGAGTTCTGGAAGGAGGGCCAGCGCGTCGCGCAGCGTGGCCAGATCGCGCGGGCGGGCGGTGCCCAGGGCGATGCGTGAAAGGATCCTTTCGATGTCGCCGACGCCCGACAACAGCCGGCGAAAATCGTCCAGCCGCTCCCATTCGACGAACGCCTGAACCGCGTCGTGGCGTGCCGTCACTTGGGCCCGGTCCCGCAGAGGGCGGTTGATCCAGCGGGCCAGGAGCCGTCCCCCCATGGCGGTGGCCGTGTGGTCCAACAGCCCCACCAGGCTGTGGCGCCGGCGCCCGGACCGGGCGCGATCGATCTCGAGGTTGCGGCGGGTCGCGGCGTCGATGATCAGTGCCTCGTCCCGGTGTTCCACCCGAAGGCCGGTGAGATGAGGCAGCGCGCTGCGTTGGGTCTCCTGAACGTACTGGAGGAGGGCGCCGGCGGCACGGATGGCGCGTGTCATCCCCTCGCATCCGAAGCCGGCGAGGTCGCGGGTGCCGAACTGTTCCGTCAGCAGACGGTGGGCGGTGTCGGGGTCGAAATGCCACTCCGGACGGCGGGTGAGGTGGAATCCGGCGCGTTCCAGGAAGGGCGGCACCGCCGTTTCGGGAACCAGGAGTTCCGCCGGCTGGAGGCGTTCGAGTTCTCCGCGCAGGGTGGTTTCGTCTTCCGGTTCCTGGACGTGGAACCGGCCTCCGGCCAGGTCCAGGGTGGCCAGGCCCCAGCCCGCCTTGCCGGGCCACAGGGCGGCCAGCAGGGTGTCACGCCGATCTTCGAGCAGCGCCTCGTCGGTCACGGTGCCGGGGGTGACGATGCGCACCACCTTGCGTTCCACCGGCCCTTTGGCTTTGGCGGGGTCTCCGATCTGTTCGCAGATGGCCACCGATTCTCCCTGGCGCAGGAGCCGGGCCAGGTAGTTCTCCACCGCATGCACCGGCACCCCGGCCATGGGAATGGGTTCCCCCGCCGATTTGCCGCGGCTGGTCAGAGTGATGTCCAGCAATTGAGCCGCCCGCTCGGCGTCCTCGTAAAAGAGCTCGTAAAAATCGCCCATCCGGTAGAACAGCAGCATGTGGGGATACTCCGCTTTGATGCGGAGGTACTGCTGCATCATGGGGGTGTGACGGGCGCTCACGGGGCGGGCTTACCAGGTCGCCTCTTCGATGATGCTTTCGATCAGTTCGATGATCCGTCGTACCGCTGTTTCGCTACCCGGACGGCCCCGAGGGATGCGATAGCTGATGCGCACGACCCCCGGCTCCGAAGCCAGCTCGTAGACGCTGATGGTGAATGGACAGAGGACGATGTTGTCTGGATCGGTACGTGAAAGCAGATGAGAAAGGCGCACGCTGCAGAATTCGTAGGTTTCGGCATGGGTGTAGACCGGCGTTTGGTGACCGAAATCGGGACCGGTTCGTGCCAGCATCTCGCCGGCCGGTAGTACGTGGGCGATGCGGATGCCTTTGCCTTCGATGGCCGAGCGGATCTGTTCACTCACCTGCTTGAACCGGCCGTCCACGCGGTGGGTGACGATGGCTGGGTCGGAGGAGATGCGGTCGTCCGCCGCAGCGAGCGGGCCGTAGAACACCGCCAACGCCAGCAGAGCCGCGTAGCGGCGAATGAGGGGGGCAACGATCATTGAAAGTCGTAATATTTCTCGACGTCCTCGAGGATCTCCCAGGTGCATTTGAGACCCGCGGGGAAGGTGATGAGGTCGCCGCGACCGAATTCCATGGGTTCGCCGCTTTCCGGGGTGACGATGAACCGACCTTTGATGATGTAGCAAGTCTCTTGGCGGTCGTAGGTCCAAGGGAATGTGGACTTCCCTTTGCGCCAGATGCCCCAGTTCTCGACTCCCATCACTTCCAGCTTGGCGGGTGAGGGGTTGCGTTCCACCTTGATCTGCGGTTGACTCATGGATCACTCCAAGGCTGCGGTGAGACGCCGATTCTAATGCAAGAGCAAGTGCTTCGACAGCTGGCGCAGGAGGCGGGGCGGCTGCTGCTGGCTCGAGGTATGTTCTTGGCGACCGCCGAGTCTTGCACCGGCGGCTGGATCGCCAAGGTGGTCACCGATCTGCCCGGCGCCAGCCAGTGGTTCGAGCGGGGGTTCGTCACCTACACCAACGAGGCCAAAATGGAGCTCTTGGACGTGCCTCGGTCGCTGTTCGAAGCCCATGGTGCGGTGAGCCTGCCGGTGGTGATGGAGATGGCCATCGGTGCCCTGCGCCACAGCCGTGCCCAGGTGGCGGTGGCGGTGAGCGGCATCGCCGGCCCCGGCGGCGGCACGCCGGCCAAGCCGGTGGGCACCGTCTGTTTCGGTTGGGCCTGGGCCGACCGCATCCGTTGGGCCGACCGTCGCCGTTTCCCCGGGGATCGGGAGGCGGTGCGGCGTCAGGCGGTCATTCGGGCCCTCGAGGGGGTGGAGGCCATCATTGGCCGGCGCGGCTAGAAGGCTCTTTTTCGCCCTGTGGCCTGACGAGGCGGTGCGGTCCGAGCTCGCGGCCCTGCAAACCCGCCTCCCACAGGCGGAAGGGCGTTGGGTCCATCCCGACGATCTCCACCTCACGCTCCAGTTCCTGGGCAACGTGCCCCCCGGGCGCCGGTCGTGCGTGGTGGAGGCCGCCCGTTCGATACGCGGCGCGCCTTTCGAATTGGAAATCGATCGCCTGGACTACTGGCCCCGTTCCCGGGTGGCCTGGGCTGGCCCCGCCGGCGTGCCGCCGCCATTGAAACGGTTGGTTCGGGAGCTGGGGCGGAAGCTGGAGGCGTGCGGCTTCAAACCTGAACGTCGCCCTTATCGGCCCCATGTCACCCTGTTGCGCAAAGCGACGCCCTCGGCGGCGGTGGTCCTCCCTCAACCCATCCGCTGGCCGGTGGACCATTTCGTGCTCGTGGAGTCCCGTCCGGGAGGCGATCCGCCCCATTACCGGCCGCTGGAGGGGTGGGCGCTGGATGCGTGACCCGGCTGCGGTCGGGCTCACCTCGTGAGCCACCGCTTCGGTTATCTTCGTTTTTGAAAGGGGTGTCGTGCCCCGCCCCGCTGGAAAACGAACGGAGAACCAATTAGACTGGGAATCTCCGCCATCACAACCGTCGATCACAGGTGAAACCAATGGACGAGAACCGCAAGAAAGCCCTGGCCGCCGCATTGAGCCAGATCGAGAGACAGTTCGGCAAGGGTGCCGTGATGCGCATGGGCGACGGCACCGCCGTGGGCAACATCGAAGCCATCTCCACCGGCTCCCTGGGGCTGGACATCGCCTTGGGCATCGGTGGCGTGCCGCGTGGCCGCATCGTGGAGATCTACGGCCCCGAGTCCTCGGGCAAGACCACTTTGACCCTCCATATCGTGGCCGAAGCTCAGAAGCTGGGCGGCACCTGCGCCTTCGTGGACGCCGAACACGCCTTGGATCCCCAATACGCCGAGAAGTTGGGGGTGAACATCGACGAGCTGTTGGTTTCCCAGCCCGATACCGGCGAACAGGCCCTGGAGATCACCGATATGTTGGTGCGTTCCGGCGCCGTGGACGTCGTGGTGGTGGATTCGGTGGCGGCGCTCACCCCCAAGGCCGAGATCGAGGGCGACATGGGCGACTCCCACGTGGGTCTGCAGGCGCGGCTCATGTCCCAGGCCTTGCGCAAGCTCACCGCCAACATCAAGCGCTCCAACTGCGTGGTGATCTTCATCAACCAGATCCGCATGAAGATCGGTGTCATGTTCGGAAGCCCCGAGACCACCACCGGCGGCAACGCGCTCAAGTTCTATGCCTCGGTGCGCATGGACATCCGTCGCATCGGCGCCATCAAGAAAGGGGACGAGGTGATCGGCAACGAAACCCGGGTGAAGGTGGTGAAGAACAAGGTGGCACCACCCTTCAAGCAGGTGGAGTTTCAGATTCTCTACGGCGAAGGCATCTCTCGAGAAGGTGAGATCATCGACCTGGGCGTGAAAGAGGGGATCATCGAAAAATCGGGCGCCTGGTACGCCTACGATGGCGACCGCATCGGTCAAGGCAAGGAGAACGTGCGGCAGTTTCTCAAAGAGCACCCCGAAATCGCCGGCGAGATCGAACGCAAGATCCGGGCCCGGCTGCTTCCCGAAACCGTGCGTGAAGAGGCGACCGCGCAGACGGATGAGTGACGAGGATGCGACGCAGCGGGCGTTGGCCATGGCGCTGCGCCTGCTCGCCGCCCGCGAACACGGTCGAGTGGAACTGGAGCGCAAACTCAAACGGCGGTTTCCGGCGGAGGTGGTGGAACCGCTCCTGGAACGGCTGTCCAGGGAGGGGCTTCAGAGCGACGACCGTTTCGTGGAAGGCTATCTGCGCAGTCGCATGGAGAAGGGATTCGGGCCGTTGCGGATCCGTGCCGAACTCAAAGCGCGCGGCGTCGATGAGGCGCGCGTCCGCCTGGCCCTGGAGGCGGTGGAGGAAGAGTGGGCGCGGCGGTTGCGGCAGGTGGTGGAACGCAAATTCGGTACCGCGCCGCCGCAAGATCGCAAGGAACTGGCGCGGCGCGCCCGTTTTCTTGCCGGCCGCGGTTTTCCCGAGTCCATGATTCGCGACCACCTTTTCTCTTGACCCTCTTCCGGCACCGGCGCTTCGTCCGGGAAATGGAGATCGGACCCAGACCTTCTCCGGCGGGGTGACTTTTTTGACCGGACTGCATACCATTTGTTTTTTTGTCGTCTCGCCGAAGGTTTCCATGAAAAGCAGCGCCGAAATTCGCCGCGCCTTTCTCGAGTATTTCGAGCGCAAGGGGCACACCATCGTCCCTTCCAGCTCGTTGGTTCCTGCCAACGATCCCACACTGCTTTTCACCAACGCCGGCATGGTGCAGTTCAAGGATGTCTTCCTCGGCCGAGAGAAGCGTCCTTACACCCGCGCCGCATCGGTGCAGCGCTGCGTGCGTGCCGGCGGCAAGCACAACGACTTGGAAAACGTGGGTTATACCGCCCGGCACCACACTTTTTTCGAAATGCTGGGCAATTTCAGCTTCGGCGACTATTTCAAGAAGGAGGCCATCGAATACGCCTGGGAGTTTCTCACCCGGGTGATGGGGTTGCCGCCGGAGAGACTCTGGGTGACCGTCTACGAGGACGACGACGAAGCGGCTCGCGTCTGGCTCGAAGAGGTCGGTGTGGATCCCACCCGCTTCTCCCGTATCGGAGACAAGCCGGGTGGCAAGCGTTACGAGAGCGACAATTTCTGGTCCATGGGCGACACCGGCCCCTGCGGTCCTTGTTCCGAAATCTTCTATGACCATGGCCCCGAGGTGCCTGGCGGTCCTCCAGGAACGCCCGAAGCCGACGGAGACCGCTATATCGAAATTTGGAACCTGGTCTTCATGCAGTACGACCGGGACAGCAAGGGAAACCTGAAGCCTCTGCCCAAGCCCTCGGTGGACACCGGCATGGGCCTGGAACGGCTGGCGGCGGTGATGCAAGGGGTCCACTCCAACTACGAGATCGACCTTTTCCAGGCGCTCATCCGGGCCGCGGCTGAGGTGACCGGCACTGATGACTTGCAAAGCAAATCCCTCAGGGTGATCGCAGATCACATCCGGTCTTGCGCCTTTCTGGTGGCCGATGGTGTCACGCCCAGCAACGAAGGACGGGGTTATGTGCTGCGCCGCATCATCCGCCGTGCCGTTCGTCACGGATACCAGCTCGGTTGCCGTGAACCTTTCTTCCACAAGCTGGTGGATCCCCTCATCGAACAGATGGGTGAGGCTTATCCTGAGTTGCCGGCGGCGCGTGAAACCGTGGTCAAGGTGTTGCGGCTGGAAGAGGTGCGCTTTGCCGAAACCATCGAACAAGGGATGCGCATCCTCGAAGAGGCCATCGAAGCCTTGGAAGGGGACACGCTGCCCGGCGAGTTGGTCTTCCGCCTCTACGACACCTACGGCTTTCCCATGGACCTGACCGCAGACATCGCTCGAGAGCGGGGCTTGCAGATCGACGAGGTGGGTTTCGAACGTGAGATGAACGCCCAGCGCGAACGCGCCCGGGCCGCGAGCCGTTTCGGGCCCCAGGAGACGATCCAGCCGGTGGTGGAGGGAGACACCGATTTCACCGGCTACGAACGGCTCGAGGACCAGGCCACCGTCATCGGGCTGTTCCACAACGGGGAGGCGGTGGACGCCCTGGCCGCCGGTGAAAGCGGCCTGGTGGTGTTGGACAAGACCCCTTTCTATGCCGAATCGGGTGGTCAGGTGGGTGACCGCGGCCATCTTTTCACGGCGGCAGGGGCCCGGTTCGAAGTGGAAGACACCCGCAAGCAAGGCGGTGCCGTCATTGGACACCTGGGGCGGATGACCGATGGCGAACTGAAGGTCGGGGATACGGTGACCGCCAAGGTGGACGTCGACAACCGGCGGGCCATCGCCCGCAACCACTCGGCCACCCATCTGCTGCATGCCGCCTTGCGCCGGATTCTGGGCGATCATGTCCAACAGAAGGGTTCGTTGGTCGAGGCCGAACGGCTGCGCTTCGACTTCTCCCACTTCGAACCCTTGGCCCGCGATCAACTTCAGGCCATCGAAGCCCTGGTCAACGAACAGATCCGAGAGAACCTGGTGGTGGAAACCCGCATCATGGCGCTGGAAGATGCCAAGGCCGCCGGTGCCATGGCGCTTTTCGGAGAAAAGTACGAAGCCCAGGTTCGAGTGCTGCGCATGGGAGACTTCTCCATCG
>Ga0256914_1002377_pt1 | contig 15800 bp, 11 predicted proteins | sample HulkmetaG_FD_191571 | JGI IMG/M metagenome (GOLD analysis project Ga0256914, IMG submission 191571) | Hydrothermal chimney microbial communities from Main Endeavour vent field at the Juan de Fuca Ridge, Pacific Ocean - Hulk | ecosystem: Environmental > Aquatic > Marine > Hydrothermal vents ... | reverse complement strand
TCACCACCAAACTTCGCCGCCTGAACCGTCGTGATCGCCGCCGTCAAAGTGGTCTTACCGTGGTCAACGTGACCAATGGTGCCCACATTCACATGGGGTTTCGTTCGCTCAAATTTTTCCTTGGACACTTTTACCTACTCCAACGATTCGGTTGTCACTTGTTGATGATGCTCTCCGCAATGTTTTGCGGCACCTCGGCGTACTTGGAAAACTCCATGCTGTAGTTCGCCCGCCCCTGGGTCGCGCCACGCAGGTCGGTGGCGTATCCGAACATGGAGGCCAACGGCACCTCGGCCTTGATGATCTTGCCGGCCGGGCTGTCCTCCATACCCTGAACCATGCCGCGGCGGCTGTTCAGGTCGCCGATGACGTCGCCCATGTACTCCTCAGGGGTCACCACTTCCACCTTCATGATGGGCTCCAATAGCACCGGATCGGCCTGCTGGGCCCCGTTCTTGAAGCCGATCGAACCGGCGATTCGGAAGGCCTGCTCGGAAGAGTCCACCTCGTGGTAGGAGCCGTCGAAAAGGGTGACCTTGACACCCACCACCGGGTAGCCCGCCAACACGCCGCTCTCCATGGCATCCTGAACCCCCTTGTCCACGGCCGGGATGTACTCCCGCGGCACGACGCCCCCTACGATCTCGTTGACGAACTCGTAGGTCTCCTCGGCGTCCGGCGGCAGCGGCTCCAGACGCAGCCAGACATGGCCGTATTGGCCCCGGCCGCCGGTCTGGCGAACGAATTTCCCTTCGGCCTCGACCTTCTTGCGGATGGTCTCCCGGTAGGCCACCTGGGGCGCACCCACATTGGCCTCCACCTTGAACTCGCGCCGCATGCGATCGACGATGATGTCCAGGTGCAGCTCCCCCATGCCGGAGATGATGGTCTGCCCCGATTCCTCGTCGGTATGGACACGGAAAGAGGGATCCTCCTGGGCCAGCTTTTGCAGCGCGATGCCCATCTTTTCCTGGTCGGCCTTGGTCTTGGGCTCGACGGCCACGGAGATCACCGGCTCGGGAAACTCCATGCGCTCGAGCACGATCACGTTCTTGGGATCGCACAGGGTGTCGCCGGTGGTCACGTCTTTCAGACCCACGGCCGCCGCGATGTCACCGGCGCGCACCTCCTTGATTTCGTCGCGATGGTTGGCATGCATCTGAAGGATGCGCCCCATGCGCTCCTTTTTGCCTTTGACCGGGTTGTAGACCGTGTCACCTGCGTTCACCACACCGGAATAGACCCGGAAGAAAGTGAGCGTACCCACGAAGGGGTCGGTGGCGATCTTGAAGGCTAGGGCGGCGAAGGGCTCGTCGTCGGAGGCGTGACGCACGCCCTCGCTGCCGTCCTCCAATTCGCCTTTGATGGGCGGGATATCCACCGGCGAAGGCAACAGCTCGATGATTTTGTCGAGCATCGCCTGAACACCCTTGTTCTTGAAGGCAGACCCACAGGTGACCGGCGTAATCTCCAGATTGAGGGTGCGGATACGCAACCCTTCCATGATCTCCTCTTCGGTGAGCTCCTCGCCCTCGAAATACTTCTCCATGAGCTCTTCGCTCGCCTCGGCGGCGGCCTCGATCATCTTGCCGCGCCACTCCTCGGCCAGCTCTTTGAGGTCGTCGGGCACATCCTCGTAGTGGAACTCGACGCCCATATTCTCTTCGGACCAGATGATGGACTTCATCTTGATCAGGTCGATGACCCCGCTGAAGCCCTCTTCCGCACCCACCGGAATCTGCACCGGCACGGCGTTGGCGCCCAACCGCTCTTTGAGCTGCTCCACCACGCGATAGAAGTTGGCCCCCATGCGATCCATCTTGTTGACGAACGCCATGCGCGGCACGCCATAGCGGTTGGCCTGACGCCAAACGGTTTCGGACTGGGGCTCCACACCGCCCACGGCGCAGAGCACGAACACCGCACCGTCCAGCACGCGCAAGGAACGCTCCACTTCGATGGTGAAATCGACGTGGCCCGGCGTGTCGATGATGTTGATCCGGTGCTCGGGATAGTTTCGCGCCATGCCGCTCCAGAAGCAGGTGGTGGCAGCGGAGGTGATGGTGATACCCCGCTCCTGCTCCTGCTCCATCCAGTCCATGGTGGCCGCACCGTCGTGCACCTCGCCGATCTTGTGGGAGACGCCGGTGTAATAGAGGATACGCTCGGTGGTCGTCGTCTTGCCGGCGTCGATGTGCGCCATGATCCCGACGTTGCGATAGCGTTCAATGGGGGTAGTGCGTGCCACGGTTGTTTCCGTCCCGAGTCAAAAGTAACTGTCTAAAAAACCTAAAAGTCCGCCGTCGTCACCAGCGATAGTGCGAGAACGCCTTGTTGGCCTCGGCCATGCGGTGAGTGTCCTCTTTTTTCTTCACCGCACTGCCACGGCCCTCGGCGGCATCCATGAGCTCGCCGGCAAGGCGGGCCGCCATGGACTTTTCGCTGCGCTTGCGGGCGGCCTCGATGAGCCAACGCATGGCGAGCGCGTTGCGCCGCACGGGACGCACCTCGACCGGCACCTGGTAGGTGGCGCCACCCACACGACGAGACTTCACCTCGACCATGGGCCGGACGTTGTCCAGCGCCGCCTCCAGCGCTTCGAGCGGGTCGCCGCCTTTCTTTTGAGCGATCTGCTCCAACGCGCCATACATCACACGCTCGGCCACCGACTTCTTGCCGTCGCGCATCACCATGTTGATGAACTTGGCCAGCGTCTGGCTGCCGAACTTGGGGTCCGGCAGGATCTCGCGGCGGGCTGCTACTCTTCTTCTTGCCATGACGGTCTACTCTGAATCCTGTTTAGTGACGATCACTTCTTGGGCCGCTTGGCGCCGTACTTGGAACGCCCTTGACGGCGGGCTTCCACACCGGAAGTGTCCAGGGCGCCGCGAATGACGTGGTAGCGCACACCCGGCAAGTCCTTGACCCGGCCGCCCCGAATCAGCACGACCGAGTGCTCTTGCAGGTTGTGGCCCTCACCGCCGATGTAGGAGGTGACCTCGTAGCCGTTGGTCAGGCGCACACGAGCCACCTTGCGCAGCGCCGAGTTGGGCTTCTTGGGCGTCGTGGTATAGACCCGGGTACAGACCCCACGCTTCTGAGGACACCCCTCCAGCGCGGGCACCTTGCTCTTTTCCACCTTGCGTTTGCGCGGCTTGCGTACCAGCTGATTGATCGTTGACATAAAAAACGTCTCCAAACGCTTCGTTCCCGCCGAAGCGCCAAAAAATTCGTGCAGAGGACGAGGAGGCGCCATGCCGCCCCATCGTGCAGAACTCAAGGTTATCGCCTCGCGGCCATGCCGCAGAAAAAGAGAGACCGGCCTTGGCCAGTCCGCTGCGAAGGACGCGAATTCTAGGGAGACACGATCTCCCTGTCAAGGGGTTTCATCGAAGAAAACGCCGGGGCAGCCCGCAGCCGCCCCGGCGGCGATTCACTCCTCGGCAGCCGTATCCTGGGCGGCCTCTTTTTCCAGGGCTTCCTTGATCACGGCTTCCACCTCTTCGGCGGCCATCTCCACGCCACCACCCTCACCAGCCAGAAGGCTCTCGTGGCGGCGGCGCTTCCGCTCCTCATGGTAGGCCAAGCCGGTGCCGGCGGGAATGAGACGGCCGACGATCACGTTCTCTTTCAGACCGATGAGCCGGTCACGGGCACCGCGGACCGAGGCTTCGGTGAGCACCCGGGTGGTTTCTTGGAACGAAGCGGCGGAGATGAAGGACTCGGTGGCCAAGGAGGCCTTGGTGATGCCGAGGAGCAACGGCTCCCAACGCGCCGGCATTTTGCCCTCTTTCTCCATCTTTTCGTTCTCTTCCAACACTTGGTTGCGGGAGACCTGCTCGCCGCGCAGGAAACGGGTGTCACCCGGGTCGACGATCTCCACTTTGCGCAGCATCTGGCGAATGATGACCTCGATGTGTTTGTCGTTGATCTTCACACCCTGCAGGCGGTAGACGTCCTGGATCTCCTGGACCAAGTATTCGGCCAGAGCGGTGACCCCACGCAGGCGCAAGATGTCGTGAGGATTGAGTTCGCCTTCGGCGATCACTTCGCCCTTCTCTACGTGCTCCCCTTCAAACACGTCCACGTGACGCCATTTAGGGATCAGGGACTCCACCTGTTCGCCCTCGGCCGTGGTGATGACGAGCCGGCGCTTGCCCTTGGTGTCCTTACCGAAGCCCACGGTGCCCGTGGCCTCGGCCAAGATGGCCGGCTCCTTGGGCTTGCGCGCCTCGAACAGGTCGGCCACCCGCGGCAGACCGCCGGTGATGTCGCGGGTCTTGGATGACTCCTGGGGAATCCGGGCCAGCACGTCACCCACTTGCACCCGTGCACCATCCGCCACGCTGACCACCGCACCCGGGGGCAGCACATAGTTGGCCGGCAGAGAGGTGCCCGCAATGTTGACGTCGTTGCCCTTCTCGTCCACCAGCTTGAGCATGGGCCGCAGATCCTTGCCGCTGCTGGGACGCTGTTTGGGGTCGATGACCTCCAGGGAGGTGAGGCCGGTCACTTCGTCGGTGCGGGTCTCCACGGTGACGCCATCGACGAAATCGACGAATTTGAGGATGCCCTCCACCTCGGTGATGACCGGGTGGGTGTGGGGATCCCAGTTGGCCACCATCTGGCCCGCTTCCACCGTATCGCCGTCACGCACTTGGAGGATGGCACCGTAAGGCAGCTTGTACCGCTCACGCTCTGCGCCGCGCTCGTCCTGGACGATGATCTCACCGGAGCGGGAGACGGCCACCAGCTTGCCGGAGGAGTTCTCCACCGTCTTGATGTTGTGCAGCTTGACGGTGCCACTGTTCTTCACCTCGATGCTGCTCACGGCGGCGGAACGGGACGCCGCGCCACCGATGTGGAAGGTGCGCATGGTGAGCTGAGTGCCCGGCTCGCCGATGGATTGGGCGGCGATGACGCCCACCGCCTCGCCGATGTTGACGGCATGGCCGCGGGCCAAGTCACGACCATAGCAGCGGCTGCAGATGCCGTGGCGCGCCTCGCAGCTGATGGCGGTACGCACCCACACCTGGTCCACGCCGTTGGACTCGAGCATGTCCACCAGTTTTTCGTCCAGCAGCACGTTGGCCTCCAGCAGCACCTCATCGGTACCCGGTTTGTAGACCGGGCGTGCGGTGACCCGCCCCAGGATGCGCTCGCGCAGGGCCTCGACCACGTCGCCCCCTTCGATGATGGGCTGCATGAGGATGCCCTGGTCGGTGCCACAGTCCTCTTCGGTGATGACCACGTCCTGGGCCACGTCCACCAGGCGGCGAGTGAGGTAACCGGAGTTGGCGGTCTTGAGGGCGGTGTCGGCCAAGCCTTTCCGCGCGCCGTGGGTGGAGATGAAGTACTGGAGCACGTCCAGCCCTTCACGGAAGTTGGCAGTGATGGGGGTTTCGATGATGGAACCGTCCGGCTTGGCCATGAGGCCACGCATGCCGGCCAACTGACGGATCTGGGCCGCGGAACCCCGGGCGCCGGAATCGGCCATCATGAAGATGGAGTTGAAGGAGGGCTCCTCCACCTCGTTGCCATCTTTGTCCACCACCTTTTCGGTACCGAGCCGCGCCATCATGGCCTTGGCCACTTGGTCGTTGGTGTGGGACCAGATGTCGATCACCTTGTTGTAGCGTTCGCCGTTGGTCACCAGACCGGAAGCGTACTGCTCCTCGATCTCCTTGACCTCGCGCTCGGCCGCTTCCAGATAAGCCTCTTTCTCCGGAGGGATGGCCATGTCGTCGGTGCAGATGGAGACCCCTGCCCGGGTGGCGAACCGGAAGCCGGTGTACATGAGCTGGTCGGCGAAGATGACGGTGTCCTTGAGCCCCAGCTTGCGATAACACTCGTTGACCAGGCGGGAGATGGCCTTCTTGTTGAGCACGGTGTTGACCAGCTCATAGCTCAGCCCTTTAGGAATGATCTCCCACAAGATGGCCCGGCCGATGGTGGTGTCGGCGATGAAAGTCCGTTTTTCGGCCTCGTCACCCGGCCCGTCATATTCGGTGACACGCACCTTGACCCGGGCATGGAGGTCGGCATGGCCGTTTTCGTAGGCCCGCCGCGCTTCGGCGGGGCCGGCCAGCAACATGCCTTCACCCTTGGCGTTGATGCGTTCGCGGGTCATGTAATACAGCCCCAGCACCACGTCCTGTGTCGGCACGATGATGGGCTCGCCGTTGGCGGGCGAAAGGATGTTGTTGGTGGACATCATCAACGAACGCGCCTCGAGCTGGGCCTCCAGCGACAGCGGCACGTGCACCGCCATCTGGTCACCATCGAAGTCGGCGTTGAAGGCGGTGCAGACCAAGGGATGGAGCTGGATGGCCTTGCCTTCGATGAGCACCGGCTCGAAGGCCTGGATGCCCAGCCGGTGGAGCGTGGGCGCCCGGTTGAGCAGCACCGGATGCTCGCGGATCACGCTTTCGAGAATGTCCCACACTTCCGGCGCGGAACGGTCCACCATCTTCTTGGCCGCCTTGATGGTGGTGGCCAGCCCCAGGGACTGGAGCTTGGAGAAGATGAACGGCTTGAACAGCTCCAACGCCATGCGTTTGGGCAGACCGCACTGGTGCAACTTGAGGGTGGGACCCACCACGATCACGGAACGGCCGGAGTAGTCCACCCGCTTGCCCAGCAGGTTCTGACGGAAGCGCCCCTGCTTGCCCTTGATCATGTCGGCCAAAGACTTGAGCGGACGCTTGTTGGTTCCGGTGATGGCGCGGCCGCGACGGCCGTTGTCGAGCAGGGCGTCCACGGCCTCTTGCAGCATGCGCTTCTCGTTGCGCACGATGATGTCGGGCGCCACCAGCTCCAGAAGCCGCTTCAAGCGGTTGTTGCGGTTGATGACCCGGCGGTAGAGGTCGTTCAGGTCGGAGGTGGCGAAACGGCCGCCGTCCAGCGGCACCAGCGGGCGCAGCTCGGGCGGCAGCACCGGCAGCACCTTGAGGATCATCCATTCGGGGCGGTTGCCGGAGCGCTCGAGGGACTCGAGCAGCTTGAGCCGCTTGGCGATCTTCTTGATCTTGGTCTCGGAATTGGTGGACCCGATCTCCTCGCGCAGCTTGGCGATCTCGGCAGGAATATCGAGGGACTTGAGCAATTCATAGATGGCCTCGGCCCCCATGCGGGCGTCGAACTCGTCGCCGTTCTCCTCGATGGCCTCCAGGTACTGCTCGTCGTTCATCAACTGGCCGCGCTCGAGCAACGTCATGCCAGGATCGATGACCACGTAGGACTCGAAGTAGAGGATGCGCTCGATGTCCTTGAGGGTCATGTCCAACAGCAGGCCGATACGCGACGGCAGGGACTTGAGATACCAGATGTGCGCCACCGGACTGGCCAGCTCGATGTGGCCCATGCGCTCACGGCGTACTTTGGAGAGCGTCACTTCCACACCGCACTTCTCGCACACCACGCCGCGATGCTTGAGCCGCTTGTACTTGCCGCAAAGGCATTCGTAATCGTTCACCGGGCCAAAGATCTTGGCGCAGAACAGCCCGTCACGCTCCGGCTTGAAGGTGCGGTAATTGATGGTCTCCGGCTTCTTCACCTCGCCGTAAGACCAGGAACGGATCATTTCCGGCGAGGCCAGGCCGATGCGGATGGAGTCGAACTCCTCGTTCTGGCCCTGTTGCTTGAGGATCTTGAGCAGGTCTTTCACGAACTTATCTCCACTGTCTCGCAGCTGTGGAACTCAAGGCGACGCCTTCAGTCCTGTTCCAGCTCCACGTTGATGCCCAGGGACTTGATCTCTTTGACCAGCACATTGAAGGACTCGGGCATACCCGCCTCCATCTGGTGGTTGCCGTCCACGATGTTCTTGTACATCCGGGTCCGGCCATTGACGTCGTCAGATTTGACGGTGAGCATCTCTTGCAAGGTGTAGGCGGCGCCGTAGGCTTCCAGCGCCCACACCTCCATCTCGCCGAAACGCTGTCCCCCGAACTGGGCCTTGCCCCCCAGCGGCTGCTGGGTGACCAAGCTGTAGGGACCGGTGGAGCGGGCGTGCATCTTGTCGTCCACCAGATGGTTGAGCTTGAGCATGTACATGTAGCCCACGGTGACGGGGCGCTCGAAGGGTTCTCCCGTACGCCCGTCGTAAAGGGTCATCTGTCCGCTTTCGGGCAGGCCGGCCAGCTTCAGCAGATGACGGATCTCCTCTTCATTGGCCCCGTCGAACACGGGAGTGGCCACCGGCAGCCCCTCGCGCAGGTTCTCCGCCAACTCCAGGAGCTCCTCGTCGCTGAGTGAGTCCAGGTCCTCCTTCTTGCCCGAGAAGTTGTAGACCTCGTCCAGGTACTTGCGCAGCTCCTGAATCTTGACGTGGGCATCGAGCATCTCGCCGATGCGCCGTCCCACCCCTTTCGCCGCAAAGCCCAGATGGGTCTCCAGGATCTGGCCGATGTTCATGCGCGAGGGCACGCCGAGGGGGTTGAGCACGATGTCCACCGGCTCGCCGTTCTCGTCGAAGGGCATGTCCTCCACGGGAACGATCTGGGAGATGACCCCCTTGTTGCCGTGACGACCGGCCATCTTGTCCCCCGGCTGGATGCGACGCTTGATGGCGACGTAGACCTTGACCATCTTGAGCACGCCGGGCGCCAGATCGTCTCCGGAAGAGAGCTTGCGCTTCTTGTCCTCGTAATAGGCGCGGAATTTCTCACGCTGCTCTTCCACCTGGCGCGCGATGGCCTCGAGCTGCTGCTGAGCCTCTTCGTTGCGCAACCGGATCTCGAACCACTTGTCGCGATCCAGCTCCTTGAGATAGGACTTGGTGATCTTGGCGCCGGCCTTGAGCTTACCCGGCCCGCCGTCGGCCACCTTGCCCAGCAGCAGCTTCTCCACGCGGGCGAAGGTGTCGTCCTCCATGATGCGCTGCTGGTCGGCGATGTCCTTGCGGATGCGCGCCAGCTCCGCCTCCTGGATCTCCAAGGCGCGGGCGTCCTTCTCCACCCCGTCGCGGGTGAAGACCTGCACGTCGATCACGGTGCCGGAAACGCCCGACTTCACCCGCAGGGAGGTGTCCTTCACGTCCGAGGCCTTCTCCCCGAAGATGGCGCGCAGCAGCTTCTCCTCCGGCGTGAGCTGGGTCTCGCCCTTGGGCGTCACCTTGCCCACCAGGATGTCGCCCTCCTTCACCTCGGCGCCCACATAGACGATGCCCGACTGGTCCAGCTTGGCCAGCGCCGCCTCGCCCACGTTGGGAATGTCGCCGGTGATCTCCTCGGGTCCCAGCTTGGTGTCCCGCGCCATACAGGTAAGTTCTTCGATGTGGATGGTGGTGAAGCGGTCCTCTTCCACCACCCGCTCGGAGATGAGAATGGAATCCTCGAAGTTATAGCCGTTCCAGGGCATGAAGGCCACGCGCAGGTTCTGGCCCAGGGCCAGCTCACCCATGTCGGTGGAGGGGCCGTCGGCCATCACGTCGCCACGCGCCACCTTGTCGCCCACCATCACCAACGGCCGCTGGTTGATGCAGGTGTTCTGGTTGGAACGGGTGTACTTGGTGAGGTTGTAGATGTCCACGCCGGGCTCGCCGGGCACGGTCTCGTCGTCGTTCACCTTGACCACGATGCGCATGGCGTCCACCGAGACCACGGTGCCGCCGCGACGCGCCACCACGGTGACGCCGGAATCGACGGCCACGTTGCGCTCGATGCCGGTGCCGACCAGCGGCTTCTCGGCACGCAGCGTGGGCACCGCCTGACGCTGCATGTTGGACCCCATGAGTGCGCGGTTGGCGTCGTCGTGTTCCAGGAAGGGAATGAGCGCCGCCGCCACCGAGACGATCTGCTTGGGGCTCACGTCCATGTACTGCACCTTGTCCGGCGTGGAGAGGGAAAACTCGTTCTGGTGCCGGCAGGAGACCAGGGACTCGGTGAGCCGGCCCTCCTCATCCACCTCGGCCGACGCCTGAGCGATGACGTATCGCCCCTCCTCGATGGCGGAGAGGTAGTGGATCTCGTCAGTCACCTTGCCGTCCTTCACCACCCGGTAGGGGGTTTCGAGAAAACCGTATTCGTTGGTGCGGGCATAGACCGCCAACGAGTTGATCAGGCCGATGTTGGGGCCTTCCGGCGTCTCGATGGGGCAGACGCGGCCATAATGGGTGGGATGGACGTCACGCACCTCGAAGCCGGCCCGCTCCCGCGCCAGGCCGCCGGGACCCAGCGCCGACACACGACGCTTGTGGGTCACTTCGGAAAGCGGATTGTTCTGATCCATGAACTGGGAGAGCTGGCTGGAGCCGAAAAACTCCTTGATGGCGGCGGAGACCGGCTTGGCGTTGATCATCTCCTGGGGCATGAGTCCCTCGGCCTCCGCCAAGGTGAGGCGTTCCTTCACCGCGCGCTCCACGCGCACCAGCCCCACCCGGAACTGGTTCTCGGCCATCTCGCCCACGCAGCGGACGCGGCGGTTGCCCAGGTGGTCGATGTCGTCGGTGGTGTCCTTGCCATCGCGGATGTCGACCAGCTTCTTGAGGACCTCCATGATGTCCGACATCTCGCCGTATTTCTCGACCAGCGCCTTGGATTCCTCGTCGTCCCGCTGGGCGAAGTATTTGCCATCGTAGAGGATGCCCGGGCCTTCGGTCTCCTCGCGTCCGAGGCGGCGATTGAACTTCATCCGCCCCACCGCCGAGAGGTCGTAACGCTCTTCCGTGAAGAAGAGGTTGTGGAACAGATTCTGCGCCGCCTCCTTGGTGGGGGGCTCGCCCGGGCGCATCATGCGGTAGATCTCCACCTGCGCCTCGAGTTGCGTGGTGGTGGGATCCAGCCGCAAGGTTTCCGAGATGTAAGGCCCGTGATCCAAGTCGTTGGTGAACAAGGTGTTGAGGGTCTTGATCCCCTTCTCCTTGAACGCCTCCACCATGTCCGGCGTGATCTCGTCGTTGGCCGAAGCCAACAGCTCACCGGTCTCCGGATCCACCACGTCGTGAGCCAGCACCTTGCCCACCAGGTATTCGTCGGGCACCTCCAGCTTGTCCACGCCCGCCTTTTCCAGCTCGCGGATGTGGCGCGCCGTGATGCGCTTGTTCGCCTCGACGATCACCTTGCGTCCCGCCTTGATGTCGAACACGGCGGTTTCACCACGCAAGCGGGCTGGCACCAAGTCGAGCCGGATGGTCCCGCCATCGAACGTGAAGGTGTCGGTTTCGAAGAAGTAGTCCAGGATCTCCTGAGTGTTGTAACCCAGAGCGCGCAACAGGATGGTGGCCGGAATCTTGCGCCGGCGGTCGATGCGCACATAGACCAGGTCCTTCGGATCGAACTCGAAATCGAGCCAGGATCCGCGATACGGAATGACGCGCGCCGAGAAGAGCAGCTTGCCCGAAGAGTGTGTCTTGCCTTTGTCGTGGTCGAAGAAGACCCCCGGAGAGCGGTGGAGCTGGGAGACGATGACCCGCTCGGTGCCGTTGATGACGAAAGTGCCGGTCTCGGTCATGAGCGGCAGCTCGCCCATGTAGATCTCTTGCTCCTTGACATCCTTGACCCGCTTCACCCCGGCCGGCGCGTCACGATCGTAGATGACGAGGCGCACCAACACCCGCAAGGGCGCGGCGTAGGTGACACCACGGAGCTGACACTCGCGCACATCGAACATGGGCTCACCCAGGCGATAACTCACATACTCCAGGGCGGCGCTGCCGTTGTGGCTGACGATGGGAAAAACCGAGCTGAACGCAGCATGGAGTCCCTGCATGGCCCGCTCTTCAGGCTTCTTGTCCGCCTGCAGGAAGTTGCGGTAGGACTCGATCTGCGTCGCCAGCAGAAAAGGAATCTCCAACACGCTGCCGCGCTTGGCGAAATCCTTGCGAATGCGTTTTTTCTCGGTGAACGAATAGGCCATGCTTGGCTTCCCTCAGTATTGTTCCGACTCTCGGCTGTCGCCAACCATCCCCTTGCGGGAAAAAATCTCTACAAGCAGGAAAAGGCCGGTGGCCGCCAGGCCACCAGCCGCTTCCCTCTTTGCCAGGACGATCGTCAAGACCGGTGTTACTTGATCTCGACGGTTGCGCCGGCTTCTTCCAGTACCTTCTTGGCCTCCTCGGCCTCTTCCTTGCTGACGCCCTCCTTCAATACGGTGGGCACACCTTCGACCGCCTCCTTGGCCTCTTTCAGGCCGAGGCCGGTGAGGCCGCGCACCGCCTTGATGACGCCCACCTTCTTGTCGCCGAAGCCGGTGAGCACGACGTCGAACTCGGTCTTCTCGGCGGCACCCTCGCCACCCCCCTCGCCGGCACCGGCGGCGGGGACGGCGGCCACGGCCGCGGCGGCGGTGACACCGAATTTCTCTTCCATGGCCTCGATGAGCTCCACCACCTCCATGACGGACATGTTGGCGATGGCTTCGAGGATGTCTTCTTTGGAAACTGCCATTGTTCAGGGCTCCTGATTGCTCGAATGGTTGATGGATACGAGGCGCGCCGGTCAGGCGGCCTCCTTGGCGTCGCGAATTGCTGCGAGGGTGCGCACCAACTTGCCCGGCACCTCGTTGAGTGTGGCGGCCAGCTTTTGAACGGGCGCCTTCATGGTGCCCATGAGCATGCTGATCGCCTCTTCGTAGGTGGGCATCTTCGCCAGAGTGGTGATCTCACTGGGATCGAGAAGTTTGCCGTTCAGGGCAACCATCTTGACCACCAGCCGATCGTGCTCCTTGGCGAAATCGCTGATGATGCGCGCGGCAGCGCCCGGATCCTCCTGCGAAAAGGCCAACAGCAGCGGGCCGACGAAGCCCTCCTGCATGCAGGCAAAATCCGTGCCCTCCACCGCTCGCCGCGCCAAGGTGTTCTTGACCACCCGCAGATAGACGCCGGCGTTGCGCGCTTCTTTGCGCAGCGCCGTCATCTCCTCCACGGTCAGGCCGCGATACTCGGCGGCGATGGCGGAGTAGGCGTTGCTCGCCACTTCAGCAACTTCGGCGACGATGGCTTTCTTTTGCTCGAGATTGAGTGCCAAAGTCGTCACCTCCCGACAACGATGGGGAACCTGCGGCTCCCGTGATTTCAGGTTTGGGGACCAAAGCCCCCGTGTTGCGGCGCACCGTCATCAGGAACCAGCCCTGAATGCGGAGCTCCGTCTGCGCAGGCGGTTTTAAGCGTTGGGTTTCCCCTCCGCACCTGCGGTCTTTGACAGCAAGCGGCCGAAGCCGCCGCTCCAAAGCCGGGTCGGCGCCGCCGAGACGACGCCGGAATCCGTTCGGGATCAGACGCCCAACGAGCTCTGATCCACGGTCAGTCCCGGCCCCATGGTGGTGGAGACCGAGACCTTCTTCATGTACACACCTTTGGCCGAGCTGGGCTTGGCCTTCTTCAGATCGTTCAACAGCGCCTCGAGGTTTTCCTTGAGCGCCTTGGTGTCGAAATCCACCTTGCCGATGCTGGCGTGAACGATGCCGTTCTTATCCGTGCGGTAACGCACCTGGCCGGCCTTGGCGTTCTTCACCGCCTGAGCCACGTCCGGCGTGACCGTACCCACCTTGGGATTGGGCATCAGGCCGCGAGGCCCCAGGATCTGGCCCAACTGACCCACCACGCGCATGGCGTCCGGACTGGCGATGACCACGTCGAAATCGAGGTTTCCACCTTTGATCTCTTCGGCCAAGTCCTCCATGCCCACCTTGTCGGCACCGGCCTCCTTGGCCGCTTCGGCGGCCGGCCCCTGGGCAAAAACGGCCACCCGCACCGACTTGCCGGTGCCGTTCGGCAGAACCGTGGAACCCCGCACCACCTGATCCGACTTGCGCGGATCCACGCCAAGGTTCACGGCCACATCCACCGACTCGTTGAATTTGACGTTGGAGAGCGTCTTGAGCAGATCGAATGCCTCTTCGGCATCGTATGCCTTGGTCGGGTCGATCTTTTCCCGAATGGCACGCATGCGTTTGCTGAGCTTCGCCATTTACACCCCCTCCACGTCGATGCCCATGCTACGGGCGGTTCCGGCAATGGTGCGAACGGCCGCATCCATGTCCGCTGCGGTGAGGTCGGGCGCCTTGATCTTGGCGATCTCTTCGAGCTGCTCCCGCGTCACCTTGCCCACCTTCTCCGTATTGGGCCGGCCGCTGCCGGACTGGATCCCCACCGCCTTCTTCAGCAGGATGGAAGCTGGCGGCGTCTTCATGATGAAGGTGAAGGAACGGTCGTTGTAGACCGTGATCACCACCGGCACGGGCATGCCCTTCTCTATGTTCTGCGTCTGAGCGTTGAACGCCTTGCAGAACTCCATGATGTTCACTCCGTGCTGCCCCAACGCCGGACCCACGGGGGGACTGGGATTGGCTTCCTGTGCAGGAACCTGAAGCTTGATGTAGGCTTCGATCTTCTTGGCCATGATTCACCTCTCGTTCGGGTTCGAACGGCGGGGGCTCTCACCCCGCCTCCCCTGTTTTTTTGAATGCCGAGAAGGGCACTCCCGGCCCGCCGTCGGCTCGGCTGCGCGGGAACCCATGCCCGCTGCGCCCTGGATTCGGCTCGCGCCTGCTCGCCGCACCCACCTTGTACGGCGCCATCGATTCTGCAATCTCAGCCCTTTTCCACTTGGCTGAACTCGAGATCCACCGGCGTCGATCGACCGAAGATGGAGACCGAAACCTTGAGGCGGTTCTTATCGTAGTCCACCTCTTCCACCACGCCGGTGAAATCGTTGAACGGCCCGTCGATGACCCGAACCACCTCGCCGGGCTCGAAAAGCACCTTGGGCCGCGGCTTCTCCGTGCCCTCGCGCACCCGCTCCAGAATGGCCTCGGCCTCTTTGTCGCTGATGGGCGCAGGACGCTCTTCGGTGCCGCCGATGAAACCCAGCACATGGGGCACATCCTTGACCAGATGCCAGGTTTCGTCCGTCATCTCCATCTGGACGAGCACGTAGCCGGGAAAGAACTTGCGCTCGCTACGCCGCTGCTGGCCGCCGCGCATCTCCACCACCTCCTCGGTGGGGACCAGAATCTCGCCGAAACGGTCCTCCATGCCGAAGCGCTTGATGCGCTCTTCCAAAGAGCGCTTCACTTTGCCTTCATAGCCGGAGAAAGCGTGCACCACATACCAACGCTTGGCCATGTCAGCCTCCCTGGCCGGTGAACAGGCGCACCAGCACGAACAGAATGGAATCCACGCCCCACAAAAAGAGCGAGGTGATGAGCACCACGACGAAGATGACCAGAGTGGTCTGGAGGGTTTCCTGGCGAGTGGGCCAGACCACTTTGCGCACCTCCATGTGCGCCGCGGCGAAGAACGACTTCACCCGCCGCCCCTGCTCGGTCTGCAAGGCCACGAAGAGGGCGGCGCCCGCCACCAGCAACAACTCCAGCAGACGGATCCACAAGGGCTTCTCTTCCAATAGGTAGAAGCCCACCACGGCACCGACCAACAGCACCGCGGACACGGCCAGCTTGACCGTATCCATCGGGCCGGCCGCGCCCTTGTTCTCGCTCTTCGTGTTCATCCCGCCCACTTCAGGAAGGCCCCGCCCTGCGGACACCCTCCGTTTGATATGGCAGGCCAGGAGGGACTTGAACCCCCAACCTGCGGTTTTGGAGACCGCTGCTCTGCCAATTGAGCTACTGGCCTATAAAAACTCGATTCGACCCTACGGACAAAACGGCGCCGGGTGCGGCCTGACGACCGCACCCGCGCCATCTGCTTCGCTTCCGGAGCCCTCAGTCGAGGATCTTGGAAACCACGCCGGCGCCCACGGTGCGGCCGCCTTCGCGAATGGCAAAACGAAGCCCCTCTTCCATCGCAATGGGCGCAATCAGCTTCACCGTCATCTTCACATTGTCACCAGGCATCACCA
>Ga0256914_1002376_pt1 | contig 15809 bp, 11 predicted proteins | sample HulkmetaG_FD_191571 | JGI IMG/M metagenome (GOLD analysis project Ga0256914, IMG submission 191571) | Hydrothermal chimney microbial communities from Main Endeavour vent field at the Juan de Fuca Ridge, Pacific Ocean - Hulk | ecosystem: Environmental > Aquatic > Marine > Hydrothermal vents ... | reverse complement strand
ACCGCGGCTCAGGGGGGCGTCCACCAGATGAACTTTTCCGTCCCGGTATTCCGTTTTTTTAAGCGTCACCGGGGGTTCAAGGCGGCTGGTCTCCAATTGGTAGGTGGAGAGCAGTTCATGCAGGTGTCCCAGCTGGCGCGGGGTGCGACAGGCGATAATCACCGTGTGCTGTTTCCGCAGCCAGCCCAGCAACCGGTCGACCAGCGGCGCCAGGGGACCGCGTTTTCGGCGCTGAAGGTCGATCTCCTGGGCCAGCAGGGTGTGGCTGCCGCAGCCCGGGTCGATGACCTCCGTTGCCGGACCGGGCGGCAGGTTGTGGATGTTGAGCACGCTGTTGTCCCGCAGCCGTTTCAGGAGCGATTTTCCGTCCAGAAAGAGCTGTTGCGGCGGCAGGGCTGCTCTGTCCGCGGCCAGGGCCTCCCGGTGATTGGCTTCGATACGTTCGGCCACCAGTTCAACCCGCTGGGCCACGGTGGGCGGGTCCAGGACCACCAGGGAGCAATGGGCCGGCAGGTAGTCGAAAAGGGTCTGGGGTGGTTGATCGCCGGGCAGGAGCAGGGGAAGAAAAAACTCGATACCGGCAAAACGGATACCGTGGCTGAGCTGCCCCCGGAGTTCGTCGACGGCAGCCTCCGGCCAGCCGTGCCTCCTTGCCGCCGATCGCGCCCCATCACCCAGCTCTCTGCGCTCCCCGGCATCGGCGGGGAAGAGGATGTCGGAGGCCGGCAACAGCACCGCCTCCTCCACTTCGGCGATGGAGCGTTGGGTGATGGGATCGAAGCGGCGAATCGATTCAAGAAAATCACCGAAAAAATCAAGGCGCAAAGGCGCCGCCTCTCCCCGGCCCTCGGCCATGGGAGCGAAAATATCGATGATGCCGCCGCGAACCGCCATGTCGCCGGGATTGTGCACCATGGCGCAGGACTCATATCCGGCGGCAATGAGGTCGGCCACCAGGCGGTCGCGGTCGATTTCCTCGCCTGCCATCACCAGTTCGGTGTGGCGGTTGAGCATCTTTTTGGGGAGAATCCGGCGCATGACGGCCTCGGCCGAAGCCAGCAGGATGAGCGGCTCCGGGTTGAGCAACCGATGGAGGGTTGCCAGCCGTGTGGCCACGGTGGCCGGGTCCGGAGAGAGCGGGGTGTAGGGCGGGATTTCGAAACTGGGGTAGGTGAGGATATCGCTGTCGGTGAAAAAGGCAAGATCCGTGGCCAGCGTCGTCAGCTGCTCTTCGGTGGGGACGATACAGCAGATGAGCCTGCTGCCGGCCGCGTGCAGCCGGGCCAGCAGCAGGGCGGTGGCGGCTCCGTGCAGACCGCAGACATCAACCGGCGCACCGGCGCGACCAAGGGAGGAGAGTATGGACTGCATGGATGCCCGGCACCGGCCGCCCGGCGGCCGGTGCCCTTACTTTTCAGAAGACGCCGCCGATACTGAAATCCCAGACCGAGCTTTCCTCGTCATCCTGGCGGTCGAGATTGTAGCCCCATTCCAAGCGCAGCGGACCCATGGGAGAGAGCCAGCGAAAACCGATACCGGCGCTCTTTTTGGTGTTGGAAAAATCCCAGTCGTCATCGTCGAAATAGGAGTTGCCGATATCGGCAAAGATTACCCCGCGCAATCCGGCATCCTTGACCAGCGGAAAGATGTACTCGATGTTGGCATACCACATCTTGTTGCCGCCGATCCGTTCGCCGGTTTCGGCATCACGCGGACTGACATGGCCCCACTTGAAGCCGCGGATGGAGTTGAGGCCGCCGAGATAGAAGCGTTCATACACCGGCAGTTTGTCGTCTTCGTTTTCAAAGGCGCGACCGGCCGAGGCCTTGATATGGAAGACCGTATCCCACGGCAGTTTGAAGAACCAGCTGGTGGTTCCCTCGATTTTGGTGAAGGCCGAGTCTCCGCCCAGGAAACCGCCGGCGTATTTGACGCTGATGCTCTGGCGGGAACCGCTTGAGGCCGCCACCCGGCTGTCGCGCGTATCCCTGACCAGGGCCATCTTCAGGGCGCTGGTCACCCTGATATTCTGGGATTCGCGGATGATATAGGAGGCGTTGTCGCTCACATCCTCCAGGGTGGTGTCGGTATAGCTGTAACCCCAGTAGATGCGCCATTTCTCCACAAAGGGATGGCCGAAACGCAGGGCGCCGCCCTTGGAATCCTTGGTGTAGTCGTCATATTCCCGCCGCCAGTTGAAGAGGTCGAAACCCACCGACAGCTGGGAGTCCTGAAAGCGGGGATCGGTGTAGTTGATATTGAAGCGGGTGGAGACGGAGGAGAGGTTGGCCTGCAGGGAGAGCTTGTCGCCGCGGCCGAAGAGGTTGTTTTCCCTGATTTCCGCCATGAACAGCAATTTTTCGGCGGAACTGTAGCCGCCGCCGATGCTGAACTGACCCGTGGGTTTTTCCTTGACCTCCACCAGCACGTCCATGGTATTTTCGTCGGCCGTGGGCTTGGGGGTGATGTTGACCTCCTCGAAGAAGTCCAGCCTCTGGAGGTTCCGGGTGGAGGTGCGGATCGCCCGGGAATCGAAGACGCCGCCCTCTTCGACGGTGAGTTCCCGCCGGATCACGTTGTCACGGGTCCGGGTGTTGCCGCGGATCTCCACCCGGCCGAAATAGGCCAGTTTGCCCTTGGAGATGGCGATGTCCACATCGACCCGTCTGCCGCTTGCCGCCTTGTCTATCTTGGGCTTGGCCTCGGCAAAGGCATACCCCTTCTCGGCATAGAGGTCGATGATCCTGAGGATATCCTCCCGCAGAATCTTGCGGCTGACATATTCTTCATCGCGGATCTTCAGGAGATCGAAGATCCGGTCGCGGTCGACGATGAGATCGCCGCTTAGGGTGATGCTGCCCACCCGGTAGCGGGGACCCTCGTCAATGGGGAAGGTGATGTGCAGCCGGTTGTCTTTCTGTTCGATGCGCGGTTCACCGACTTTGGCCTCCAGGAAGCCGTGATTGTGGTAAAAGGCGGCCAGGCGGGCGCTGTCCTGCGAGAGCACCGCGGTATCCAGCACACCGGAATCGGTGATCCATGAAAATATCCCCCTGGTGCTGGTTTCGATGACGTCATCGAGTTCGTCGGCGGGAAAACTCGCATTGCCGGTAAAGGATATCTCCCGGATATAGATCTTTTCCCCCTCTTCGATCACGAAACTCACCTCGACGCTGCCCTCATCGGGATAGCTCAGCCGGGGGGCGACCGTGGTGTTGTAATAGCCCTTGGACTTGTAGAGGGAGCGGATTCCCTCGGCCGCCCTTTTCAGGGCTGCCGGGTTGAGGATGGTGCCGCTGTCGATGTTGGCCGCCTCCCGAACCTCTTCCTCGTCCAGCTGATCCAGACCGTTGAATCGCACCGCGGAGATGACCGGTTTTTCCTTGAGCCGGAAGGTGATCTTCTTGCCTTTGGGCGTCTCGTCCACCTCGATCTGCACATCGTCGAAGTATCCCATGGCAAAGATGTTTTTGAGATCCTGCCGCAGGGCGGCCGGGCTGTAGACGTCGCCGGCCCTGGTTTTGATTTTACGCAGGATGGCGCCGGAATCGATGCGCTTGTTGCCGGCGGGCACGATATCGGCGATGAGGGCGCTGCGATTGCTGAAGGCCAGGATATCGGCAACGGCCTTACGCACGCCCTGCCGCAGGCCGGCGGGCAGCTCGCCGGTATGGAAAGCGGCATGGGGCGTTGCCGGCGACAGAATATCGTGGACCTTCATGTCCAGGCTGAAACGGCTGCCGATGACGGTGAGGGAGCCGATACAGACGTAATCGAAACCGGTGGCCGCGGCGATCTTGTCGATCACCTCCCCCGGCGGTGGCCACTCTCCCCGGTAATCGACCATTTCACCGGCCTGGCCACGGCTGAGCATGGTCATGCCCTGCTCGGCAAGGGTATCCTTAAGGACGCCGTCCAGTTGCTCCACCAGGCCGCCGTCCGCGGCGGGAGCAATGACCTTGAGGGGAAGAAAGGCGGTGTTCTGGGAAAGGGCCAGGGCGGTAGCGGCCCACTGCAGGGTCAGGCCCAGGGCGAGCAGGAGCGGAAGGAGGTGCGCTTTGAGCCGATGGAGTACTGGAGCCGGGTGTGACATGGGCAGATCCTTGTAGAGTTCATCGTTGAGGCGGATATTGGCCAACAAATTCTCAGCTGTGAGCAGGAATAAAGGCAGGGGGAAAATGCTGCCTCCGGATTTGCGTCCATTATGCCATGTCGGCCAGAATTTGCAAAGGAAATCAGGCGGCGGCATCCGGCTGCGCCGATGCCGTCTCCCCGGTGGTATCGCCATCCAAAAGTGCCGCCACCCGGTCGTGGAGCAGGGCGGCCAGTTCCTTCTTTTGCCGGGGGGTGTAGTCCCGGGTGGATACCGGTGCGCCGATGCGGATGGTCACATTGCCGGAGCGGGCCAGGAGGTGTCCCTTGGGCAGGACGTCATGGGTGCCGATAAACCCCAGCGGCACGATATCCACCCCGGCCTTGATCGCCAGCAGCACCGCGCCGGTCTTGAACTGCCGCAATCTGCCGTCCCTGCTGCGGGTACCCTCGGGAAAGATGATCACCGAGGTGCCGCTCCTGATTTTCTCGGCCGCCTCTATGAGACTCTGCATGGCCTGGCGGCCCCGGGAACGGTCGATGGGGATGAATCCGGCCAGCCGCATGGCCGGGCCGAAAACCGGAATCGCAAAGAGTTCTTTTTTGGCTATCCAGCGGAAATCATATGGAAAGTATCCTTGGAAGGCAAAGATGTCAACCTGGCTTGCGTGGTTGCCGGCAAAGATGTAGGTCTTGCCCTTTTCCAGCTTTTCCAGACCCTCCACCCGGACCCGGGCACCGATAAGGCGGCAGATAATGCGGCCCCAGATGCGGGGAAAAACCATCGCCCTGGAGGGGGACTTTCGTCCCAGGGTCAGATCGGCAAGGGCCAGCAGGCTGACCAGCAGGGTGAGGGGCGGGGTGATGAGCAGGGCGGTGATGGAGCGTATAAGCTGCATGGCATACCACTCTATTATAATATAGGAGAGGGATGATCGATATGGTGGCGACAGGCGGCGGAGGCTGCGGAATTTGTTCGGTCAATACCGGTCCTTGACGTGATCCGGATGATGGAATAGAGTAATCCGGCCACGGCGGCACCGGCCTTTTCAGTCCGCGGAGCCGGGCTTGCCTGGACCTGTCTATTGACGTGGTGATACTGTATTTTTTTTGAAAAGACAAGAGAACAGGGGAGGAAACGAGGTGGGAGCTGCGAAAATTACCATAGAAAATGATCAATCTATCATGGTGCCGGATGAGCCGATCATCCCCTTTATCGAGGGCGACGGCATTGGGCCCGATATCTGGGCCGCCACCCGGCGGGTGCTGGATGCGGCGGTGGAGAAGGCCTTTGACGGAAAACGGCGGATCCGGTGGCTGGAGGTCTATGCCGGCGAAAAGGCGGTGAAGGAGACCGGAGAGTGGCTGCCACAGGCCACCCTGGATGCGATCCGCGAACATGTGGTGGCCATCAAGGGACCGCTCACCACGCCGGTGGGGGAGGGGATCCGCAGCCTCAATGTCACCCTGCGCCAGGTCCTGGATCTCTATGCCTGCGTCCGTCCGGTGCGCTACTATCGGGGGGTTGTCAGCCCGGTCAAGGAACCCGGCAGGGTGGATATGGTGGTTTTCCGGGAAAACACCGAGGATGTCTATGCCGGCATCGAGTGGCGCAGCGGCAGTGACGAGGCCGAGAAGGTGATCGACTTTATCCGCAGGGAAATGGGCGGCGATATCCGGCCGGGATCGGGAATCGGCATCAAGCCCATCAGCGCCTTCGGCACCAAGCGTTTGGTGCGCAAGGCCATCCGTTACGCCATGGACAATGACCGCCCCGACGTCACCCTGGTGCACAAGGGCAATATCATGAAGTTCACCGAGGGCGCCTTCCGCAACTGGGGCTATGAACTGGTTGCCGAGGAGTTCGCCGATGTCTGCATCACCGAAGATGAGCTCTGGGAGAGCTACGGCGGCCGGCGGCCGGAGAGCAAAATCGTTGTGCGCGACCGCATTGCCGATGCCATGTTCCAGCAGATCCTGCTGCGGCCGGATGAGTACGGGGTGCTGGCCATGCCCAACCTGAACGGCGACTATATGTCCGATGCCCTGGCCGCCCAGGTGGGTGGGCTGGGCATAGCGCCGGGCGCCAACATCGGCGACGGCTATGCCCTTTTCGAGGCCACCCACGGCACCGCGCCCAAGTACGCGGGGCAGGACAAGGTCAACCCCGGCTCTCTGATTCTCTCCGGGGTGATGATGCTCGAATACCTGGGCTGGCGCCGGGCCGGCGAACTCATCCAGCAGGCCCTGGAGGCCACCATTGAGCAGAAGAGGGTGACCTATGACCTGGCGCGGCTGATGGAGGGGGCTGAAAAACTCTCCTGCTCCGCCTTTGCCGGGGCCATTATCGCCAACATGTGAGCGCCGACCGCCCTGAGAGCGGGATCCGGCCGGGAAGGACGAATTCCGCAGGATACGGGGATGAGCGCCCCGGGGGATCCCTGGGTGAAGGCGCCGCCAATCTGCTCTTCCCGCCGAGTTGTCCGGGGTGCGGCCGCCGGCTCCTTGCCTGGCGGCCGCCCTACTTCTGCAGCCGGTGCCGGGCACGGATCCGGTACATTGTGCCGCCCCTCTGCTCCTGCTGCGGGCTTCCCCTGACCGCGGGCGGCGATCACCTCTGCGGCGATTGCCTCCGCAGTCGTTTTGTCTTTTCCCGGGCCCGGGCCGCAGTCATCTATGCAGAGCCGGTGATCTCGCCGCTGCTGGCCTTCAAATACCGGGGTGAAATGAGCCTTCTTGCCCCCTTCGGAGCCCTGGCCCGGCCGCTGCCGGCAGAGGCACCCTTCGGGGAGCCCGAACTGATTGTTCCGGTGCCGTTGCACCCCAGGCGGCTGCGCGCCAGGGGCTTCAACCAGGCCCTGCTGCTGTCCCGTTCATTCTTTCCCACCCATAAATCGCGGATCAATCCGGATCTCCTGTTGCGGATTCGCCATACCGACTCCCAGCGGGGCCGGAGCGGCCGGGAGCGTCGCCGCAATCTGCGCGGGGCCTTCCGGGTTGCCGGGAAGGAAAAGGTGGCGGGAAAGACCGTTCTGCTCATCGACGATGTCTTCACCACCGGCACAACCGTCAACGAGTGCGCCGCCACCCTGCTGACCGCCGGCGCTGCCGAGGTGGCGGTTTTTACCCTGGCCCGCACCGTCCGGGATTTTTCCAACCCGTCAACGGTTTTTCCGGAAGTTTCTCAAAAATCCGAAAAAGGAAAAAAATTTTTTCAAGAAGCTGGAAATGGCATTATTGATAAAATTACACACTTGCGCCTTTTTGGGGGGTAAAGAGGGGTGGAGAAAAAGAATATTTGAGTATTTAGGAGTATTCGCCAGTATCAGGGAGTATTCGAGACTTGGCCCATGTTGATAACTTGTTGAAAAAAAACGGTTTGAGGCCGTATCTCGTCGTATGATGGTAAAAAAGATAGGGAGTGAAAAAATTAAGAATTATTACAGCATGTTAGCTGTAGGACAGGGGGGAAGTTCAGCGGGGATGCCCATTTGTCGTCCCGGAGGGAATCAAGGGGAGCGGCCGGTAAAATTGCACCATATCGGTTTTGACCAATTTCCCATTTTCAGGCATTATTCCCCTACAATTTTGATTGTATCACAGAAAAAAATGATTTTTCAAGGATGAGACACGTTTTCTTCCCAGGGATCTTTTGCCGGAATAAAACGTGCAGGGATGAATCAGAAGCGTCAAGACGAGAAAAACAGGGATGAAGAATGTTGTGGGATGAAGTGAAACAATCGCTGCGGGAAGCGCTTTCCGAGAGTGAATACGGCTTATGGATCAAACCGCTCTCCTGTCTCAGGGAGGATACGGAGTTGCTGGAGCTGGGCGGACCGGACCGTTTTTTTTGTGCCTGGATCAGGGACCGCTATCTTGAAATCATCAGCAGGCAGGTCGTTGCCGCCCGCGGCAGCAGCGTGGAGGTCAAGCTCTCGGTGGCCGCCGCCCCTGCCGCCGCGGACAGCGCCTGCGGCAAAGGTCAACTGCGGCTCCCCACCATGCCGGTGGGCGGTTCCCGGATCCGTTCCCTGCATCCCCGCTACGTTTTTGATGAGTTCATGGTCGGCGAGAGCAACATGCTGGCCCAGTCCGCCTGCGAGGCCCTTGCCGGGGGAGATGACTCCTACGGCACCTGCCTCTATCTCAACAGCTCAACCGGTCTGGGCAAGAGCCATCTCACCCAGGCTGTGGCCCATCGCATCATCAACACCTCGCCGGCCACCCGTCTCCACTATCTCACCGCCCAGCAGTTTTCCGCCGAGATGGTCAAGGGGATCCGCGGCAACACCATGGACCAGTTTAAGAATAAATACCTGCACCACTGCGACATGCTGCTGGTGGAGGATGTCCAGACGCTCACCGGCAAGACCAAGACCCAGGAGGAGCTCAACGAGATCCTCGACTATCTCATCAAATCGGGCAAGCGGGTCATCCTCACCTCGGCGGTGGAGCCGCAGACGCTTGAGGGAATCGACAGTGAATTCCGTTCCCGCATGACGGCCGGCCTGGTGGCCCGCATCAAGGCGCCCGATCTGGCCACCCGGGTCAATATTATCCAGCACAAGGCGGCGGGAAGCGGTCTTGAACTTGATGATGAGCTGGTTGACTACCTGGCCCGCCATGTCAGCGGTGATGTCCGCCGCATCGAAAGCGCCCTGATCGGTATCAAGGCGAAATCCCGCCTCATGGGTATTGTTCCCGATCTCTGTATGGTCAAGGAGGTGGTGCGTGGGCTCATCGGTCTCTCCCAGGAGTTGAGCGCCGTCATGATCAGGGATCTGGTCAGTGATCAGTTCAAGGTAAGCGTCGGTGATCTGCAGTCCAGGTCGCGCAAAAAGGCCATCACCTTTCCCCGGCAGGTTGCCATGTACCTAAGCCGCAAGTATACCGACGAGTCGCTGGCAGACATCGGTCAGCTCTACAACCGGGATCACTCCACCGTGCTCTACGCCATCCGCAAGGTGACCGAAAAGATGGCCCGCAACGCCTGTGTCCGCGGCCAGGTGAACATGCTCTGCAGCAAGCTCAAGGAAAATTCATAGTCCTGGAGTAGCGTCAATCACGTCCTAGAAGTAGACGCCCTTCACCTCCGCTTCCCGTCCATGGGTCTCGTCACCGGCAATGATTGCCGAGGCGATGCGTTTTGCCTGCCTGACCATGTCGTTGATGCCGATTCCCTCCCAACCGAAACCGCAGACATGGAGACCGGGCTGATCCGCACAGATCCTGTCCCGCCAGGCGAGCAGGCGGGGATAGCCCATCTCCAGCTGGGGAAAGGCGGCTTCCTGGCGCAGCACCCGGGTGAAACAGGGGTCACCGGCAATGGGCAGCAACTGCCGCAGGTCCGCCATTACCGCTTCCACCAGGGGGTCATCCTCCAGTTGGAGGCGTTCCGGGTGCCGCCTGCCGCCGACGAGCGCCTCCACCAGAACGTGACCGGCCGGGGCGCGGCCCGCAAACATGTGGGAGGAAAACATGGCGCCCAGGCAAAAGCGTTTTTCCTGTTCCGGGGCCAGGTAACCGAAGCCGAAGGGAATCTCGGTCTCGTCGGTGAAACCGAGGACCACCGTGGCGATCCGCGTTTCCGCCAGGCGGTCGACCGGCGGCGCCGGCAGGCCGAGGGAGTCTTCCTTCAGCAGCTGCAGCGAGCTGTTGACCGGCAGGGCCAGCACCAGGTTGCGGCAACGAAACTCCCCGGCAGAACTTGTTACCAGCCACTCCCTTTCCCGGCGGCGGATACGACTCACTCCGGTGTTGAGAAGCAGTTCCCCGCCCTGCCGCAGGCCGGCAGCCAGTCCCCGGGGCAGGCGTTCCATGCCGCCGGGGAAACTGATCATTGCCGGCAGCTCCCCCTTTTTTTTGCCGGAAACCGCTTTCCTTTTCCGCTGCCGCCGGAAAAGACCGCGGATCACCGAACCGTGTTCCAGCTCCAGTTTTCGCAGCCCCGGCATCACCGCATCGATGGAGAGTTTTTCCATATCACCGGCCGAGGTACCGGTGAGGGCGGCATCGACAAAGGGCAGCACCCCTCTGCCGAAACGGTGTCCGGCCCACTGGGCTATGCTTTGCTCGTGACTGCAGGGTTTTTTCCAGAGGTCGGCCAGAACCCGCAGCTTGGCGGTCAGCGGCATGATCGGCGAGGCAATGATCTTCGGCGGACTCTGGGGAATGAGCCGCAGCCTGCCGCCTAAGCAGATGTAGCGGACGAATTTGCCCAGAGGCGCCTTTTGGATCTCGGCATCAAGGCCGCTGATCCGCAGCAGTTCCCGACTCTCGGCGCAGTTGTCGAGGAAGCCGTGCGCTCCCCATTCGGCCAGGAAGCCGTCGCAATCGAAGGAACGAATGGCCCCGCCCGGCCTCTTTCCCGCCTCCAGCAGCAGCAGGTCGATATCCGGGTTTTCCTTTTTGAGAAAGGTTGCCAGGGCCAGGCCCGAGAGCCCCCCGCCGACAACCAAGGTATTGCAGCTGTCCGATACCATATATTTCACCTTTTGGCCCATGATTCTCCCGCCTTGACAGGGGCCGCATCATGCTTACCATGTGCCCAGAAAAAATTTTCCGGGCCTTTTCAACATTTCCTTGATTACAGCCCGTTATCTTACTCCACTGGTTAAAAAATTGAATCACAAAAAGGGGGAATGTCCATGAGTAGTGAAACCCAGACCCACGAGTTTCAGACCGAAACCAGGAAGGTGCTCGATATCGTCATCAACTCGCTCTATACCGAGCGCGATATCTTCATCCGGGAACTGGTCTCCAACGCCGCCGATGCCCTGGAGAAGTATCGGCATCTGAGCCTGGTGGAACAGCCGGAGTTCGATAAGGACGTACCACTGGAAATCACCATCGATTGCAACGACAAAAAGCACATCCTCACCATCACCGACAGCGGTATCGGTATGACCCGCGAGGAGCTGGAAACCAATCTCGGCACCATCGCCCATTCCGGTTCCAGTTCCTTTTTCGAGGAACTTGCCGAGGCCGCCAAAAAGGATGTCAACCTCATCGGCCAGTTCGGGGTCGGTTTTTACGCGGTGTTCATGGCCGCCGAACGGGTGCGGGTCCAGACCCGTTCCTGGGACGGTTCCGAAGGGCATGAGTGGGAATCCGACGGCGGCGGGACCTATACCATCTCTCCCTGCCCCGGGCTGCACCGCGGCACCAAGATCATCATCGAGCTCAAGGACGATGCCCATGACTATGCCGTCAAGTTCACGGTGGAGCGCATTATCCAGCAATACTCCTCCTTTGTCCCCTTTCCCATCAAGGTGGACGGCAAGACGGTCAACACGGTGCAGGCCATCTGGTCGCGCAGCAAAAACGAGATCAGCGACGAGGAGTACACCGAGTTCTACAAGTATATCGCCGGCAGCGCCGATGACGCCCTCTGCCGGCTTCACTTTACCGCGGATGCGCCACTGGCCATCCATGCCCTGCTTTATGTTCCCAGGGAAAATTTTGAGATTCTCGGTTTCGGCCGCACCAAGCCCGGGGTCAACCTCTACTGCCGCAAAGTGCTCATCGAGCAGCACAGCGAGCATATTCTGCCGGAATGGCTACGTTTTCTAAAGGGGGTGGTGGACAGCGAAGACCTGCCCCTCAATATTTCCCGCCAGGCCCTGCAGGATAACGCCCTGGTCATCAAGCTGCGCAAGGTGTTGACCAAGCGCTTTCTGAAGTTCCTGAAGGAACTGGCAGACAGGGATGCCGACACCTACGGCGAATTCTGGAAGAACTTCGGTATCTTTATCAAGGAAGGGGTGACCACCGATTTTGAATACCACAAGGAGTTGGCCGAACTGGTACGCTTTGAGTCGTCCGGAAGCAAGGAGGGCGAACTCATCTCCCTGGCCGAGTACGTCTCCCGCATGGGCGAGGACCAAAAAGAGATCTACTATATCAACGGCCCCAGCCGGGCCGCCGTGGAAAACGGCCCCTACACCGAGATGTTCCGGAAAAACGATATCGAGATCATCTATACCCTCGAGCCCATCGACGACTTCGTCCTCAGCCACCTGGGCGAGTATGACGGCAAAAAACTGGTCTCCGCCGATCGCGCCGACCTGACGCTGCCCGACAGCGGCAAGGCCGAATCTGAGGAGGAGAAGGGGGAGAAGCCGGAGGTCATGGACAAGCGCGAGCAGGCCCTGCTCATCAGCTGGATGAAGGAAAAACTCGCCGGCCGGGTGGAAGATGTCATTGCCTCCAAACGGCTGGTGGACAGCCCGGCCATGATCGTCAATGCCGACGGCTATCTCACCAGTTCCATGGAGCGCGTCCTCCAGGCCACCCGGCCCGAAGAGGTCAAGGCCGGCGCCTCAAAGAAAAATTTGGAGATCAACCCGGCCAGCCCGCTGCTCACCAAGCTGGCGCGTCTCAAGGACAGGGATCAGCTCCTGGCCGAAGATATGCTCGAAATGATTTATGACAGTGCCATGATCCAGGCCGGGCTGCTGGTGGATTCCCAGCAGATGGTGAGCCGTAACTATCGCATCCTCGAACAACTGGTGGCCTCCGGCGAGTAACCCTGCGGTATATCATACTTCCCAACCGTAATTGATCACAGGTGCCGCAGATTTGCCTCAATCTCTCCCGGCCGCTATACCCGCCATGCGGCCGGGAAATTGTGTTGAAAAAATGATGCTTCCACGATATACAGGGACAGATAACACTGCAGTGTCGGCGGCGGTTGCTGTTTCACGGCAGGCAGCCGCCTCCTCATTCACCCACCTATCAGGGAGCTGAGCGGTTATGCGACGATGGTTACCGGTTGTCTTTCTCCTTTTCTTGTTCAGCGGTTGTTACAACAGGCCGGTCCGCCATCTCGCCTCGGATGTCGGCCTCATCACCCCGGGCAAGACCACCAAGGAGGAGGTGCTGCTCTACCTGGGCGAGCCCGACACCAGCCGCCGCCGGGCCCCTGATGTCGAGGAGTTCGTCTACACCGCCCGCCACCGCACCGGGCTTCTGCGCAACACCCCGCTTTTGGGGAGATACCTTGACGAGAACCGTGCCGAAACCGTTGTCGTCACCATCACCGACGGCGTGGTCACGGACTGCCGGTTCACGCTTGAGGAGAAGGGCGACCGCGACTGGGCCGATGATTTCACATGGAAAGAGATACGGTGAGCGGGCCTTCCAATTTCGATATCAAGCGCAACCGCATGGTGGAGGACCAGCTCATCCCCCGTGGTGTCACCGACCCGCGGGTGCTGGAGGTCATGCGCAGCGTACCGCGGCATCTCTTTGTTGATGACGCTCTGCAGGCAAAGGCCTACGGCGACTATCCTCTGCCCATCGGCGGCGGCCAGACCATCTCCCAGCCTTATATCGTCGGTCTCATGACCCAGGCCCTGGAGCTCAAGGGTGATGAGCGGGTGCTGGAAATCGGTACCGGCTCGGGGTACCAGGCCGTGGTTCTCTCGCATCTCTGCAAAAAGGTGTACACCATTGAGCGGGTAACGTCGTTACTGGGCCGGGCCCGCCGGATTTTCGATCAGCTCCACTGCCACAATATCATATCCCGGCTTGACGACGGCACTGTGGGCTGGCCGGACAAGGCACCCTTTGACGCCATTATGGTCACCGCCGGCGGTCCGGAAATCCCCGGGCCTCTGCTCGATCAGCTTGCCGATCCCGGGCGCATGGTCATGCCGGTGGGAGATCAGTTTGTCCAGGACCTCAAGGTGCTCACCAAACAGCAGGGAGAGATCACCAGCCGGACCCTGGAGCGGGTCCGTTTCGTCAACCTGATCGGGGTTCATGGCTGGGAGAACTGAGACGCCGGCCCAACGCCGGCCCTCCATCCTGGAGCGGATCTATGACCGCTGCATGACCTGGATCCAGGGGCCCTACGGCATCTGGGCGCTTTTTGCCATCGCCCTGGCCGAATCGTCCTTTTTCCCTATCCCTCCGGATGTCTTTCTCATCGCCCTCTGCCTGGGGGCGCCCGGGAGATCCTTCCGTTTTGCCGCGGTCTGTGCCGTGGGATCGCTCGTCGGCGGCATCCTCGGCTACGGCCTCGGGCTGGGATTTATGGATACGGTGGGCCGGCCGATCATCAGTTTTTACGGATTCGAGGACAAATATGCGGTGATCCAGGACCTTTACCGACGTTACGATGCCTGGGCCGTGGGTGCTGCCGGCTTTACCCCGTTACCGTATAAGGTGTTCACCATCACCGCCGGGGCCTTTCAGATCAACTTTCTTACCTTTGTCCTTGTTTCCGCACTATCCCGTTCCGCCCGTTTTTTTCTGGTCGCCGGGCTCATTTACCGTTTCGGTGCGCCGGTGGAACGGTTTATCAGACGTTATTTCAACCTCCTGTGCGTCATCTTCATGCTCTTGCTGATCGGCGGTTTTGTGCTGGTCAAGCTCCTGCTCTAGGGCGGGGAAGAGGTGAACGTCCGGGAATCACCGTTGCAAAACCCTGCCCATCCGGGAAAAGAGAGAAAAAATGGGATTTCGATGTGGAATAGTCGGTCTGCCCAATGTGGGAAAATCGACGATATTCAACGCCCTCACCGCCGCGGGGATAGAGGCCCGCAACTACCCGTTCTGCACCATTGAACCAAACGTCGGTATCGTCCCCGTGCCCGATTCCCGCCTGGACACCCTGGCGGCCATGGTACACACCGCCAACAAGGTGGCCACCCAGATGGAGTTTGTCGATATCGCCGGACTGGTCAAGGGAGCAAGCCGGGGCGAGGGGCTCGGCAACACCTTTCTCGGCCATATCCGCCGGGTGGATGCCATCGTCCATGTGGTGCGCTGTTTCGACGATGACAACGTCGTCCATGTGGATGGCTCCGTAGACCCCCTCCGGGACCGGGAGGTGATCAACACCGAGCTGGTCATCGCCGACCTGGAAACCGTGGAGCGGCGACTGGCCGGGACCGTCAAGCAGGCCAAGTCCGGTGACAGGGATATGCGCAGGCAGGCGGCCTTCCTCACCCGGTTGCAGGAAAATCTGGACCGCGGCCGGCCGGCCCGGTTGCTGCCGTTGGAAACCGTCATGGAAGAGGCGTTGCTGCGGGAGCTTTGCCTGCTCACCGCCAAACCGGTTCTCTATGTCGCCAATGTCGGCGAGGATGAGATCGGCGGCAACCGCCATACCCGGGATCTGGCTGCGGCCGCCGCCGAAGAGGAGGCGGGCATGGTGATTATCTCCGGTGCAATCGAGGAGGAGCTCAGCGGGCTGGATGAAAAGGAGCAGCGTGAATTCGTCGCGGAACTGGGGCTTGCCGAGTCCGGCCTCAACCGGCTGATCAAGGCCGGATACGAGCTGCTGGGCCTGATCACCTTTTTTACGGTGGGTGAAAAGGAGACCAAGGCCTGGACCATCACCGCGGGAACCACCGCGCCCCGGGCCGCCGGCAAGATCCACAGCGATTTCGAGCGCGGTTTTATCAGGGCCGAGGTGATCGCCTATGACGATTACGTTGCCTGTGGCGGCGAGGCCGCTGCCCGGGACCAGGGCCTGATGCGCTCCGAGGGAAAGGAGTATGTGGTTTGCGACGGTGACTGTATCCTCTTTCGTTTCAACGTCTAAGGGAGTGAAGGGCGACCAATGGACAGCGGGACAAAACAGACCTTTATCAGGGATATCAGCGCCGGAACCCCGGTGGCGGATCTCTTTTTGGTCAGTGCGATGACCCTGGCCGAGACCAAGGCGGGCAAACCTTATCTCGCCCTGACGGTCATGGACAAGACCG
>Ga0256914_1002375_pt1 | contig 15809 bp, 6 predicted proteins | sample HulkmetaG_FD_191571 | JGI IMG/M metagenome (GOLD analysis project Ga0256914, IMG submission 191571) | Hydrothermal chimney microbial communities from Main Endeavour vent field at the Juan de Fuca Ridge, Pacific Ocean - Hulk | ecosystem: Environmental > Aquatic > Marine > Hydrothermal vents ... | reverse complement strand
CGTACCCGACTTCAATCACTACCAAGACACTAAGAACACCAAGCATTTCAAAACTTTTTCTTTCTTTGTGCCTTTGTGGCTTCGTGTCTTAGTGGTTTCTAGCCGGGCTACCTTAGTCGTAACAGGTTGTGAATGATTATACTCGATTTTCCATGACTTGTCGGGCAAATTGCGTTGCGCCCACGCCAAGTCCCACCACAATCCAAAGCAGAGCTGTCATGTGAGGGTAGGTAAGATTGAACAGGTAATGATCCAACACGCCCGCTGCCAGCAGGCCCACCAACGCCCCCAAAATTCCCAGCATTAGCGCTTCCAGGCGTTGGTCTTGATGGGGGTGACGCAGGCCCGTGACCAGCATATTGGCGAACAAAAGCATGGTAAGCAAAAAGGCAGCCACACCTACCAGCCCCATCTCTTCGGCCATGAGCAGGTAAAGGGATGAAACGCCGATGTACAGATCGATTTCAGGTGTGCCCACAAAGCCTACGCCCAACATCGGATGCCGCCCGATGAGGGTGAGGGCATCCTTGTATTCACCCAACCGCATAAGCGTTGCCCGGTCTTGCAAGGTTACACCTTCGATAAAATGTTGGATGTAGGATTGAGCAAAGGGCAAAAAGAGAAAAAGGATGCCCAGCACCAGCGCACCCAGTGTGCCCCAAAGCAGCAGCTTGCGGTAGCGCATCAGGCCAATGGCTACCAACCCGATGACAAAACCCACCAGCGAGCCGCGCGAAATGGTCAAAAAGAGTGCGCTCACATCCAGCAGCACCACAGTGGCAAGCCATTTGCGGGGTAGCAGTGGCTTTTTGATGGCCAATTGCGGCAGGGTGATGACGCCGACCATGATGAGCAACCCGCCGAAAACGTTAGGATCGATGCTGGTTCCAATGGCCCGCATGACGCCGTTGGGGTCATCTTCGACGAATCGTAGGGCTCCCAGGCCCCCCGGATAGCCAAAACGAGCCAGCTTATCCAAAATCCACACGGTGGCTTCACGGGGAATGACATAGAAGAGGATGCCAAACAAGGCCGCGCCCGCGCCTCCCAGCATCACAGCCCGGGCCAGTAAAAAGAGCGATTCTTTATCGCGTGCCACGTTGATGACAACAAAAAAGAGGGCAATGCTGAGAATCATCTCCATGAACTGCCGCAGATTGTTGGAGGTGGGGCGGGCATATTGCAAGCCCAGGGCAAAGCTAAACGCGGCTAAAAACAAAAAGAGCATGACCAGGGTGCCCAAAGCAGAAAGCTCGAATTTAGTTTCCTGAGCCAGGGCATAGCGTAACGCCCACACGCCAAACGCGGCAAAAATCGCCAAATCCAAAAAACTGGGGGTAAAGACAATTTTAAAGGGCATGGTGGCAAAGGGCAGCAACGTGGCGATGAGAATGATGCCCACCAGGCCCCAAAGTGGACTGCGCAGCACAATCACGCCCGCTATGAGCACCATGGCCAGCCCCAGGGCGATGATTGGCCCGGCTACTCCCACCAACAGGCCCGCGACCAGGCCGCCAGCCAACAATAGCAGCAGGATAGCGGAACGCTGCTGCTGCGGGTCGGGTGAGATGAGTCGGGCGTGAAAACGCTGGCGTGCTGTTGAAAGATTCATGGTTGTGCGCGGGCCGGGGTCTGGCGAGTACGTCGTGTCTTGGTATTTTACGGGCTAAGGGTGATATTCGTCAATACCGCAGCATTGTCGATGATGCGGGCGGGGGGCCCGGTGATGGTGGGTCGATAAAAATCGTTCAGGCGATAGAGGCCAGCGCGTAGCTGATAGGTGCCGGGCGGTAGCGACTCTGGCAGTTGCAGCGGGTAAGTGTCGGCGAAGGTGTGACCCGGTTCCCACTGGCTGGTGGGCCACCAGTTGTCGCGAGGCGCTTTATCAAAGCCTGCAACTTGCTGCCCCGCTGCATCCACCAAATGCACAAAGACCTGAAAATCATCATTTATGGGTGCTGTGGCCTGCCAATAGAGACTAAGTGGCACCGTTTGACCGGGATGCCAGGCCTGTTGGGGCACATCGTAGCCCAGCAGGCGGGCAGTATGGCCAATTTCAAAGTGGGTGGGATGGGCGATGTCGGGCTGGGGCGGGGTTGCTGGGATGAGCCGAAACGCGCGCATGCCTGGTGGGGGCGTTTGGCCCGCTGGCAAGTGTGCTGGATAACGTTGGCCACTGGCAAAGTCGTATAGGCCTACATCCACCAGAATGCGGGTGGGGACGGGCGCATGGGCGGGTAGTTGCAGATGGTAGGAATCGACCAAGATTTGGCCGGGCTGCCAGTGGCTGGTGGGGGCCCGCCCCCAACCTGGTTCACTATCGATTTGGGCCAGGTTTTTGAATCCGGGCCCCAGAAGATGGATGTAGAGGCTGGCATCGTAGGGGATGGGTTGCAATGCCTGCCAGTAGAGTGTGATGTGGATGGTTTCGCCGGGGTGCAGAGTGGTGGGGTGGCTATCGACGCCCAGCAGTTGTATACGTTCATCAAAGGTGATGGGTGTGAGCTGGGCTGTTTTTGGTATGGCCGCAGGTGTGACGGTAGCAGGGGGCCGATAGGTGGCTGGGATGACGACCAGGAGGGCGTAAAGGGAGGTCACCAGCAAAAAGATGATGGGCGGAATCAGCCCACCCTGCCAGGTGGGCAGCCACTCGCGCCATCCCAGGAAGGCAATCACGGCCAGGCTGAGCAGGGCTGGGAAGAGCAGGCGCCCCTGGGTTCCGGGCGTGATGCTGGTCCAGCGCAGGAGCATGAGTAGCATGAGGAGTAGCCACAGGCCCAGGATGAGCAAAAAGGGTAGATTGCGATGATTTCGCCAATGGAATCGGCGTCGCCATAGCCCTTGCAGCAGGCCGATGGCACTAACGCCCCAGAAGAGTTCCCACAGTTGATAGAAGTGGTTGGGCAGGGGGATGTTGAACCAGCCGAAGAGGCCCAATAGGCTCACACGCAGGCCTTGGAATTCGGTGCGAGGGTGGATGGGGGTCTGGCGATGGCCGACTACGCCCACAAAGGCTTTTAGGGCGGTGGGGTCGCCGTAAAGCTGCCAGTTGCGCCAATACCAGGGGGCTGCGACGAGGCTGGCGCTGACCGCGATGAGGAGGAATGCGGGCCAGTGTGTTTTTAGGTCGCGTCGTTGCCAAAGGTGCACCAGGATGATGAGGGCGGTGATGAGCCACAAGGCCAGACCGCTGAGTTTGCTGAGCGCGGCTAATCCCAGGATGAGGCCCAGTGTCAGGGCCTGGCCGCGGCTGGGGGCCTGCTGCAAATCGGGCCCGAATGTGCGCAGCAGTAGCCACAAGCTGAGGGTGCTGAGGAAGATGATGAGGTTATCGTTGCTGACCGCAGCGGAGAGGAAGAGAAATTGCGGCAGGAAGGCTATCCAGGAGGTGATGGCCAGCGGCAGCCAGGAGGGTCTGGGCCAAAGGATGCTGAGTGTTTTCCAGGCAAAGAACAGGGTTCCTGCGCCTAGCAGCATGGAGAAGAATCGTAGCAGATGCACGGCCAGGGCCAGGCTGTGCCAGGGCCAGGCTTCGGCGGAGCTGTGCATGAATCGGTTTTTGTTGCCGGGCTGCATGGGCACGCCCACGTTGGCATGTGGGTTGGGCCGCAGTGGTGCGGCATCCAGGTTCAGGCGGGAGATGAGTGGGGCCCCGAGGATGTAGTAGAGGGGCGGTTGGCCCCCTTCTTGCCCCAGCAGCGCCAGCTCGCCAGTCATTGTTGCGGGCTCCAGTACAGGCAAGTTCCGATGTTCAGCCAGGTAGCGGGTCACATAAAAGTGGTTTTGCTCGTCGGGCGCTTCGAAGATGGGGGACGCGAGGCTAAAGCCTGTTGCCAGCAGCAGATAAAGCAGCAGGAGATGCCAAATGGTGGGAGCAAGTAAACGGCGAGACAAGAGGTGAATGGTAAGTAATGTTCAAGTAGGTGATGATAGGACTTTGCAATGAATCTTGGAGAGGATGACGACGACTCACGCGGTTTCGTAGGTGCGAAGGTGGGCCGCGGCAATGGCGTCCCAGCTAAATTTCCGGGCGAGTTGACGTGCGTTTTGGCCCAAAAGCTGACGCTGGTTTTCATCACTTAGCAGTTGGGCCACCGCATTGCTCTGGGCGCGCACATCATGCGCGGGCGCCAGCAGCACATTTTGACCATGCACTAACTCGGGATAAGGGACTTGCGGGGGTGTGGTGACAATGGGCATGCCGTGGGTGAGCGCGGCCATAAAGCTGCCGCGGCGATAGGATGCGCCATCCTGGTAGGGCAGCAGGCAGACATCGGCACAGTGGAAGGCCGCGGAGACTTGCGCATGGGGAATGTGGTCAGTCCAGTGGACGCGTTGGGCCAGGTGGGCTGTGTGGATGCGGGCTTCGACTTTTTGCAAGTAGGTGTCGTTGGTGGGGTCTGAGGCGCCCACGCGCCCGCCAATCATCAACAAATGCGCATCCTGACCCTGGTCAACCAGGTTTTTCAGCACATCCACCAGCATTTCGCCCCCTTTGCTGGCATTAAGAAAGCCAAAGTAGCAGATGACCGGGGCATTGGCGGGCAGGCCCCAGTGCGCACGCCATGTTTCTCGCTGGAAGTGGGGGGGCGTTGCGTCGGCAATGTTGCTGCCGATGGGGATTTCCTGGGTGTCGGGGCGAATGGCTTGCAGTTGGGCGGTATCTTCGGGGTTGGTGGTGATGGCGATATCGAGGCTGCGGGCCAGGGTGTGTGTGACCCAGTTGCGCAAGCCCAGCCAGTGGGCCTTGGGAAAGAGGTAGGGAGGCAGTAAGTCGTGAAAGGTGACTGCGGTCAGGGAGCGGGGATGCTGTGACCAGGGTCGCCATGCCCACAGGTTCAGGGCCGGGTGCATGGCGTAGGCTGCGGTTTGGTATTGAAAATGGATGACATCGGGCTGCCAGTGGGCCAAAAATGCGTCCAGTTCATCCCATAGATTCCAGCCCCAGCGGCTGATTTGGGGAAAGTGGCTGATGCCGGGGTCGCTGGGAGAAGGGGTGGCACGGGTGCTGGTGAGGATGCCGATTTCGTGATGGCGGCGGGCCAGGGCTCGGGCCAGTTCGCGGGTGTAGTCGGCCACACCTCCTTGCATGGGAGGGTATTCGCCGGTGATGAGGAGGATGCGCATGGGGTGAGGGGCGGAGATGGTGGGTTGTTAGATCGGTTATTGCCAGTGTAGGTGCAGGAGGGCAAAGGAGGCCTGAGGAAAGGTGAGGCCGTCGCCGATGACGATGGTGGCGGGCCAAAGATCGCTGCTGACGCTGGCTGCGGTGTCGGGTGCGGCTGCGGCGATGCTCACAAAGGCGTGGGCCCGGCGCAGGTTGCCGCGGATATCGGTGCTGACGCCCACGGTGCGCAGTGCGGCAATGGCATCATCACCCAGGTTCAGGGCCGCGGCGTCGCGCACGACTCCGGCGATGATGCTATCGGGTGGTTGTTGGGTGAGCCAGGTGGCCATGGCTGCGCTGGCCGCGGGTGTTTGTGCGGGGTCGTGCGTATCGAAGTTGGCAGTGGCAATGACTTGGCCGTTGGTCGAGTCGATGGCGGCCAGGTTGTAGCCGCGCTGGTTGGGGCTGATGTCGATGCCATCCACAAAGATGTGCCCGAAGTCGCCTACATCTTTGCCGGCGCTGCGGGCCACGATGTTTACCGGGCTGGTCTGACCGGTGCGCCCGATGCTGCGAGGTGCGATGCGCAATCCAGCGGCGGGAAAGCTGTTGCTGGCGAGGATGCGCAGATGCCGGGGGAAGGTGTTTGTTGCCGGGGGCAGTGTCAGGTTTATCTGATGAACGCCCGCTGTCAAGGGGTAATGGCCCAGGGTTTGTCCATCCAGCTCGAAATGCAGGGTTTGCTGGTCCGGGGTGTATAGGGTGAGGGTGACAGAAGTTGAACGGGTAACGCCTGGCAGTATGAGTTCGCTGGCTGGGCGGGCCCAGCGTGCGGTGCGGGTTTCGAATGTGCCGGGCATCCCCCAACCAAAGTTGAGGTGGCTGACCAGCGCAGGGTCGTTGGCCGCCAAATCCAGGGGATGCGCTGCGGGCCATGATGCTTCGTAGCGGGCGATATGCTGCCGGGTAGCTTGCCATTGCAGGGGCATGAGCTGGTTCAGGCGGGTCTCGAATGTGGGGGGGACGTGGTCTTGATGCACCAGGAGGGTGTGGATGTTGAGGAATCGTAGTAGGTCGGGAGCCAGTTGCCGGGCGCGCTCAAAATCTTCCTGGGGGATGGGACGGTCATCTTGCAAGGCGGCCAGCACGCCGATGACGGGGTTTTCGATGAAGTATTGGAATTTTTGTTGCGGGTTGCGGCTGGTGTTGCCCCCTAGCAGAGGTCTGCCATGCTGGGTCTGCCACCATTGTTCATACATGATGATGACATCGGATTTGCCGAAGACGTTGAAGCCGTTGCGCCAGCCTGCGGGTAAATCCAGCAGTGCGCCGGAACGGGAATCTGTGGCGATGGTGGTGTAGATGGCGGGTGGTCGAAAGTCGGAGAGGGGCAGGGGGATGCTGAGGTGTTCAAAGAGGATGAGTGCGGTGAGGGCCAGGGCCAGGATGGGGCGGTTGCGGGCCAGGATGCGCCACAGTCCCAGGGCGGCCAGCAGGCTCAATCCCAAAAAAATCATTACGCTGTAGCGGCTGGGGTAACGATTGGCTTGAAAGAAGGGGATTTTGGTGAGCAGGATGAAGAGGCCGGGGATGCCGGTGTTGTGTCCGTGGATGCGAATTTGCGGGCCCAATGCGGCCCAGGTGAAGAAGAGGGTGAGCAGGGCCACGCCACGTGCTGCCCACTGTTTACGAAAATGCCAAAATCCCAGGGCGGCCAGCAGCAGTACGGTGTATCCGGGGTAGATGTGCTGCCCTTTGTTGACCATGAAGTGATCGCCTGGCGAGGCGTTTTGGCTTAGTGTCTGCACCCATTTTCCCAGCCAGGGGTGCAGTTGCGTGGGTAGCAGGAATCCTAGCACGTCTGCGGAAAAGATGTCGGAGAAACCCCCTCCCTCTACCAAAAAATCGCCGTTGACCTGCATGTCGGGCAGCATGTTGGCCAGGTAGGGCAGCAGGGCGATGGTGAACATGGCTGCAGCCAGGGCGGCGTTGAGGATGGGGGAGCGGGTTCGTTGCCACCAGGTTCGCCATCCCTCCCAGTTTTTTAGCGCCAGCAGGGCTGCGGCTATTGTGACCAGAGCGATGAGCAGGACTGCGAAGGTGCCGTAGGTGAGTTCGGCCCAGGTTTGGAGGATGAGGAAGAGGCCCAGCATGAAGCCTTCGTGCGGGCGCATGATGCGCGGGCGCAGGCCTCGCAGCAGGTACAATGCCACGAAGGGCAGCCATTGCGAGGAGGCGATGTTGAATTGTCCCAATGCGGCATAAAAGAGTTTGGCTGAGGCAAAGGCGTAGATGATGCCGGCCAGCAGGGCGGCGTAGGTGCTGTTGGAGTCAGTTTTGCGCCCGAGTTGCCAGAAGAGTTCTCGGGCCAACAGGTAGGCGCCAAATCCTGAAAGGACAAAGCTGCTGAGCAAGAGCAGATTGTTGGTGAGGATGAGGTTGACTGCGCTTTGCAGGGGAATGCTGAGAAGCCCGTTGAGCAGTGTTAGGGTGTAAAAGGCCAGGTTGATGCCGATGGGATAAAATAGGCTGCTACCGGCAAAGGGGTTGTGCGCGGGCATGTCAATCAGGCTGGTTTTGACCCACCACAGGTTCCAGGCCAATGCGGGGTCGTCGATGCCATCGCCGGGCACGTGGCTGAGGATGTGGGGCAGCAGGGGCCATGTCAGTCCCAGAGCCAGCAGGGCAAATAGCATAAGAGCCAGAAGGTTTCGGCGCAGGGTGCTCATGTGGGAATCGTATCACATTTTGTTAAATTTTGCTGGATTTCAGCTTCTGTTGGGTGCAGGTTGGTCGCTTCCTAATTTCTTGGTTACGACTAAGGTAGCCCGGCTAGAAACCACTAAGACACGAAGCCACAAGGGCACAAAGAAAGAAAAGTTTTGAAATGCTTGGTGTTCTTAGTGTCTTTGTGTCTTTGTGGTGATTGAAGTCGGGTACGTTAGTCGTTACATTTCTTGAATATAAAAGCAAGCCCCGGGCCGGGGCTCGGGGCTTGCGGTGTTGCGTGATGATGCCGAAGCATCGGGGGGTGTGACCTTAGTCGCGTTCGGGCACGTAGGTGACCAGCAGTTTGGGTGCTAAGGATGGGTCGTGGTTGGCATTGGCTGCTTCCATGCTGCCGAAGCTGATATGGCCCAGAGGCCCGTCGGCGGCAACGGCCAATTGTGAGTTGTTGGAAGAACCGGCAGCATCCCAGGCTTTGACTTGCTCGGTGGCATCCAGGGTCAGCGGGCCCATGGCTACATCCAGGCCGGGGCCAGGATTGTAGTAGTTGAGGGCATCGGCAAAGGTGACAGTGGCCGCGTCGAAGGTGTCAACGTTCATCACCATCAATTGTTTGCCATCGGCCCCGGTCTGACTCAGGGCATTGAGCATGAGTTCAGCTTTGGTGATGTTGGCGCCAGCGGGCAGGGCGCTGCGGTCAAAGGCCAGCAGTGCGTTGTCCAGGCCGGTGGGGCGAACAGCCAGTTTGGTGTCCCACATGTAGTTGTTGCCAGTCAGGCCACCATTGACCCAGGTGTCAGCCACCAAGGGCAGCTCGACGGTGACAGGATCGGGGGCCACGGCGGTGACGACTACAGGAACTTCGACCAGGCCGTGAGCTAGTGACGGGCCCAGGAGGACGGTTCCGTTGAGAACGTCGCCCAGGTTCATGTCGTGGGTGATTTCCAGAACGATGGGAATCTTGTCGCCAGCGGCGAACGGACCATCAGGAACCTTTTTGACGGTGACATCATGGCCCTGAACGGCGTTGATGGTCATGTCGAAGGTGCTATTGCCAGCGGGAACGCTCCAGCCATGAACGGCAATCGTCCACACACCATCTTTGGGGAACTTGATAGAGACATGTTCCTTGGCAGTGGAGGTTGTAGAGGCGGCGGCACGGCGACCGGAGGGATCGTAGACGAAGAGGTCGAGGTCGTCGCTGCTCTTTCCTTCGATATCAACTGTCAGGGCTGCACCATGAGCAATGGTCACTGTTTTGGTGTAGCTGGCGGTTGAGGGATCGTTGGGGTTGTCTTGTTTAACAGGTTGATCTTTGTAATCTTCGGGAAGCCCAAGACCAAAGCCTTCAGCCACGATGTCATCCAGATTCATGGAGGCGGAGACGGTGATGGTGGCTTCGACGGTGTCGGTGGGGGCGTTGACGTTGAGTTGATTAGGATCAACAGTCAGTGTGCCCATGCTGCCCTTAATGCTGACATCGGTGTTTTCGCCACTGGTGTAAACCTGGTGCAGGGCAACCAGATTCAGACCTGTGCGAGCAGGCACGGCCACGATTTCGCGCGGGCCACCGGTGTTGGTGTATTTGAGCCAGGTTCCTGAGCCGAGGTAGGTGTTGGTGCTGCTACCTGCCAGAGTTGCCAGTGTGTAAGGCCCGTAGATGTCAGGCTGGCCTTTCTTGGGATCGTTGCTGTATATGTCGGAGGTGGGGCCCATGACCAGGGTGTCGATGTCGGCGTTGGGGTTATCCCATTGGGTATCCACCAGCAGTTTGGTGTTAGCTGCAAATTCTTCTTTGATGTCGGTGAAGAAGAATCGCCAGTCACCAGATTCTGCACGCCAGCCCCAGTCGTTGTAACCAAACATGTGCCCGTTATCGTACGGGGTGTTGGCACTGCGACCGCCGCCAAAGCTAAAGTTTGCGCCTGTGGCAGCAACATTGGCGACCACAGGAACCACAGCGCGGGTCGTGCCGTCATCGACCATGATGGCGCTGTTGAACATACCGTATTCAGCATTTTCGGGAATGCTCATGGTTGCCACGAAGGTAGCGGTTCCATCGGCGGGCACGGTGGTGGTTACCGGTTCAACAGAGACCCAATCGAATGTTTCGGCGTCGTAGAAGGTGATTTCGACTTTCAGGTGGGTAACAGGAACGGCATCGGTTTTGCTCTTATGGCGCAGGGTGACAAAAAGACCGTCGTGCATGCGCTCAAGGGGCATTTTCATGCGGACTTGCGAGGCCGGGCCAGTGTTGTAGCCGTAGGCCACACGAATGTGTTCCCCTTTGTCGATTTCGTCGGTGTTGACAACGCCATCGCCGTTGGTGTCTGTCCACAGTTTGCCATCGCCATCCAGGTCTTTCCAATCTTGAATATGAACGCGCCAGCGGTTATCGAAGCGATAGTCGCCGTTGGCATCGAATTCACTGGCCGGGAAGCTGATTTTGACTTCGACCATGTCGGTTCCGGCGGGAATCAGGTCAGTGATGGGGAAGATGTAGTCCGGCTTGGTAAAGGCACCATCTTCCAGCGACTGATCTTTGCTGGTGAAGGGGAAGCTGTATTGGCCGATTTTAACCAGGCGTTTGCTCTTGAGCTCCACGCTGATGGCATCGGTGGTGGGGTTGTGGATGGTGAAGGTCTTGGTGCTGACATCGCCGGGGTGCATGATGTTGGCGAAGGAGTGGTACTCGACGCCACGGTAGTCGCCGCCGGTCCAGTTATCGGGCATGACATAGTAGCCTTTTTTGCCGCCAGCAATGGCTGCCGAGAGACCGCCATTGACTGAGCCTGCGCCTTGCACGAAGGTGTCGTAGCGTTGGTTGTTGGCGCCAGACATGAGGATGGCTCGGGCAACGTCCCAAGTGGGCCATTCGCCATGAGCCTGTTTGTAGGCATCATAAACCAGTGCCATGTTACCTGAGGCAACCGGGGCGGAACGGCTGGTGCCACCCCACACTTGCCATGCTGTCCAGCCATCACCCCAAGCATTCAGGGGCACAGCGCCGGTGCCGAATGCGCCGTTAGCGGTTACGCTGACGCCGTTGCCACCGTTGGCCGCGGGCCCGCGGTTGGAGAAGGGGATGACATCGCCCCAGTTAATCTGGTCAACCTCCATGATGGTTTCAAAGGTGCTGTCGCTGCCAAATTCGGTGGAAGCGCCAACGCCAATGCTGGAAACCGGAGAGGGGCCAGTGATGGTTCCGTAGGCAGAAGCACCATTGCCGGTGGAGATGAGTACCGAGAGTGTCGGGTTGATGGTGCGAACAACCTTGTCGATGAGACGACTGTCATTGTCCCACACATCGTTATCAACCGCAGAGAATCCCCAACTGTTGTTGATGATCTGGATGTCGTCTGTGGTTCCAGGTTTGCCATCATACCCCAATGCCGCATAGTAGAAGCTGTCGTTCCAGAACGTGGCCGGATTGTTGTAGGTGTTGCCATTGACTGTTAGCTTGGCATCGCGGCCAGCGCCCTGAACCATGCCGGTAAAGGGGCTGCCATCGCCTGCAGGTTTGTAGGCAGGGGCATTGCCATTGATGACGCCCTGGCCCGCCACGTTGGAGGCACAGAGTTGACCGTGATCGCCCCCACCTTCGGTAAAGTCGTTGAACTCCCAAGCCAGCAAGCTGCCGTTATCGGGCGCAATGGCGTAGCGCCCCCACATCCAGTCTGCAGCCGGAAGAACATTTTTACCATCAGCGATGAAGTAAAGCAGGCCACCGGAGATGTCGGCGTAGCCATCATGGCCCGCAGCGCCCGCGGCAGAGTCCCAAACATCCAACGAAGCCAACGGATTGGCTTTATTGACAGGTTGATCATCGGTGAAGTCGAAGTTACCATTCATGTCAACATAAACGGTGTCGTAAACGTCAGCTTCATGCTCATCTACGACCAGCACCGAGACCATCTCTTCGCCCTCGTAGCGCCCGTTCCAATTGCCCATAACGGCATCGGCCAAGGTTTTGTCCGGGTGAAAACCGATGTGATACGTTCCGCTCACACTGGTGGTGGGGAGGGTGTAGGTGTGTGCGCCACTGGCTCGCAACGGCTGATAAACACAAGGTTCATCCTGTTTACAAGTGGCACTGGTGTCGGAGTAGTGTGCCAAGCCACTGGCAATGTAATGTCTTCCCAGTACGCTATCCAGCACATAAAGGTAGGTGGCGCGGCTATCGAACATCTCGGGCCAACCAAAGTAGGGTGACTCGGGGTCATCGACGACGGCCCAGGTTCCAACCAGGTCGGGATGTGCAAAGTCGATACCGGAGTCGTTGACCATGACTTTAACACCTTGGCCTGTGTAGCCCATATCCCAAGCTGCGCGGGAGTTGTGCCCGGCTCCTACGTCCCACCACCCCTGAATGCCAGAGGCATGGAGGGCATCCTGTTTGGCGGCATTGTTATTGGCCAGGATATCGGGATCGATGCTGATGGGGTCGGGAGGCCTGACGGTATTTTCCTGGTCCAAAATACGAGAGACTTCGGGCAGCGATGCAATCTTGATGATAGCGCTGGGGGTAGCTGCGCCAAGAACCAGTTGTTCGCCCATAACATCGATAAAGGGCCTGGTGATGGACCATGTCATGTAGTCGCTGATGTCTGTGCCTGCTTTGACAAAGACGCCAATTTCAATATCGGCATTGGCGGCCATGCCAGAGAGTGTTCCGCTCTCAACACCCATCTTGCCAAGCAGATGAGCGTCGATTTTGGCGAGTGCGGCATCGTTGCTGGTAGTAACTGAGGGGCCAGTGACACCAGGTTGCGCAGCCACATTGCCCAGTGGCATGATAGCCAAAACCAGAGCAATTGCCAGAACAGGAACAAGCCACTTAATAAGTCGTTTGTTTTGCATTTTTACACCGTTCCTGGGGGAGAAGTGAGTTGGGGAGGTTGAAAGATAACGCAAGCAATGAACTAATGACGTGTTGATGAATCGCTGAACGACCCGTTTGTGCGATAGGCAGCTCCTTTTGCTGTTGTATGTGAATTTGGGGGACTGAAAGCAAGTTTTTGGGTTACTACTAAGGTAGCCCGGCTAGAAACCACTAAGACACGAAGCCACAAAGGCACGAAGAAAAGAAAAAGCTTTGAAATGCTTGGTGTTCTTAGTGTCTTTGCGTCTTAGTGGTGATTGAAGTCGGGTACGTTAGTCGTTACGTTTTTGGTTTAAAGAAAAAAGGCATGTGCAATTGCTTCATGCCTTTAGAAAACTGGAAAAAATTTATGTTGGACGCGCACACAATAGCGATGCCAGGATGCTGACTCGCTGTGGGTGGTGGCTGGGTGCAGACGGTGTACGCTATTTGCCAGATGACAAATCATGTCTCTGTGGGCTGTTGTGAGATTTCTGTGGTGTTATGGCGCAAAAGTCCTGAAACCGAAGAATGAAGAATGCTTCTCTGCATTCTAATGATGATTATCTTGAAAAACCGGGGGAATAACGTTTGAATCCCTAAAAATGCAACAAGTGCGCTGAACAAGAGTGAATGAATGGTCAGCGTACCCAAAGGATAAAAACATTTTTCGCTCTTGTCAAGTTCATTGCAGTCCCTAAGAGGGTTTCTGGGGTTGAAGGGGTAAATAACGTCCGAAAGGGCTATCTTTGTTCGTCCGTCCGCGCATCATGCGCCCGCGGGGCCTTGGTTTTTGGCAAAGAGCTGCCCGATGGCATTTGATGGTATAATGAGACATGAGTCTTTTGCAAGGCGCAGTTGAGCGCATTACCTTTCATAACACAGAAAATGGCTACACCGTGGCCCGGGTTGCTACGAACCGCGGCCTGGTTACGGTGGTAGGAACGATGGCCGGGCTGCATGTGGGGGCTTCGGTGGAGATGCAGGGGGATTGGGGGCTGCATCCCAAGTTTGGGCAGCAGTTCAAGGTAACGTCGTATCGGATGGTGCTGCCAGCCACCATCAAAGGCATTGAACGCTATTTGGGGTCGGGGCTCATCAAGGGTATTGGCCCGGTGACTGCCCGGCGCATTGTTCAGCATTTTGGCAATCAAGCGCTGGATATCATCGACCGGGAGCCGCACAGGCTGGCCGATGTGCCCGGTGTAGGTAAAAAGCGGGTGAAGATGATTCAGGAGGCGTGGGTGGAGCAGCGTCAAATCAAGGAGGTGATGGTTTTCTTGCAGGGGCACGGTGTCAGCACGGGACTGGCTGTCAAGATTTACAAGCATTATGGCGATTCAGCCTTGAGTGTGCTGCAAAAGGATCCCTATCTGTTGCAGCAGGATATTCATGGCATCGGTTTTTTGACGGCAGATAAAATTGCGCGTGCTTTAGGTCTGCCGCACGACAGTCCAGAGCGAGTAGCCGCGGGGGTGGCCTATATTTTGGAGCAGGATACTTATGATGGGCATGTGTTTACACCGTTGGAGTCGCTGATTGACCGCGCAGCCCAGCTTCTGGCAGTTGCTACCGATTTGGTGGCGGAAATTATTGTGCAAATGCAGGCCCGAAAGCATGTGCAAGTGGACGCGGTGGCGGGGCTGGCCGCGGTTTATCTTGCACCGATGTATTATGCCGAGGTGGGCATTGCTAATCGCTTGCAACAATTGCTGCAGGCGCCAAGTGCGTTGCAACCTCTGTTCGGGCGCTTCGATTGGATACAGGCATTCAGACATTTGCGGCAGCAATTGGGGGTTACCCTGGCCGATGCGCAGATGCGCGGGCTGAAGGAGGCGCTGACGCAGAAGGTGACGGTGTTGACAGGGGGCCCGGGCACAGGCAAAACTACCACGTTACGAGCGATTATTCAGCTATTGCGCGCTGCAAAGGTGCCCTTTGTGTTGGCTGCACCCACCGGGCGGGCAGCCAAGCGGATGAGCGAAGTGACAGGTGTGGAAGCTAAAACGATTCATCGTCTGCTTGAGGTTTCGCCAGACCAGGGGTTTCGTTTTCAGCGCAATGCCGAAAATCCCTTGGCCGCGCACATGGTCATTGTGGATGAAGCCTCGATGCTGGATGTGCTGTTGACCAATCATCTGCTCAAAGCTATCGCACCCGAGGCTCATTTGTTGCTGGTGGGTGATGTCGATCAGTTGCCATCGGTGGGCGCGGGCAATGTACTGCGCGATATCATTGCTTCGGGCGCAGCTGCAGTTGTGCCGTTGCAGGTCATCTTTCGGCAGGCCGCACACAGCAACATCATCACCAATGCACATCGCATCAATCAAGGTAAGATGCCGGTTTTTCCCAAAGATGCGCAAGATTTCTTTCTTTTCCCGCGGGAGGATAAGGAGGCCGCCGCGGATATGGTGGTAGATTTGGTGGCCCGCCGCATCCCCGCTCGTTTCACCATCCCCAGCGCCGAGATTCAGGTGCTGACACCAATGCACCGGGGCCCGCTGGGGGTTGCTGCGCTCAATCAGCGTTTGCAGGCACTACTCAATCCACCCGCCGCACAAAAGCCAGAGCGGACGCAAGGAGGACGCGTCTTTCGCCCGGGAGATCGCGTCATGCAAACGCGCAACAATTACACGTTGGCTGTTTTCAACGGTGATATGGGTATCATCACCGCCATCGACTTGGTCATGCAATCCCTTACCGTTGTTTTCGATGGCCGTGCGGTGCGTTATGATTGGGCCTCGCTGGATGAGTTGACGCATGCCTGGGCAATTTCAGTCCACAAAAGCCAGGGGTCGGAGTTTCGGGCGGTGGTGATGCCGGTACACACCACGCATTACATCATGTTGCAGCGCAATCTGATTTACACGGGAGTGACTCGGGCCCGACAGATGGTGGTGCTGGTGGGGACTCGAAAGGCAATTGCCATTGCTGTGCGTAACAACAAGGTCTCGGAGCGCCATACCGGATTAGCGCAGCGCCTGGTTCAGCCGCAAATGGCGATTGAAGCAGCAGACTGATGGCCCGGTACCTGTCAATCCAGCAGGGGCTGTTCTCCTAAAATGTCGAAGCTGGCGATATGGGAAAATGGCCCCGGCAAAGTGATTTTGACAT
>Ga0256914_1002374_pt1 | contig 15812 bp, 18 predicted proteins | sample HulkmetaG_FD_191571 | JGI IMG/M metagenome (GOLD analysis project Ga0256914, IMG submission 191571) | Hydrothermal chimney microbial communities from Main Endeavour vent field at the Juan de Fuca Ridge, Pacific Ocean - Hulk | ecosystem: Environmental > Aquatic > Marine > Hydrothermal vents ... | reverse complement strand
CGATATCGAGATGATGCTGGAGCTTGGTTACTGCTCCGGTATCGAAAACTATTCCCGTTATCTTTCCGGTCGTCGTGCCGGGGAGCCACCACCCACCCTGATGGAATATCTGCCGGCAGATGCATTGATGATCGTGGATGAAAGCCATGTGACCATTCCCCAAGTGGGAGGGATGTACCGTGGTGATCGTTCCCGCAAGGAGAACTTGGTGAAGTATGGTTTCCGTTTGCCCTCGGCACTGGATAACCGCCCTCTCCGGTTCGAGGAGTTCGAGCGGCTGATGCCGCAGACCATTTTTGTTTCCGCTACCCCAGGAGAATACGAGTTGGCGCACTCTGAACAAGTGGTGGAACAGGTGGTACGCCCAACGGGCCTGCTGGATCCGGAGATTGAGGTGCGTCCGGCCGTCACCCAGGTAGATGATCTGCTTTCGGAGATCCATTTGCGGGTGGAGAAAGAAGAGCGGGTGCTGGTGACCACGCTCACTAAACGAATGGCGGAGGACCTCACCGATTATCTGGCCGAGCATGGTGTTCGGGTGCGCTATATGCACTCTGATATCGATACGGTGGAACGTGTGGAAATCATCCGCGATCTGCGTCTCGGAGAGTTCGACGTGCTGGTGGGGATCAATTTGTTGCGTGAAGGACTGGATATGCCCGAGGTCTCTCTGGTGGCCATTCTGGATGCTGACAAGGAGGGTTTCCTGCGCTCCGACCGCTCGCTGATTCAAACCATTGGCCGTGCGGCCCGGAATCTCAACGGCAAGGCCATCCTCTATGCGGAGACCATCACTGGATCCATGCGCCGCGCCATCGATGAGACGGAGCGGCGCCGCGCCAAGCAACTGGCATTCAATGAGAAACATGGTATCACCCCCAAAGGGATTCGGAAAAAGGTGCATGACATCATGGAGGGTGGATACCCTGGTGCACCCGGTTCGTCTCGTCAATATGCCAAAGTAGCCGACGAAGTGGCGCGGTATGCTGCCATGTCGGCGGAGGAGTTGGCCATGCAGATCAAGCAGCTGGAGAAGCAGATGTTTCAGCATGCCCAGAACCTGGAGTTCGAACAAGCGGCACAATTGCGAGATCGGATAAAGATGCTGGAAGAGCGGAGCCTGGGGGTAGTGGAAAGCTGATGGCGCTTGTTGCATCAATACAACAGGCATTGCCCAATGTGTACTATAATTGACACATATCAAGGTCTGTTTTTTCTGTTGCGGTAAGGTGTGCGCATGGCTGAAGTCGTGGCGGCTTGCAGTTATTTTTGGATTTCTGGCAATTATTCAGGAGTGAGAAAAATGGTTAAAAAGGCACATATTTTCGCATTGGCAAGCGCCGGTTTTCTGTTGGTGCCAATGGCTGGACAGGCCGAAACAGGACATGATTTCACAGCGGCGTTGACCGGTGGCAAGGCGACGGTCGATATGCGGTTGCGGATGGAGACCGTCTCCCAGGAATCGAAGCCCGAGGATGCCAATGCGCTGACGCTGCGTACCCGCCTGGGTTATCTGACCGGGGATTATGAAGGGTTCAAGGCCTTCATGGAGATGACGCATACTGCGGCCATCGAAAATAACGACTATCTGGTACCCAAAGGTCCTGGAGCAAACGGCAAGACCGATTATCCCGTCGTTGCCGACCCCGAGATCAGCCGTCTCAATCAGGCGTGGGTGAGTTATTCCGGAATCGAAAACACCACTGTCAAAATGGGTCGCCAGCGGGTGATCCTCGACAATGCCCGCTTCGTTGGTAACGTTGGTTGGCGGCAGACCGAGCAGGTTTATGATGCACTGGTCATCGCCAACAGCTCGCTTCCGGATACTACCATCGTTTATGGATATGTCACCCGGGCGTACAACATCTTTGGGGCAGAAACCCCATCTGAGTCACATTTGATCAACGTGAGCTACAAGGGGCTGGCGATCGGTAAGATTACCGGCTACGCTTATTTGCTGGATTTGGCACATGATGGCGGTGCAGCCGACAGTCAGACTCTGGGGCTGAGCTTCAACGGCAAGTATGCCATGAACGATGAGTTCTCTATGCTCTATGGTCTGGAGTTTGCCCAGCAAAGTGACTATGCCGATGCTACAGACATAGTGGATGCCAACTACACCAAGCTCGAGATCGGGGGTGCTTATCGGGGTGTGACGGTCAAGATTGGACAGGAGACGCTGGGCAGCAACGATGGGCTGTATGGTTTCCAGACTGTGCTGGCCACCAAGCATGCCTTCAACGGTTGGGCGGACAAGTTCCTGACGACGCCAGACGATGGTTTGGTGGATAACTACTTCTCCATCGGAGGCAAACCGATGGGAGTCAAGCTGTTGGCGGTCTATCATTCCTATACTACCGACGAAGGGGGTGATGATCTGGGCACCGAGATCAATCTCCTGGCGGCCAAGAAATTCGGGGCCTACAGCGTTGGTCTGAAGTATGCGGACTTTACGGATGATACGCCTGCAGCGGATGATGTGAGCAAAGTATGGCTCTGGGGTCAGGTCAAGTTCTGATCAAGTCATAGGCTTGGTTCTCAAAATAAAGGCCAGCGGACACAATATCCGCTGGCCTTTACTCTTTGAAGAATTATTTCTTTTTTCCAACAAGAATGTCCCAGTGTGCCTTGATATCGGCTGCTGCGGGTGTCCTTGAACTGCGGTAACGGATGATGCCATCTGCCCCGACCAGTATTTGAGTAGGGGTTCCTACGATGCCATAGGCGGTGGTGATGGCACTCCCTTTATCAAATATGATGGCGTATTGCATGCCATGCTCTTTCCCATATTTTCGAGCAGCGTTAGCCGAGTCGTTGATTCCTACATTGATGGCCAGTATTGCCAGCCGGTTGCCAAACTTTTCATGTAGCGTGTTGATTTCGGGAATCTCTTTTTGACAATTTGGACACCAGGTTGCCCAGAAAACCAGATAGAGTGGTTTTTTTCCCATGTAGTTTGATAGTGCGACTTTTCGCCCATCCAGTGTGGTGGCGGAGAAATCGGGGGCTTTATCCCCTACTTTGGTACCAGCAATAGTGGGTGATGACATCGACAGCAGGAGCGTCGCGATTACCGGCACCACGTCCCAGGTGCTCATTCGTTTCATGAGGATTCTCCGTGAAAGATGATTTTTGCAGCGACAGGGGTTAAGAAGGAACCCGGAACGCGAGTTCCGGGCTCGGTGTGGTCGTTGCCGTTAGTGTTTATGATCGTGGCCATGCTTGCCCATGGGGACTGGAGGCTGACCGATCTTGCGCTCAGTCAGCTGTTTGGCCACTTTTTGATCCTCTTCCCATGCTGCCTTGGCGATTTCTTCAGGGGAGACTCCGTCGACGGAGATGGAGTCAATCTCGATCATATGTGCGTTAGGATAGAGCCAGCCTGTTACTGTAGCGGTCTTTCCAATCACCGCACCATGGGCACGGATAATATCGTGACCTTTGGCATTGTTGACGAAATTCCAAAAGGTGCCATCGGCCAGTTTGATTCCTACATCATGTCCGCCAAATAAGTTACACTGGGCGTTTGCGCCGGATAGCTTCTTCAAGCTGCAGCCAATACAGATTAGTTCACCCTTAAGGGTGATGGTGTCCATGCCTTTTTCCTTATCCCAGCCGCCTGCGAAAGCCGGTGTCGCGAGCAGCAAGGTCAGCAAAAGGGCCAGGGTGGAATGTTTCAAAACGTTTGATTTCATAGCAGGGTTATCTCCTTGCGATTTCAGGGTTACAACGGGTACAACATCGGATCCAGCCCCGCCAGAAGCTGATCGGGTCTGGTTGGAGACGATGGAATGACAACCACCGTCATCCCGTGACTGTAGCGAGCTGCTACGTGGGATTTGTCAACAGGTAATTCTCCGGGAAGTAGGATTACCGTTGCGATCTCTTCCCCCTTTCGATAAACGATGTGCAATCCATGGATTCCACGAATCTTGCAGGGATCTGCATAGGTCGCGTACCAGCCCTCCTTTACTTTGAGCTTTGCTCCCATTACAGCTAACAGCTTGTTTGGATTGATCTCCTCTGTACCAGCGAAGGCCTGAGGTTCATCAGCCATATGGTGGAGGATGTCCGAAGTGATGGCCAGAGCTTCATGCTGTTCCACGTTTGGTTGGAGCGTAAGGGCTATCACTAGTGCCACTGTTACTGTGGCGGCAGCCAGAGCTGCCCACCGGCGGGGTCGAGCTGTGTTCTCAGGAAGAGCGGGCAAAGGACATTCTTTGACAGGAAGATGGACTGTGTGATGCAGTTCCCTTTCAAAAGCCTCTACCTGGAGGCTGTATTGCCGGCACTCCGCGCACTGTTTCAGGTGTTGCCGTAGCCTTGCTGAGCGATGATGTGGATCGGCCAATAACTGTTCTCGGTAGTGATCACACTTCATGATATCTTTTGCTCGTTACTATATACTCGCCAAGTGGCCTGGGGATGCGCGGCGATGAGGCGTTTTCTGGCCCTGGCGATACGGGATAGCACAGTACCCCGCGGAATCTCCAGGACTTCCGCGATTTCGTTGATGGACAATCCTCCCAGAACCTGCATCAGGAAAGGGGTGCGGAACTTTTCCGGTAGTTCACGTATCGCCCTCTCCAGATCGATCCGTAACCCAGGATTCTCCGATTTGTGATCGGGCAACTCCCCGATTGCATCCAATGGCTCCCCTGAGGGCGAGTAACGCCGCAATCTCAGAAACTCCCGGTGCAGAATGGTGAATAGCCAGGCGCGTGCCTTGTGGGTCTTTTTCAATGTGTGGAACTTTTCCCAGGCGCGAAGCCAGGTCTGTTGCAATACCTCTTCCGCTTCATACCGGGAACTCCCGAGAAAATAGGCAAAACGCCACAGGTCATCCCGGTGCCGGTAGAACAGTTTTTCGAAATGGACTTGCGAACGAAAGAGGGGCAACACCTGCGATATGTCCTAATTGTGTTTCTGTTACTCATACAGAGTGGAATCAGGGTGATTTGATTCCCTATGCAAAAAATCCAGTACTATCTGTCAGAAGGAGAGGTCTTGTTGGAATGCCTCGGTAGGCTGCGGAAACAGATTTACTGGATTTCGATGCAAAAAGGCAGCGCCTGCTGGCGCCGCCTTTATTTTGACCGATGTCGCCTTTCCTGTATCAGAATTTTACGTTCAGATTAAGCTGAATGCGTGAGCGTTCAGCATCTTGACCATCAACTCCTCTAGTGATTATTTCACTGTCATAGTAGCGCAGATCCAGGGCGGTGTTGTTCGCTATCTTGTAATCCAGCTGTAGCCGATAGCCTTCGAAGTTGTCTGCGGATGATTCCGCGGAAGGGAAGTTGTCCTGGGTGAACAGGCCATCTCCCAATGTGGCGTAGGTCTCCACATGGTAGAAATAGGCCCTCACGCCAATGGTGTCGGTAACTTGATAACGGCCATGGACCACATATGCGGTATTTTCATCATCAGCATCACCCTGGATATAGTCAAAAGCAGCGCGCCAGCGGTTTCCCTTGAGTTGTCCGCTGACGATCCAGTGGCTCATGGACTCAAATGCATCGTTACCATCACTGTCCTCTGCTGTGACAGAAGCTCCGCCAGCTGACAGCGTGTATTTCATACCATTGGCAAAGCTTTCATTGAGTACTGCCTGATACAGCACGGCACTCCAGTCGTCTCCCCAGCTTCCTTCTTTGAGAATGGCATAGGCACCATTGAGGGTAACCGGCCCAGCCTGGTAGACCACTGCCAGAGCTTCTGGGTTGTCATCCTTGTCCCACCATACCTCGGTGGTTTGCCAGAAATTGAGCGGTGTTTTACCTGCCACCAAGGTGAGGTTTTCCACACCGGTATATGCAATGAGGGCGGTATCCAAGCCGATGAAGTCAGCACTTGGGGCTTTGCCTCCAGCGGTTACGTCGTTCACTGTCTGCATAGTATCGTGCGGTGAACCCTGGCTTGAGCTGGTGGCCAGCCGGATCTTCCCCGACCAAGCGTTATTGGGGGTAAAGGAAACACCGACCCTGGCCCGCAGGCGTAGCCGATTGCGATCTCGATCAGTTCCGTCCTGTTTTGTACTGTTGTCAGCTTCTGCGCGGAAACGCATGTCTCCAAACAGCTTCACTTTTCCATCTGCATCCACTGAAACGGCGGCACTGGCACTCCCCGCAGCCATTGCAGAAAGCAATACTGCCGCTGACGCCAACCCCAAGCTGCCCAGTCGTGTTGAAGATTTGTTATCCCGTTGTTTCATCATGTTTGATTCCCCTTTTTTCATTAGTGACAACTTTCACATCGCAAACTCAAACTATATCCCCATATCCCGGGTTTCCATCATTGGTCAAGCCCCAACCAATGATAGCTGTTGGTGCCGGATGTGAGGCTCCAAGTGGCCAAGGTGCATGAAATGGGCCATTGTTTGTTGCGATAATACAACATGCGATTGAACGATAGTGGAGGAAAAACAAGGCAGTAACCAGTTGATATACAGACTATTTTGCAGATTTCCAGAGTTGGATATAAACAAAATGATTTGTGATATATGGGCTTGACATGAAGAACGGTTGTAACAAATTGTGCAACCTCTTCAACGGATTGAATAATGCGTTTAATTGGAGAATCCAGACAGAACCTATTATTCAGTGCGCAGGAGCGTCATGGTTGTGTAACAATTTGTTGCTAGTCAGCAAATCGTTTTTCAATTGCTTTCAGATGTGAGGATGGAGGAACAATGAATAATCGAGCAGCAAAATGGGGTTTGGCCATCGTATCTATGGCTCTTACGGGCACCGCAGGTGCAGCAGGTATTACCGTTTACAAACAAGATGATCAATATGTGAAACTGGGTGGTCGGATCCAGATCCAGTATCACCAAGTGTCTCCGGACGGCGAGGAAGAAACCGACGAGCTGTTTTTGCGTCGATTCCGTCCCTACGTCATAGGGAGCCTGTACAAGGATTGGAAAGGGAAGCTGCAATGGGAGATGGGCAAGGCGAAAGGCGTCGTCGTCAAAGAGGCATACATGCAATACACTGGTTTCGACAGTGGTAAGCTCTATATCGGGAACATGAAGACCGGTTTTTCCCGAGAGATGATGACCTCGTCCAAGAAGCAGCAATTGATCGAGAGGACTTTCGTTGGCGATCACAATTATGGGGTTCCGGAATATCAGCTGGGGCTTCGTTTCGACGGGTTCGCTGCGGATAAACAGGTTGGTTATATCCTTTCCTTTGGGAGCATGAGTCTTGATCCCGATGAGAAAAAGCTCGATTTCGACACGCCGGTCAACAAAGATGAAGACTGGAACGAGGGGTGGGTAGCGGCTGGTCGCGTTGATTACTATCCCTTCGGTTATTTCTCCATGTCCCAAGGAGATTTCGGAGGTGGGCAAAAGCTGGCCATTGGAGTGGGATTTTTCAGCTGGAACAACGATGATGACAACAATACCTATACCGATACCGCGGGTAATCATGCAGGCGGTAGCAAGGTCGACGTGGATAGTGCCAGCGGGGCGGAGTTCAGTATTGCCTATCGTATCGGTGGTTTTTCCGCAGATGCTCAATACAATCAGATTAGCGCCAGCACGATTGATGGCGCCTACAGTGGTGGAATGTTCGAGAACGGAGATACCACTTTGACGCAGATGTCTCTGGAAGGTGGCTACATGGTGGTTCCTTCGACGCTGGAGCTGGTAGCCGGCTTCGAGTCCATGGACGCTGACGGTTATAAAAAGGCCTGGACCCGTAATTCGGTAGGGGTCAACTGGTTTTTGCACAAGCATGATATCAAGGCTCAGTTGACCTATCGTCAGGGAAAGAATCTGTACGGCAAGGATGGTGACGATGAGGATGAACTGTTCCTGCAGGCGCAGTATGTTTTCTAATTCTTGCTGATTTTATTCATTGGTAAAGAAAGGACATGCTTTTTTGAGCATGTCCTTTTTTGATTCGGGTATTTTTCTCTTCGTTTGTCAACCTGATGGTTCCCATTTCGTTAATATCAGTAACTGCCAAGATTTTTTGGAGAGCGTGTTCTTAACCAAGATGAACGATTTCCTGGCCTCTGTCGAACGGCGCGCCTATCGCATGGCCTATCTCGCCACCGGCAATCGGGACGAGGCGTTGGATATCGTTCAGGACGCAATGTTCAAATTGGCGCAGCGATATGCTGATCGGGGAAAAAATGAATGGGGGCCACTATTTCACCGTATCCTGCAGAGCCGAATCCGGGATTGGTATCGGCGTGCCAGGGTGAGATATATCTGGCAGCGTATTACAGGGGATGAAGCGGGGAAGAGTGATGATTTGCTGGATAAATTTCCTGATCCGGCAGCGGTCAATCCAGAAAAGTGGTTAGGGGATCAGGGAGCGATGAAGCAACTAGATAAGGTATTGCGGGAGTTGCCATTACGCCAGCAGCAGGTCTTCCTGTTGCGGGTATGGGAGGGGCTAGACGTAAAGGAAACGGCTCATGCCATGGGGTGTTCCGAGGGAAGCGTGAAGACGCATTATTCGCGAGCGGTGCACAAGTTAAGAGAGAGGCTGGAGGAATATCGATCATGACGGATCAGCGTGATCGCAAAATGTTGGCCCGGGTAAAGGAAATGTTGGACCAACAGGTTGAGGAACTTGACACCGATACCTGTGAGCGGCTGCGCATGGCGCGTAACCTGGCAGTCATGAAAGCGGCCTCCGCGCCGGGGTTTAGGTGGCAGAGCATTCCGTTCCGTGCGAGTCATTGGAAACCTGTTGCTGCTTACGCCCTGGCATCGTTGGTTGTCGTTACGGTGGCCGGTTGGTTTTGGTTTTCCCAACCTGCGGAGTTGCAAGAGATCACCGTGCTGGCAGATCTGGAATTACTGGCAGCGGAGGAGGAGCCAGAGTTCTATGAACAGCTTGATTTCTATCTCTGGCTGGATGATGAGACAGAGGGTTAGTCTTGTTTGTCTATTGGGGCTGTTTTCCCTGGCCACGCCTGCCGAGGAGGCAGAGACAAGGGAGCCGAGCCTTGAGCTGCTGGAGTTTCTTGCCGGCTGGGAGATGGAAGATGGAACATCGATCGATCCGGTCCAGTTGCTGGAGTCGGAACTCCCGCTAGAGCCTCGTGACATAACAGAGAGTGATGATGATGAATAGATGGCTTGTTTTGGTTCTATTATTCATGTTCCTGCCTGTTTCGTCGTTGGGGGCTGAGGGGGAGCTGAAGGTGGTTCCCTGGGAACAGCTTACGCCGGTGCAACAGCGCCTGCTAAAGCCGGTGCAAGGGAATTGGAGTCAATTGTCTCCCCGGAAACAACAGCGTCTGCTGCGCGGTGTGGAGCGATGGCAGTCGTTGTCACCAGAGCAGCGTAAGCTGGTGAAAAAGCGTTTCAAAAAGTGGCAGGCCTTATCTCCCAGACAACGGGAGCTGGCAGCCAAGCGTTTTAAACGGTTTCGTAACTTGCCACCTGCAGTACAGCAGCGTCTGCGCCAGCGTTATCGGTGGTATCAACAGCTTCCCAGGGAGAAACAGCGCGCAATCCGGGAGCGTTGGCGCAAGCTACCGCCTCGAGAACGGTTGCGAAGGCTTGAGCGAGCACCCCGTCGATGAATAATCCGACGAAAGTGAGGGAGATATTATTCAGATGGGCAGGACGTGGGTAATGGCGGTTCACCGGGTCTGCCACACTTTTCGTCCCAGGTATTGATGATTGTGCAAAAGAGCTCAGCGGTGCGCTGGGCGTCGTAGATGGCAGAGTGAGCCCGACTTTCGTCCCATTGGATATTGGCTGCCTGCATCGCCCGGGCGAGCACGGTCTGGCCATAGGCGAGTCCAGCCAGTGTGGCGGTATCAAAGCTGCTGAATGAATGAAACGGGTTACGCTTGATGCCGGTGCGTTCCACGGCGGCATTGACAAATCCAAGGTCAAAAAAGGCATTATGGCCTACCAGAATGGCCCGACTGCACCCTGCTTCTTTCACAGCATTACGGATGGGCTTGAATACGTGACCCAGGGCGTCGCGTTCGAGACGTGCGGCCCGCAGTGGATGATAGGGGTCGATACCGATGAAATCCAGTGCACTCTGTTCCAGATTCGCGCCCGGAAAGGGCTGGACATGACTTGAATGTGTCGTATCCGGGCGAAGCCGGCCATTCTCATCCATGCGGATGATGACTGCTGCGATCTCGAGCAGTGCGTCGGTCTTGGGATTGAAACCGGCTGTTTCCACATCTACCACCACAGGGAGAAAACCCCGGAAGCGGCGGGCGATGCCGTTTTTCTCCGGAGATTCAGCCATTGACGATTCTCCAGCCGATGCGTCCCCCGGAACGCAATGGAATCAGGGTGACCCCTGCGCCGAGTGGATAGTGATGGGGAACGTCCCAGGGCTCCTTGACGAGGGTAATGTTTTCCTCATTGTGAGGGAGACCATAGAAGTCGGCGCCAAACCGGCATGCAAATCCCTCCAGCCGCTCCAGGGCGTCGGCTTGCTCGAAGATTTCGGCATAGAGCTCGATGGCTGCGTGGGCGGTGTAGATACCGGCACAGCCGCAACCGGACTCCTTGGCATGGCGTGGGTGAGGTGCACTGTCGGTACCAAGGAAGAACCGGGGTGAACCAGAGGTGGCTGCAGCTATCAGCGCCTGCCGGTGATGTTCCCGTTTCAGTATTGGCAGACAGTAGTGATGGGGGTGGATTCCACCAGAGAACAGGGCGTTACGGTTGAGAAGCAGATGGTGTGCTGTGATGGTGGCCGCCAGGTTGTCACTAGATTCGGAGATGAAATCGACCGCTTCCCGAGTGGTGATGTGCTCCAGGACCACCTTGAGCTCCGGTAATTGCTTAAGCAGAGGTGTAAGGATGTTTTCGATGAAGCGTTGCTCTCGATCGAAGATGTCCACATGGGGATCAGTCACCTCACCGTGAACCAGTAGCGGCAGGCCCAGCTCAGCCATCTTTTCCAACACTGGCATGATCTGAACGATGTCTCGTACTCCGGCATCGGAATGGGTGGTAGCTCCAGCAGGATAGAGCTTCATTCCCGCAATATATCCGCTTTCCCGAGCCTTAACGATCTCTTCTGGCACAGTGTGTTCAGTGAGATAGAGGGTCATCAACGGCGTAAATCGTTGCCCTGCTGGCAGAGCTGCCAAGATCCGCTCCCGATAGGCCAGCGCCTGTGCAGTGGTGGTGACCGGGGGATTCAGATTGGGCATGATGATGGCACGGGCAAATCGCTGCGCCGTATGGGGCAGCACGGCAGCCATGGTGGCGCCATCACGCAGGTGCAGATGCCAGTCGTCGGGACGGGGCAGAGTCAAGTGCAGCATGGATGAACAAGGGGTGTAATAATATAATTTTTTATATTCTAAAGGTTTTTGGAAATTTTTTCACATCAGCCCCTGTTCGGCGAAAGAATAGGCCACTTGGTCGCCGATGATTATGTGATCCAGTACCCGGATCTCCACTAGGGCAAGGGCCTCTTTCAAGCGATGGGTGATGGTACGATCGGCTTGGCTGGGTTCTGCCACACCAGAAGGATGGTTATGGGCAAAGATTAGGGCAGCGGCGTTGTGGGCCAGTGCCCGTTTGACCACTTCCCGCGGGTGGACCGATGCGCCGTCGATGGTTCCGCGGAACAGCTCCTCATAAGTAATGATCCGGTGACGGCTATCCAGAAACAAGACAGCAAATACTTCATAAGGATGATGCCGGAGGCGGGTGGTGAGGTAGCGGCGGGTCTGCTCGGGAGAGCTGAGCAACTCCCCCCGTTTGAGACCGGCCTCTAGATAGCGTCGCCCAATCTCCAGTACAGCCTGGAGCTGGACATATTTGGCCATTCCCAACCCTTTGATATTGCAGAATGCCTGCGGGCTTGTCTCCAGCAGGGGCCGGAGTCCACCAAAGTGGTCAAGCATTTCCCGTGCCAGGTCCACTGCCGAACGACCAGCCACCCCCGTGCGCAAGAGTATAGCCAGCAGTTCGGCATCAGAAAGGGCCTCACTGCCGCGTTCTAGCAGCTTTTCCCGCGGACGTTCGGGTGTCGGCCAGTGGTTGATCGACATGGGTTTGCTCTATGGTCTACTGCGGATCCTGTCACTGGACTGGTATTACATCAGATGGTGTGGGGGTTTCTGTATCCCTGGTGAGAGGTTTGTCACATTTTTTACCATCGGGCGGTGCCTTCTTTCCCGTATGGCAGGGAAGGAAGAGACGGGAAAGAAAGTGGATGGAAAATGGTGGAGCCGAGGAGGATCGAACTCCCGACCTTCGCATTGCGAACGCGACGCTCTCCCAGCTGAGCTACGGCCCCATGAGAATGGATGATGGCAATTTTAGTGGTGAACCATGTTGCTAATCAAGGGCGATGGTTTACATAATGGGGTTGCAGCATCCTGAGACGTGTGTTCGTATTTCCTGAGCAGGGTCAAGCCTTGGCCAATGGTGTCGAGTCAGGCTGGCGGGTGGAGATACCTTGGGGAGTATATAGCTCGATGGTTCCAGCTCCTCGGGTCAGGATCTCCAGGGTTTGACGGAGGCTTTGCCTGTTCAGTTCAAGTATCTTTCCATTGACCAGATTCTGATCGCGACATGTCCGAATCAGGTGATGAAGTCGTTTCCAAAGGGGCCGTAATTCACGGGAAAGGGACGGTTCGCAATGCTCGATGCAACGGGAAACACCGGATTCGTTGTCGGGGTATCCGCATTGCTCTAGAAGAATTGCACGCTGCCGATGCAGTTCGGCGGCTTCTTCCAGGGCTTTTTCCTTTGCCCGCACCGCCTCCTCAAGTGCTCCCAGCTGGCGAGCCTCAAGGGCTCCTCGCTCCTGTTCCAGGCTCTGTTGAAGGCGGGAGAGGCAGAGTTCCTCCCTGGAAAGGATATCGGCCAGCTCTCTCTGGCAGTCACCGGGTAGTGCCATCGAACTCTGCCTCTTCAGCTCGGTTGTCAGAACTTTTCGTTGTTACCTGCTCCATGCTCGCTCCATGTCGAGCATCTTTTCCGCGATCCGCTCCGGATTGATTTCGTAACTGCCTTCCTGGATGGCCTGCTTGATCTCCGCCACACGCTGGCTGTCGACCACCGGCAGCGTGGCGACTGTGTTCTCCAGGCTGCGCATGCGGGAAGCGGTGTCGGTCAAACTGACAGTGTCCCGGCCAGCGGATGAACCTGTCTTTTCCTGATCTCGGTTGGGCTCTCCTCGCCCGACTCTGACCTGTGAGTTCTCTTCCGGAACTTTGAGGGAGGAGGTTGGCAAGTTTTTGATATCTATATTCATGATTTCTGACTCCTGCTCTTTCAGTGGCTTTATCGGCCTTCTGAAACAGAGCTTTAGCGAATATCCACAAGATTACTTGAACTGTGATCCGGTTCTCACTTTTACCACGCCGGGCTCGGATACCACTGCTTCGATGATCTTTTTCGAAGTGATATTCCGCACCCTGATTCGATCGCCATGTGCTCCATCCGCAAGAGCCTTGCCAGTAGCACGGATCTCGAGCCCACCCGACTCGGCGATGATGGTGACTTGCTCCCCACGCCGCACAAGGCGAGGTGCTTCCAGGAGTTGTGGGGTAAGTAGTGTGCCAACCCCGATGGAGCGTTTAACAACCATGCCAATGGGTCGGTTGCTGTCGATTATGTATCCCGACCTAAGCGCACCCAGATCCCGTTCCACCATTTTGATGTCTCCCTCGCGGATGATCTCTCCGCGCGAGAGAGAACGGTTGGCAACGGCCACCGGTTGAAACAGCTGTATTTGCACTGGCACATAGATGGTCCAGGGTGAGTGGTCGTTACAGCGGACACCGATGGTCGTATTTCCCAGGAGGCGGCTCCCAGGAGGCTGAAAGGCGGAGAGAGGAGTGCCGCAGGCATGGAGTCTCAACCGAGGGCTGAGACCTCCTACCTTGATCCGGGGTGGATTGCGGTACTGGTTGTGGGTCTGCTCGGTAATAAATGTTATCACAGCAGTCTGGATTGCCTTTTGCAAAGAGACCGGGGCCGCTGATGCGTTCATTGGTGAGAAAAACCCCCAAGCGGCAAAGAAAAGACAACAGCATCCTGCATAAAGTTTTTTGACCATAGGTTCGATATATCCCAGTACAACGATTCCGTCAAGAAATGAGAGCAGGCTCATTGCTCTGGCGGTCTGATCGTTTTCCGGCTCGACAGGGAAGCCCCTGCATCGGACCAGAGTGACCCTATCTATTTGGAGAGCAGAACGTTGGCCAGCAAAGCAATCAGTGTGGAAGCATATCGGCGGTTCCAGCAATTTCTGGAGCAAAATGCCGGAATCGTGTTGGGTGAGAACAAGCAGTATCTGGTGGACAGCCGTCTGGCCCCCATCCTGGCTGAGGAGAAAATTGCCACGCTGGAGGAGCTGCTGTCCCGCATAGAGGGCTTTGGGGCCAAGGGACTGCGGGAGCGGGTGATCGACGCCATGACCACCAATGAGACACTATGGTTTCGAGATCGCAAGCCTTTCCAGCTATTGGAGCAGATTATCCTGCCGAAGTTTACCGGACGTTCCCTGCGGATTTGGTCAGCAGCTTGTTCCTCCGGGCAGGAGCCCTATTCCATCGTCTTTACCATCGAGACATACCGGGAAAGACATCCTGCTTCCGCACCAGGTAGAGTAGAGATCGTAGCAACTGATCTCTCTCCTACCATGCTGAAGATGGCCAAGGCTGCGGAGTATGATGCTTTGAGTGTGGCGCGAGGGTTGAGTGAAGAACACAAGGCCCGTTTTTTCGACCGTAAGGGGGAACATTGGGTGGTGAAGCCGGAGTACCGGCGTATGGTGAGTTTCCGTCAGCTTAACCTCCAGGAAAGCTTTGCGTCACTGGGGCATTTCGATGTCATTTTCTGTCGTAACGTTCTGATTTACTTCTCAGAAGAGTCGAAGCGAGATATATTGAACCGTTTGGCCCGGGCCTTGAACCCGGAGGGTTACCTTATCCTGGGCAGTTCCGAGTCCACCAGTGGCTACAGTGACAGTTTCAAAACAGAGCGCTATCCTCAGGGAGCCCTGTTCCGCCCGTTATCACCTGCATCATCAGTCCAACCGGGAGGGGCTGCTTCTTCTATTGAACGATCTTCGGTGTTGTCTGATTTTTGAGTCGGTTCCGTAACCCGAAGGATCGGGTCAAAGGAACGTTTGCCGTGACTTCCGTCCATTGGCCGAGCAGGCTCCTCTTTCAGCCAAGATGAGGGGAGGCTATTATCCCTTCGAGTAGCCAACCAAATCTGCTGGCAGATCATTATCAAGGCCAAGGTTGGGCCTGGTGCACGAAAAGGGGATGGCGGAACGGGCGTGGAGATCTTTCTCTCATTGGGTGTAGCCCTGGCAGTGGGGCTGCTTATCGGGATCGAGCGTGGCTGGCATGAGCGTGCTGCCGAAGAGGGCAGCCGTATCGCCGGAGTTCGCACCTTTGGTCTAATCGGATTGTTGGGAGGGGTGTGGGCACTGGTGGCGGAACAGCTGGGAGAGCTGTTACTGGGCTTCGCTTTTGTCACTTTCGCCGTCGTTATCGTCGTCGCGCACTGGCAGGCGGTTCTCGTCCGTAGGGATGTTGGGATCACCACGGTCATTGCTGCGCTGATCACGTTTGCCCTTGGAGCGTTGGCGGTGCGCGGTTATCTGACCGTGTCGGCGGCGGTTGCGGTGGTTACCGCCACGCTGCTTAGCCTCAAACCGGTACTGCATCGCTGGTTGAGGCATCTGGAACCGGCCGAGTTGCACGGCGCCTTAAAATTGCTGTTGATCTCCGTGGTTCTGCTCCCTGTCCTGCCAAACAAGGGGTACGGGCCTTGGGAGGCGCTCAATCCCTATGCCATCTGGTGGCTGGTGGTCTTGATAGCTGCTCTTTCC
>Ga0256914_1002373_pt1 | contig 15826 bp, 18 predicted proteins | sample HulkmetaG_FD_191571 | JGI IMG/M metagenome (GOLD analysis project Ga0256914, IMG submission 191571) | Hydrothermal chimney microbial communities from Main Endeavour vent field at the Juan de Fuca Ridge, Pacific Ocean - Hulk | ecosystem: Environmental > Aquatic > Marine > Hydrothermal vents ... | reverse complement strand
CGTGGACATTGCCCTCAACCCCCTGGGCGTGCCCTCGCGGATGAACATCGGCCAGATCCTGGAAACTCACCTGGGCTTCGCGGCCAAGGGAGTGGGCGAGCGCATCGGCGAGATGCTCGATGCCCAGGCCAAGATCAAGGAGATCCGCAAATACCTGGACCAGATCTACAACTTCAGCGGCAAGCAGGAAGACCTGGATTCCTTCAGTGACGAGGAGATCCTGGAGCTGGCGGCCAACCTGCGCAAGGGCGTACCCGTGGCCACGCCCGTGTTCGACGGCGCCACCGAAGAGGAGATCCGCCACCTGCTGAAACTGGCAGGCTTGCCGGAATCCGGCCAGTGCACCCTGTACGATGGCCGTACGGGCGAGCCTTTCGAGCGTCCCGTCACCGTGGGCTACATGTACATGCTCAAGCTCAATCACCTGGTTGACGACAAGATGCATGCGCGCTCCACCGGTCCCTACAGCCTGGTCACCCAGCAGCCCCTGGGCGGCAAGGCCCAGTTTGGCGGCCAGCGCTTCGGGGAAATGGAAGTCTGGGCCCTGGAAGCCTATGGCGCGGCCTACACCCTGCAGGAAATGCTTACCGTCAAGTCCGATGACGTCAACGGACGGACCCGCATGTACAAGAACATCGTGGACGGTAACCACCAGATGGAGGCCGGTATGCCCGAGTCCTTCAACGTACTGGTGAAAGAAGTCAAATCGCTGGGCATCAACATCGAGCTGGAGCAGGACTGAGGCGCACCGCGTCCTTGAGTCGAGCAGCGATACAACGGAGATAGATTCGTGAAAGATCTTTTGAAGATTCTGAAGCAACAGGGGCAGAACGAAGAGTTCGACGCCATTCGCATTGGTCTGGCCTCTCCGGACATGATCCGGTCCTGGTCCTTTGGCGAGGTGAAAAAGCCCGAGACCATCAACTACCGTACCTTCAAGCCGGAGCGGGAAGGCCTGTTCTGCGCCAAGATTTTCGGCCCGGTCAACGACTACGAGTGCCTGTGCGGCAAATACAAGCGCCTCAAGCACCGCGGCGTGGTGTGCGAGAAATGCGGCGTGGAAGTCACCCTCTCCAAGGTACGCCGCGAGCGCATGGGCCACATCGAGCTGGCCAGCCCCGTGGCCCACATCTGGTACCTCAAATCCCTGCCTTCGCGTATTGGTCTGCTGCTGGACATGACCCTGAAGAGCATCGAGCGCATCCTGTACTTCGAGTCCTACGTGGTCATCGATCCCGGCATGACCATGCTCGAACGCGGCCAGTTGTTGAACGACGAGCAGTACCTGGAAGCCATCGAGGAGAACGGTGACGAGTTTGACGCCCGCATGGGCGCCGAGGCGGTCAACGAGCTGCTGTCTTCCCTGGATATTCCCGCGGAAATCGCCAAGCTGCGCGAGGAGATCGGTTCCACCAATTCCGAGACCAAGATCAAGAAGATCGCCAAGCGGCTGAAGCTGCTGGAGTCCCTGCAGGATTCCGGCAACCGCCCCGAGTGGATGATCCTCAAGGTGCTGCCCGTGCTGCCGCCCGAGCTGCGCCCCCTGGTGCCCCTGGATGGCGGTCGTTTCGCCACCTCGGACCTGAACGACCTGTACCGCCGGGTGATCAACCGCAACAACCGCCTGAAGCGCCTGCTGGAACTCACCGCGCCGGATATCATCGTGCGCAACGAGAAGCGCATGCTGCAGGAAGCCGTGGATGCCCTGCTGGACAACGGTCGCCGCGGTCGCGCCATCACCGGCACCAACAAGCGCCCGCTGAAATCCCTGGCCGACATGATCAAGGGCAAGCAGGGCCGCTTCCGCCAGAACCTGCTGGGCAAGCGGGTGGACTACTCCGGCCGTTCCGTCATCGTGGTGGGCCCGACCCTGAAGCTGCACCAGTGCGGCCTGCCCAAGCGCATGGCGCTGGAGCTGTTCAAGCCCTTCATCTTCGCCAAGTTGCAGTCCCGCGGCCTGGCCACCACCATCAAGGCGGCCAAGAAGCTGGTGGATCGCGGCGCCGCGGAAGTCTGGGACATCCTGGAGAACGTCATCCGCGAACACCCCGTGATGCTCAACCGGGCGCCCACCCTGCACCGTCTGGGCATCCAGGCCTTCGAGCCCGTGCTCATCGAGGGCAAGGCCATCCAGCTGCATCCTCTGGTCTGTACCGCCTTCAACGCCGACTTCGACGGCGACCAGATGGCCGTGCACGTGCCCCTGTCCCTGGAAGCCCAGCTGGAAGCGCGCACCCTGATGATGGCCAGCAACAATATTCTGTCCGCCGCCAACGGCGAGCCCATCATCGTGCCTACCCAGGACGTGGTGCTGGGCCTGTACTACATGACCCGCGAACGCATCAACGCCAAGGGTGAGGGCATGGCGCTGGCCAATATCGCCGAGGCGCGTCGCGCCTACGAGACCGGCCAGGCAGAGCTGCATGCCAGGGTCAAGGTGCGCATCGACGAGGAAGTGCTGCAGGAAGACGGCAGCTATGCCACTGAGTACAGGGTCTATGACACCACCATCGGCCGGGCCATACTGTGGGAGATCATTCCCCGCCGCCTGTCCTATGAAAAGCTCATCAACACGGTACTCAACAAGAAGGCCATCTCCCGCCTGGTAAACACCTGCTACCGGGAGCTGGGCCTGAAGGACACCGTGGTGTTCGCCGACCAGCTCATGTACATGGGCTTCCGCATGGCGGCCAAGGCTGGCGCTTCCGTGTGCGCTGACGACATGGTGGTTCCCGCCGAGAAGGAAGCCCTGCTGGCGGCTGCGGAAAAGGAAGTCAAGGAAATCGAGGATCAGTACGCTTCCGGTCTGGTGACCAACGGCGAGCGTTACAACAAGGTCATCGACATCTGGTCCCATGCCAACGACCAGGTGGCCAAGGCCATGATGGATCAACTGGGCACGGAAACCGTTCTTGACAAGGACGGCAACGAAGTCAAGCAGGATTCCTTCAACTCCATCTTCATGATGGCTGATTCCGGCGCCCGGGGTTCCGCTGCCCAGATTCGTCAGCTGGCCGGCATGCGGGGCCTGATGGCCAAGCCGGACGGCTCCATCATCGAGACGCCCATCACGGCCAACTTCCGTGAAGGCCTGGACGTGTTGCAGTACTTCATTTCCACCCACGGTGCGCGGAAAGGTCTGGCGGATACCGCCCTGAAGACCGCCAACTCCGGTTACCTCACCCGCCGCCTGGTGGACGTGGCCCAGGACCTGGTCATCACCGAGGAAGATTGCGGTACGGAGAATGGTCTGCTCATGCAGCCCATCATCGAGGGAGGTGACGTCGTCGAGGCCCTGCGCGAGCGTATTCTGGGCCGGGTGACCGCCAGGGAAGTCTACAAGCCGGGCACCGATGAGGTGCTGGTGGAAGCCAACGTGCTGCTGGACGAAGCCCTGGTGGACATGCTGGAAGAGAACGGCGTGGACCAGGTGACCGTGCGTTCCGCCATCAGCTGCGAAGCCAAGTACGGCATCTGCAGCCGCTGCTATGGACGCGACCTGGGTCGCGGTCACGGCGTCAATATCGGCGAGGCCGTCGGCGTGGTGGCTGCCCAGTCCATCGGCGAGCCTGGCACCCAGCTCACCATGCGTACCTTCCATATCGGTGGCGCCGCGTCCCGGTCTGCCGCGGTGAGCAGCATCGAGGTGAAGAACGCGGGTAGTGTAACCCTGCACAACATCAAGACCGTGGAGCGTGGTGACGGCAAGCTGGTGGCGGTATCACGCTCCGGTGAGATCATCGTCCACGATACCCGCGGTTCCGAGCGCGAGCGCTACAAGCTGCCCTATGGTGCCGAGTTGCAGGTGAAGAACGGCGAAGCCGTGGAAGCCGGCCAGCTGGTCGCCACCTGGGATCCGCATACGCACCCGGTCATCACCGAGGTGGCGGGTATCCTGCGTTTCGTCGATTTCGTTGATGGTGTCACCGTACAGACCAAGACCGATGATGTTACCGGGCTGACTTCCCTGGAAGTCATCGATCCCAAGCAGCGCCCCACCAGCGGCAAGGACCTGCGTCCCATGGTCAAGCTGGTGGACGATAAGGGCAACGACATCAACCTTGCCGGTACCACCCTGCCCGCCAACTACGTGCTGCCTGCCGGCGCCGTGGTCAGTGTGCAGGATGGCGCGGAAGTTGGCGTGGGTGACGTACTGGCGCGTATTCCCCAGGAATCCTCAAAGACCCGCGATATCACCGGTGGTCTGCCCCGTGTTGCCGACCTGTTCGAGGCGCGCAAGCCCAAGGAGCCGGCCATCCTGGCGGAAGCCAGCGGCACCATCGGTTTCGGCAAGGACACCAAGGGCAAGCAGCGCCTGGTGATCACCACGGCTGACGGAGAGCAGGTGGAGTCCCTGATTCCCAAGTGGCGTCACGTCGATGTGTTCGAGGGTGAGCACGTGGAGAAGGGTGAAGTCATCGCCGACGGTGAGCTCAATCCCCACGATATCCTGCGCCTGCGCGGGGTGACGGCGCTGGCCGAGTACCTGGTGCAGGAGATCCAGGACGTGTACCGCCTGCAGGGCGTGAAGATCAATGACAAGCACATCGAGGTCATCATCCGCCAGATGCTGCGCAAGGTGGAGATCGTTGACGGCGGTGATACCAAGCTGCTGCGTGGTGAGCAGGTATCCAAGTCCAAGGTGATGGAAGATAACGAGAAGGTGGAGAAGGAAGGCGGCATGCCGGCGACCTGGGAGCCCCTGCTGCTGGGCATCACCAAGGCATCCCTGGCCACCGAGTCCTTCATCTCCGCGGCTTCGTTCCAGGAAACCACCCGGGTGCTCACGGAAGCCTCCGTGCGTGGCGCCGAGGATCGGCTGCATGGCCTCAAGGAGAACGTCATCGTTGGCCGTCTGATCCCGGCGGGAACCGGCCTGGCCTACCATGAGGCACGCCGTCAGCGCCGTGCCGAGGCGTCCCTGGCCAGTGGTGAGCCCGTGGAAATGGCCAGTGAAGAGGTGGAAGCGGTCATCAAGGAGGCTCTGAGCAACTCGGAAGCATCCTCTACGGAGACGGAGTCCTGAGAAAAGCCATCCTGATACCCGGAAAATATCCTGCTTATTTTTCGAACAGGGCTTGACACGAAGGCCGCGCATATCTAGAATGCGCGGTCTTCGCACAAGGCTGAGACGTTTTCGGCCTTGTTGATTTTGTTCCCGCGGCCCAGGCCGCAAGGCGAAAATAACCGATTCGACTGCAAGATGCCGTCCGCTTCGAGCTCAACAGAGCGGATGGGGTGTCCTCTGCACGAATTTTTGGCGCTTCGGCAAGAAGATCGAGGCGTCCGGAGACTGTATTACATGGCTACAATCAATCAGCTGGTACGCAAGCCGCGCAAGCGTGCCAAGGAAAAGAGCAATGTGCCCGCCCTGGAGGCCTGTCCCCAGCGTCGCGGCGTGTGCACCCGCGTGTACACCACCACCCCCAAGAAGCCGAACTCGGCCCTGCGGAAAGTGGCGCGTGTTCGTCTGACCAATGGATATGAAGTGACTTCCTACATCGGTGGTGAAGGTCACAATCTGCAGGAACACTCCGTGGTTCTTATTCGCGGCGGCCGGGTGAAGGACTTGCCTGGTGTGCGCTATCACGTGGTGCGTGGCGCCCTGGATACTTCCGGCGTGGAAGCTCGTCGCCAGGGTCGTTCCAAGTACGGCGCCAAGCGTCCCAAGAAGTGATCGGCTGATCGATTCAATCATACAGAATACATTTTAGAGTAGAGCGTCATGGCAAGAAGAAGAGTAGCGGCCCGCCGCGAGATTTTACCGGACCCCAAGTTTGGCAGCCTGACCCTGGCCAAGTTCATCAACATGGTCATGGTCGATGGCAAGAAGTCCGTGGCCGAGCGTGTGCTGTACGGCGCCCTGGACCAGATCGCCGAGAAGAAGGGCGGTGATCCCCTCGAAGCCCTGGAGCAGGCCCTGGAAAATGTGCGTCCCGTGGTGGAGGTCAAGTCTCGCCGCGTGGGTGGCGCCACCTACCAGGTGCCCGTGGAAGTGCGTCCCCTGCGTCGCAACGCCCTGGCCATGCGCTGGCTGATCGAGGCTGCGCGCAAGCGTAGCGAGAAGTCCATGGCCGACCGCCTGGCCGGCGAGCTCATGGATGCTTCCGAGTCCCGCGGCACCGCGGTGAAGAAGAAGGAAGATACCCATCGCATGGCAGAGGCCAACAAGGCCTTCTCCCATTATCGCTGGTAAGTTTTTTCACAGACCAGGCTCTTTAACAGTTTTATTTATTCAGGACGGAAACGACCGTGGCACGTACTACACCTATCGAACGTTATCGCAACGTGGGCATCATGGCGCACATCGATGCGGGCAAGACCACCACTACCGAGCGCATCCTCTACTACACCGGTGTGTCTCACAAGATTGGTGAAGTGCACGATGGCGCGGCCACCATGGACTGGATGGAGCAGGAGCAGGAGCGTGGTATCACCATTACCTCCGCGGCAACCACCTGCTTCTGGAAGGGGATGGCCAACAACTATCCCGAACACCGCATCAACATCATTGACACCCCGGGGCACGTGGACTTCACCATCGAGGTGGAGCGTTCCCTGCGCGTGCTCGACGGCGCCGTATTCGTGCTCTGCGCCGTGGGCGGCGTGGAGCCCCAGTCCGAAACCGTATGGCGCCAGGCCAATCGTTACGAAGTGCCCCGCATGGCCTTCGTCAACAAGATGGATCGCATGGGCGCCAACTTCTTCCGTGTCGTCGAGCAGCTCAAGGAGCGCCTGGGCGCGAACGCCGTGCCCATTCAGGTGCCCATCGGCGCGGAGGAGGACTTCAGTGGCGTCATTGATCTGATCAAGATGAAGTCCATCGTCTGGAGCGACGAGAACATGGGTGTGGAGTTCCATTACGAGGACATTCCCGAGGACATGGTGGATGTCGCCGAGGAATGGCGCGCCAACATGGTCGAGGCGGCAGCCGAGGCCAACGACGAGATGATGGAGAAGTATCTCGAAGGTGAGGAGCTGACCGAAGACGAGATCATGGAAGGTCTGCGTATCCGCACCCTGAATCTGGAAATCACCCCCGTGACCCTGGGTTCCGCCTTCAAGAACAAGGGTGTGCAGGCGATGCTCGACAAGATTATCGAGCTCATGCCTTCTCCGGTGGATGTTCCCCCCATCAAGGGCGAGCTGGAAGACGGCAGCGAGGCGGTGCGCCATGCGTCCGACGACGAGCCTTTTTCCGCTCTGGCCTTCAAGATCGCCACCGATCCTTTCGTCGGCACCCTGACCTTCTTCCGTGTGTATTCCGGCGTGGTGAATGCCGGTGACAGCGTCTACAACCCGGTGAAGAACAAGAAGGAGCGCATGGGGCGTATTCTGCAGATGCATGCCAACTCCCGCGAAGAGATCAAGGAAGTGCGCGCTGGTGATATCGCCGCTGCCGTTGGTCTGAAGGATGTCACTACCGGTGACACCCTCTGCGACCTGAAGAACATCATCGTGCTGGAGCGCATGGAGTTCCCTGAGCCCGTTATTTCCGTGGCCGTGGAACCCAAGACCAAGGCGGACCAGGAAAAGATGGGTATCGCCCTGCAGAAACTGGCACAGGAAGATCCCTCCTTCCGCGTACACACGGACGAGGAGTCCGGGCAGACCATCATCTCCGGCATGGGCGAGCTGCACTTGGACATCATCGTGGATCGCATGAAGCGCGAGTTCAAGGTGGAGGCCAACGTGGGCGCGCCCCAGGTGGCCTACCGCGAGACCATTCGCAAGTCCGTGGAAGCCGAAGGCAAGTTTGTTCGCCAGTCCGGTGGTCGTGGTCAATACGGTCATGTATGGCTGCGCATCGAGCCTCTCACCGACAGCGAGGAGAACTACGAGTTCGTGAACGAGATCGTCGGTGGTGTGGTTCCCCGCGAGTACATTCCCGCCGTGGACAAGGGTATCCAGGAAGCCATGGAGAGCGGTGTTATCGCCGGCTATCCCGTGGTTGATGTCAAGGTCACCCTCTATGATGGGTCCTATCACGAGGTGGATTCCAACGAGCAGGCGTTCAAGATCGCCGGCTCCATGGGCTTCAAGAACGGTGCCGCCCAGGCGGATCCCGTGCTCCTCGAACCCATCATGAAGGTCGAGGTGGTGACTCCCGAAGAGTACATGGGCGACGTCATCGGTGACCTGAACAGCCGTCGCGGCATGGTGCAGGGCATGGAAGATGGTCCCGCGGGCAAGATCATCAAGGCCGAGGTTCCCCTGTCCTCCATGTTCGGTTATGCCACCGACCTGCGCGGCGCCACCCAGGGCCGGGCCAACTACAGCATGGAATTCGCCAAGTACAGCGAAGTTCCCCAGAACATTGCGGACAGCATTGTCAACAAGTAACCCGATTCGTTGAAACAGTTTCGTTGAGAAAGGTAAGCTAAAGTGTCTAAGGAAAAATTTGAAAGAACCAAACCCCATGTAAACGTGGGCACCATTGGTCACGTAGACCACGGTAAAACCACGCTGACTGCGGCGATCACGACCGTACAGGCGGCGAAGTTTGGTGGTGAGACCAAGGCTTACGACCAGATTGACAATGCCCCGGAAGAGCGGGAGCGCGGCATCACCATTGCGACGGCTCACGTGGAATACGAGTCCGATACCCGTCACTACGCGCATGTGGACTGCCCGGGTCACGCGGACTACGTAAAGAACATGATCACGGGTGCGGCGCAGATGGACGGCGCCATCCTGGTAGTGTCCGCGGCGGATGGCCCCATGCCCCAGACCCGGGAGCACATACTGCTGTCCCGCCAGGTAGGCGTGCCCTACATTGTGGTCTACCTGAACAAGGCGGACATGGTGGATGACGAAGAGCTGCTGGAACTGGTGGAAATGGAAGTTCGGGAACTGCTGGACGAGTACGAATTCCCCGGCGACGACACGCCCATCATCACCGGTTCCGCCCTGAAGGCCCTGGAAGGCGACCAGTCCGACATTGGCGTGCCGTCCATCACCAAGCTGGTGGAGGCGCTGGACACCTACATTCCGGAGCCCGAGCGTGCGGTTGATGGATCTTTCCTGATGCCCATCGAGGACGTATTCTCCATTTCCGGCCGCGGTACCGTGGTGACGGGTCGTGTGGAGCGCGGCATCGTGAAAGTGGGTGAGGAAGTGGAAATCGTGGGTATCCGCGAGACCCAGAAGACCACGGTTACCGGCGTGGAGATGTTCCGCAAGCTGCTGGACGAAGGTCGCGCGGGCGACAACGTGGGCGTGCTGCTGCGCGGCACCAAGCGTGACGAAGTGGAGCGTGGTCAGGTACTGGCGCACCCGGGCACCATCACCCCGCACACCCATTTCGAGTGCGAAGTGTACATTCTGAGCAAGGATGAAGGTGGTCGTCACACGCCGTTCTTCAACAACTACCGTCCGCAGTTCTACTTCCGTACCACGGACGTGACCGGCGCCTGCGAGCTGCCGGAAGGTGTCGAGATGGTGATGCCTGGCGACAACGTGAAGATGACCGTGAAGCTGATTGCGCCCATCGCCATGGAAGAAGGCCTGCGCTTCGCCATTCGTGAAGGTGGCCGTACCGTCGGCGCCGGTGTTGTTTCCAAGATCATCGAGTAATCGTTATGGCTAACCAGCGTATCAGAATCAAACTCAAGTCCTTCGATCACCGGCTGATAGATCAGTCCACCAAGGAGATCGTGGACACCGCGAAGCGCACCGGTGCCCGGGTAAAGGGACCCATTCCGCTTCCCACGCGCAAAGAGCGCTACACGGTACTGATTTCCCCGCACGTCAACAAGGACGCGCGTGACCAGTACGAGATTCGCACCCACAAGCGGCTCATGGACATCGTCGATCCTACCGACAAGACGGTCGATGCCCTGATGAAGCTGGATCTGGCCGCTGGGGTTGATGTTCAGATCAAGCTGAACTGAGGTTTTTAATCATGGCATTAGGATTAGTTGGACGCAAAGCAGGCATGACCCGGGTCTTCAACGAAGACGGTGTCTCCGTGCCTGTCACTGTGGTTCAGGTCGAGCCCAACCGCGTAACCCAGGTGCGCACGCCCGAAACCGATGGTTATCAGGCTGTGCAGGTCACCGTGGGCAAGCGCAAGGCCAGCCGCGTGAACAAGCCCATGGCGGGTCATTTCGCCAAGGCGGGTGTGGAAGCCGGCCGTGGCCTGTGGGAATTCCGCCTGGAAGATCACGATGGTGACATTCCCGAGGTGGGCAGCGAAATCAAGGTGGATCTGTTCGAAACCGGGCAGAAGGTGGATGTCAGCGGCATCTCCAAGGGCAAGGGTTTCCAGGGCGGCGTGAAACGCCACAATTTCCGCATGCAGGATGCCACCCATGGCAACTCCATCTCTCACCGCGCGCCCGGCTCCATCGGTCAGTGTCAAACCCCGGGCCGCGTGTTCAAGGGCAAGAAGATGGCGGGTCACATGGGTAGCGAGAAGGTTACCGTGCAGACTCTGGAGATCGTCCGTGTGGACGCCGATCGTGGTCTGCTGCTGATCAAGGGCGCCGTACCTGGTGCGCCTGGTGGCGATGTCATCGTCACTCCGGCGATCAAACTGAAGAACAAGGGTTAAGTCATGGACTTGAATGTAACAGGCGGGGCTTCCCTGCAAGTATCAGACGCCGTGTTCGGCGCCGACTTCAAAGAAGCGCTGGTGCACCAGGTGGTCACGGCCTACATGGCTGCTGCCCGTTCCGGCACCAAGGCGCAGAAAAACCGCTCCGCCGTGAGTGGTGGCGGCATCAAGCCGTTCCGTCAGAAAGGCACCGGTCGTGCCCGCCAGGGCACCATCCGCAGCCCCATCATGCGCAAGGGTGGTGTCACCTTCGCCGCGCAGCCTCGCAGCTACGCCCAGAAGGTGAACAAGAAGATGTATCGCGGCGCGCTGCGTTCCATCCTTTCCGAGCTGCTGCGCCAGGAGCGCCTGGTGGTGGTGGACAGCTTCGGCGTGGACGCCCCCAAAACCAAGCAACTGGTAGGCAAGCTGAAGGACCTGGGTCTGGATGACGTGCTGATTATCGTTGAGCAGCTGGACGAGAACCTGCTGCTGGCGGCGCGTAACCTCTACCACGTGGACGTGCGTGATACCGATCAGCTGGACCCCGTTTCCCTGGTGGGTTACGAGAAGGTGCTGGTTACCGCCGAAGCCCTGAAGCAGATCGAGGAGAAGCTGTCATGAGCAACGAACGTCTGATGAAAGTTCTTCTGGGCCCCCTGATGTCCGAGAAAAGCGCCAATGCCGCGGACAACGCGCGCCAGTTCACCTTCAAGGTGACCACGGATGCCACCAAGCCCGAGATCGCAGCCGCCGTCGAGCTGCTGTTCGATGTGACCGTGGACAAGGTGCAGACCATTCGGGTCAAGGGCAAGAGCAAGCGTTTCGGCCAGATCCAGGGCAAGCGCAAGGACTGGAAAAAGGCCATCGTGCGCCTGGCGGAAGGTCAGGACATCGATTTTGGAGCTGGTGCCTGAGCACCGGCACTGACAAGACAAGCAAAGCGGAAGCAGAAAGATGCCAATCGTTAAAGCCAAACCGACATCCCCGGGGCGCCGGTTCGTCGTCCAGGTAAAGACTCCTGGACTGCACAAGGGTGCGCCTTACGAGCCACTGGTCGCCAAGAAATCCAAGACCGGTGGTCGTAACAACCAGGGTCGCATCACCACCCGCCATCGTGGCGGTGGCCACAAGCAGCGCTATCGTATCATCGATTTCAAGCGCGACAAGGATGGTGTGCCAGGCGTTGTCGAGCGGCTGGAATATGATCCCAACCGCAGTGCGCACATTTGCCTGGTGAAGTACGCTGATGGCGAGCGCCGCTACATCATCGCTCCCAAGGGCGTGAAGGCTGGCGATCCCATCCAGTCCGGTCTGGAAGCGCCCATCGAGCCTGGCAACTGCCTGCCGCTGCGCAACATTCCCGTGGGTAGCACCATCCACTGCATAGAGATGAAGATTGGCAAGGGCGCGCAGATCGCCCGCAGCGCCGGCACATCCGCGCAGCTCGTGGCCCGCGAAGGCGACTACGCCACCCTGCGGCTGCGCTCCGGCGAGATGCGCAAGATTCACGCCGATTGCCGCGCCACCATCGGTGAGGTGGGCAATTCGGAGCACAGCCTGCGCAAGCTGGGCAAGGCCGGCGCTACCCGCTGGCGCGGTATCCGTCCCACGGTTCGCGGTGTGGTCATGAACCCCGTGGATCACCCCCATGGTGGTGGTGAAGGCCGCACTTCCGGTGGTCGTCATCCCGTCAGCCCCTGGGGTGTGCCCACCAAGGGCCACAAGACCCGCAGTAACAAGCGTACCGACAAGTTCATCGTACGCGATCGTCGCCGCAAGTAATCAGGTGAGGTAAGAGAAAAATGCCACGTTCAATACGAAAAGGTCCTTTCGTCGATCATCATCTGATGAAGAAGGTGGAAGAAGCCGTAGCGAGCAACAACCGTCGTCCCATCAAGACCTGGTCCCGTCGCTCCATGATTCTTCCTGAAATGGTTGGCCTGACCATCGCGGTACACAATGGCCGTCAGCATGTTCCCGTGCTCGTTTCCGAGAACATGGTGGGACACAAGCTGGGCGAATTCGCGCTGACCCGTACCTATCGCGGTCACGCGGCCGACAAGAAATCCAAGCGTTAAGGAGAGCACACAATGCAAGCAACAGCAAAATTGCGTTATGCACGCCTCTCTGCGCAGAAAGGGCGTCTGGTTGCTGACCAGATCCGGGGCCTGCCAGTAGAACGTGCGCTGGAGACCCTGCAGTTCAGCAAGAAGAAGGGCGCTGCGATTATCAAGAAGATTCTGGATTCTGCCATTGCAAACGCAGAAAACAACGAAGGTGCCGACGTGGATGAGCTGCGGGTCACGACCATCATGGTCGATGAGGGCCCCACGATGAAGCGCATCCGGGCAAGAGCAAAGGGCCGTGCGACCAAGATTCTGAAGCGCACCAGCCACATCACCGTCACCGTTGGCGACGAGTAAGAAGGCAAAGATATGGGTCAAAAAGTAAATCCGATTGGAATCCGCCTGGGTATCGTCAAGCAGCATACCTCCAAGTGGTACGCCGACAGCAGCAGCTATGCTGACCTGCTCAACCAGGACCTGGAAGTTCGCGACTTCCTGAAGAAGAAGCTGGCGCATGCGTCCGTTTCCCGCATTCAGATCGATCGCGCCGCCAACAATGCACACATCACCGTGCACACGGCTCGTCCCGGTCTGGTGATCGGCAAGAAAGGCGAGGACATCGATGCCCTGCGCCGCGAGGTTTCCCGCAAGATGGGCGGTCCCGTGCACATCAGCATCGAGGAAATCCGCAAGCCCGAGCTGGACGCTCAACTGGTGGCGGAGAGCATCGCCCAGCAGCTCGAACGCCGCATCATGTTCCGACGCGCCATGAAGCGTGCCGTGCAGAACTCCATGCGCCTGGGTGCCGAAGGCGTGAAGGTGAACATTTCCGGGCGCCTGAACGGCGCGGAGATTGCGCGGGCCGAGTGGTACCGCGAAGGCCGGGTGCCCCTGCATACCCTGCGCGCGGACATCGATTACGGTACCGCTGAAGCCGAGACCACCTACGGCATCATCGGTATCAAGGTATGGATCTTCAAGGGTGAAGTCTTCGGCGACGAGGCCCTGGTCGAATCCAAGCCCGGCAAGAAAGGCAAGAAATCCGGCGGGAGAAGCTAATCATGTTGCAGCCAAAGCGTACCAAGTTTCGTAAACAGCACACCGGCCGTAACCGTGGCCTGGCCCATCGCGGCAGCAACGTGAGCTTCGGCGAGTTCGGTCTCAAGGCCACCGGCCGCGGCCGCATCACTGCCCGCCAGATCGAGGCAGCCCGCCGGACCATCACCCGCCGCGTGAAGCGGGGCGGCAAGCTGTACATCCGGGTATTCCCGGACAAGCCCATTACCAAAAAGCCCCTGGAAGTTCGTATGGGTAAAGGCAAGGGTAACGTTGAGTACTGGGTAGCCCAGATCCAGCCGGGTCGCATGCTCTATGAGATCGAGGGCGTATCCGAGGAGCTGGCACGTGAAGCCTTCAAGCTTGCTTCCGCCAAGCTGCCTGTATCCACAACATTTGTAAAGCGGACGATAATGTGATGAAAGCGAGTGAACTGCGGGAAAAGTCCCTGGACGAGCTGAAGAAAGAACTGATGGAAAAGCTCAAGGAGCAATTCAATCTGCGCATGCAGAATGGCACCGGCCAGTTGGCGCGTCACCATGTTATCAAAGAGGTGCGCCGTGACATCGCGCGCATCAAGACAGTAATGAACGAAATGCGGAAGGCAGGTTAACCATGAGCGAGCAAGGCCAGACAAACCGGACCCTGCAGGGCAAGGTGATCAGCGACAAGATGGACAAGTCCATCACCGTGCAGATTGAGCGTCGCGTGAAACATCCCATCTACGGCAAATTCATTCGCCGCTCCACCAAGGTGCACGCGCATGACGAAAACAACGAGTGCCGCATGGGTGACGTGGTGGTGGTGGAACAGTGCCGCCCCCTGTCCAAGACCAAGAAATGGCGTTTCGTCAAGCTGGTTGAACGCGCAAACTGATTTTTCGATAAAGAAAGACTGACAACATAAGGGTAGTGTCATGATCCAGATGCAAACCATGCTGAACGTTGCCGACAACAGCGGCGCCAAACGTGTTCAGTGCATCAAAGTGCTGGGCGGTTCACATCGCCGTTACGCCGGAGTGGGCGATATCATCAAGGTATCCGTGAAGGATTCCATTCCCCGCGGCAAGGTGAAAAAGGGCGATGTATACAACGCGGTGGTGGTTCGCACCAAGAAAGGCGTGCGCAGGCCCGACGGCTCCGTGATCCGTTTCGACGGCAACGCGGCCGTGCTGCTGAACAGCCAACTGCAACCCATCGGCACCCGTATCTTCGGCCCGGTGACCCGTGAACTTCGCGGTGAGCGTTTCATGAAGATCATTTCATTGGCTCCCGAGGTGCTTTGAGGAATCGTCATGGCAAACAAGATTCGTAAAGGGGACGATGTCATCGTCCTGGCTGGAAAGGACAAGGGCAAGCGCGGTACCGTGCTCAAGCTGGTAGGCGAGGACCGGGTACTGGTGGAGAACATCAACCTGGCCAAGAAGCACGCCAAGCCCAATCCCATGAAGGGTGAGCCTGGTGGCATCGTGGAAAAGGAAATGCCCCTGCATATTTCAAATGTCGCCCTGTTCAATCCCGTGAGCAACAAGGCTGATCGCGTGGGTTTCAAGACCCTGGAAGACGGTCGCAAGGTGCGTGTATTCAAATCCAACGGCGAAGTCGTGGACGTCTGAGGCAAGTAATCCAATGGCTAGGTTACAGGATCATTACAAAGAGAGCGTCATTCCCGCGTTGATCGAGAAATTCGGTTACAAGAGCGTGATGGAAGTACCTCGTATCGAGAAAATCACTCTGAACATGGGTGTCGGCGAAGCGACGGGAGACAAGAAGATTCTCCAGAACGCAGTGAGCGACATGACCAAGATTGCCGGACAGAAGCCTGTGGTGACACTGGCGCGCAAGTCCGTGGCGGGCTTCAAGATTCGTGAAGGCTGGCCCATCGGTTGCAAGGTCACGCTGCGCGCGGAGCGCATGTATGAGTTCCTTGATCGTCTGGTGAACATCGCCATACCCCGTATTCGTGACTTCCGGGGCCTCAACCCCAAGTCTTTCGACGGTCGTGGCAACTACAGCATGGGCGTGAAGGAGCAGATCATTTTTCCCGAAGTGGATTATGACAAGATCGACGCCCTGCGCGGCATGGACATCACCATCACCACCTCCGCCGGCAGTGATGAGGAAGGCAAGGCCCTGCTCGAGGGCTTCAACTTCCCCTTCAAGTA